>ERZ795048.4051-NODE-4051-length-10412-cov-3.951337_pt1 | contig 10412 bp, 8 predicted proteins | sample MGYA00375132_ERZ795048 | MGnify/ENA primary metagenome ERZ795048 (study PRJEB30177, sample SAMN05720225) | activated sludge metagenome | isolation source: Anaerobic digester | place: Hong Kong | collected 2014-12-17 ...
ATCCTGCTTTGAGTGAGCCTGATGTAATTCTTGAATCATGTCCTACAGAGATTTTCAGAGCAGAGGGTTCTGCGCCCAGTCTGTCTGAAAGCCAGTAAGTAAAGGACTGTCCAATGGCTGCAGCAACTATAGGTGTGAGATTGGCCTGATCATTGCCTTTAGATAGGGCTATGCCGCGGATATCAGATCCGTTTTGAAGTTTTTTTAATTCAATAGTCACTTAAAGCTCCTGTATAATTGTTAAATAAGTTTGAAACATAATGTGTCAATGAAATAATGGGTAAAACGGGGATTTATTCCTGAACATACATTGCATTTTTAGAAATAAAGAATTGAATATTGTGTGTTTCGGGTTAGTTGCATGAAACATCCTCTTGGTGCAGATATAAGACCGAGACTTTTTCTGTAAATGAAATTATACTTTACAAAGATGAGGTGTAAATCTGTAAATTTGACAGGCATATTCCGGATAATATAAGAGAGTCCGGTAGGCAAAAAAAATTATACCGGAGATTATAATGGCAATAACATATAAAGACGCGGGAGTGGACGTTGAAGGGGGCAGCAGATTCGTAAAAAAAATTGCCCCGTTTGTCAGAAGCACTTTCACGGACAGGGTGCTGACCGATATAGGCGGGTTCGGTTCTTTATATTCCGGAGTTTTTAAGGAAATGGATGAACCTGTTCTTGTTTCGGGAACCGATGGGGTGGGCACGAAGCTGCAAATTGCCCGCATGATGAATAAACATGATACTATCGGCATTGACGCCGTGGCAATGTGTGTTAATGATATTATTACATGCGGCGCAAGCCCCCTTTTTTTTCTGGATTACATCTCCTGTGGCAGACTTAAGGAGGACACCCTGGTAGATGTGGTCAAAGGCATTGCGCAGGGGTGTCTTGAAAGCGGCTGCTCACTTGTGGGGGGAGAAACAGCTGAACATCCGGGCATAATGCAGGATGATGAATATGATATCGCAGGGTTTGCGGTAGGCGTGGTTGATAAAAAGAGGATTATCAATGGCAGCGCCATCAGGAGCGGAGATGTAATAATCGGCCTGCCGTCCAGCGGTATTCATTCAAACGGATTTTCACTTGTGAGAAAGCTTTTTCTTGAGATAAAAAAATACAGCCTCGATTTTCACATCGACAGTATCGGGGGCAGGCTGGGTGAGGTTCTCCTTGCGCCTACAAGGCTTTACGCGAAGCCTTTAATGGAGACCCTTGCCGAAGGAGCTGATATAAAGGGGGTTGTTCATATAACAGGTGGAGGTTTTTTCGAAAATATTCCGCGCATCCTTCCTGATAATGTATCGGTACGGATTAAAAAAGATTCATATCCGATGCTGCCTGTCTTCGATCTTATCCGCAAGGATGGAGCAATAGAGGAGAGAGAGATGTACTCGACCTTTAATATGGGAATCGGCCTGATGATTTTTACCGGTAAGGCGAACGCAGACAGCCTGACTGAGCTATTCCGGAAGAAAGGGGAGAACGCCTGTATAATCGGAGAGGTTACAGCATTATCCCCGGAGAGGGTTGTTCTCCTGTAAAAAAGCGGTTTTCTATTGAGAAAAACTGCCGATAATGGTTATAGAATAATCCATATTCCAGAGGGATAAAATGCGCAGGATAAATGCATTCATCATAATACTTATGCTTTCCGCAGCCGGTTTCAGTCAGAACACGGTTGAGAATAAAACAGAGGGTGACAATTCGGGAAAATCGGATACGATCACCGCAGCTGATACAGAAAAAAAAGGTCAGGATAAACAGAAACTGCCGCTGGGATATGGAAACCTGGCCTGGGGGATGTATGTTTCAGAGGCTATGGATAAAATAGCGGGAACTTTGACGTATACAGATGATAAAAAAATCATTGTATCAAAGGACGGGGAACTGGAGTACAGGTACGGTTTTTTTTATATTGATCCACAGCTGACTGATATGGATATTCCACTGGCAGAAACAGATAAACAGCCGGAAACCGGAACAGATACTACTGCTGGTGATACTACGACAGACACAGCAACCGCTGAAAAAAAAGATGAGGGCAGACTGTTCTATGTCTCTCTCAATTTTCCCTATCTTGATAAGGATGTTGTTTACAATAAGATTAAAGAAAAGTACGGATTACATACCGGGGATAATATTAAGAACAATCAGGGCGCCATTGCATGGAAGAGTGATGATACTATTATAATCATGTGGGTTGATAATTATAAGAAAAGGCCCTATTGCAGAAGGGTGATTTATATAAGCAGAAAGATTTCAAAAGAGGTAAGTACCTACACGTCTAATATTTTTAACAGAACAGAGCTTGACCTGATTAAGAGGATAAATCCGTAGGGGGCATCCTCTTCAATTTTCTGTCCGGAGATCACATGACTGTTAAAGCCTTCATAAAAGCATCCGCATTTACTTTGCTGTTTATTCTGTTATCAGCAGCCCTTTGTTTACTGGCCGGCTTTAGCGCTGCTGATAAGGTAAAAGAATACAGCAATCTTTGCTACAGTATTGAACGGGGATTTATCGAGAACGTGCCGCTGTACAGGGATTTTGCCACAACTGCCCAGGTCGCCGAGTTACGAAAGTTTAACCTTGCAGCGCATGCGAAGGAGGTTGTAAAAACCGGGATAAAGCCCATGCATAATGTGCAGGACATTATGGTTTATGTTAAGGATGGCAGACTTAAGGAATTAAATTCTGAAGATGAACTTTTCTATTTTTATAATGTACAGAAGCAGTACCGTTACCTTACGCCGGGGACAATCAAAGGATTAATGGCTGTTACGGAGAGGTTCCAGGAGAAAATAAAGGCTTATAAAATCGATCTGCCCGATGTGAAGATCGCCATATCATCCGTCATAAGGACCGTGAATTATCAGGAGAAGATATTCGGGAGAAAGTTCGTATCGACCCACAGCTACGGCGGCTGCTTTGATATCTATTACGAGGATTATTTCGTGTCCCTGCCTGAGCAGAAAAGCATATGGCCGGCTGAGAAAAAGATTTTATCAACACTGCATACAAGGTTCGGTTTTCTCCTTGGGGATTCCCTGAGAGAGCAATTCCGGACAATACTAATGCAGACTCTTCTTGAACTGCAGCGTGAAGGTGTCCTCTACGCTTACCTGGAGGATGACAATAAATGCTATCACGTCACAATACTTGTAAAATAGCGGTTATAGACCTTCGCTGATAACGATCCCTTTGGAAAGAAATGAAATACCCTGTTGCTGTTTGGTCCCTATCATTATTGATTCAACAACTGGCGGATTAACCTTTTTATCTGCGCTCCATTTTACTATGAAATTTCCTCCCATCCCGCCGCTTGTGTCTGATTCAGGAATAAATATCTGATGGCTTTCAAGGCTTTTTAAATGGATGGGAGATAAAATGTATTTTTTAATCAATTTGCCTGATGAATTGAAATAATTTACGAATTCGATTTTAATGCTGTTTTTCTGGTTCGTATTTTTTATGCTTACGGTTACCGTAAGATTAAATTCGTGGTGTTTATCTCCGTAGTAAATAGTGGAATATATCGGTAAATAAATGCTTTGCCCCTTAGAAAGCAGTTCCTGAGCATATATGTTGATAACATGAAACATAAAAAAAATAAGGATAGATAAAACAAAAACTGGTTTTCTAGTCATATTGACCTCCTGCATTTTTGCAGAAAATATCCCCGGTGCAGCTTCTGCTTTTCGGGTCTCCGATAAAAGCAACCAGGTCCCCCTTAATGAAAACAGTTTCAGGGTCAGGATTGGGTGAGAAGGAACCATCTCTCATTATTCCTACAACAGATGAACCGGTCCTGCTTCGTATTCCAAGCTCTTTGATGCTTTTACCTTCAATTTCACTGTCATGGGTTACTTCTATCCAGAATAATTGAAGGAGAAGTGAAAGGTTGCCGATAGCCTGTGGCGCATTTCTATTTGAATTGAACTGATAGATTTTTGAATAGTTTTCATGTCTAATCCCGTCAACGAAAGTCTGTATATCGGCAACAGGTTTACCGTAGCGGAGCAGGATCTGGCGTATCATTTCAAGGCTTGCCTCAAATTCAGGCTGAACAAGTTCGTATACATCCAGTTTAAGCATCTCTTCAATCTGTTCAATGCTTTCTGTGCGTGCGACTATCGGGATAGAGGGACGTATTCTTCGTGTGATTTTTACAATTTCACGGGAGGAGATTATTGAAGGAACCGTCAGCATTAGAATTGAGGCTTCTGAGATACCGGCAGCCTCAAGCACTGAAATTTCCGAAGAATCTCCGTATATAACAGGGTAGTTTTTAACAAGAATCCGTTCAAAACGGCGGTGTTCATTTTCGATTATTACAAAAGGAATTCCCAGTTTATTGAGGGCTTCACCTGCACTTAATCCGACTCTGCCCCCTCCTGAAATAACAATGTGGCTGTGGAGGCTCTCTGTGGAAAAATTGATAGTCTGCACCGGCTCTTTCGGGAAACGCCTCCTGACAAAACCGTAAAGTGGAACAACTAACATGGTTAAAAATGGCGAGAGGAACATTGTAATTATCGTAACAGAAAGAAGGATGGAATAGAACTCATGGGAAATAATTTTGTCTTTTAGCGCAAGGGTTGCTATTACAAAAGAGAATTCACCGATTTGAGCAAGACCAAGGCCTGCGGCAAGTGGTATTATATTAAAATAACCGAAAATTCTGGTAATTACAAAGAAGATAAGGGCTTTGCCGGCGATAACAGCGGCCGCTATGGAGACAATTGTTCTGGCATGGGTGAAAAGCAGCTGCGGCTGAAAAAGCATTCCGATTGAAACAAAAAAGAGAAGCCCGAAAACATCGCGTAAAGGAATGATATTGCTCATTGCCTGGTGGCTGTATTCTGAATCGCTGATAACTATACCGGCTATGAACGCTCCGATTGCAAATGAGAGACCATTGAGGTAGGCGATATAGCCAACCCCAAGGCCTGCTGCTGTGACTGTAAGCAGAAAGAGTTCAGGGGAATTGAGGCGTGCCACTGTCTTCAGAAGATAGAGTATTATCTTCATTGCCAGAATGATTATTACCGCAAGAAAAAGGCATGCTTTGAGAAGAGTTATAAGCACGATGGTAATATTCCCGGAAAGAGAACTAAGTCTCGGGAGTATTATCATGATGGGAATTGCCGCAAGGTCCTGCACGATAAGTATACCTATCATTACCCTGCTTGAGAGAGTCCCCATGAGTTTGCGGTTCATCAAAGTCTTAAGTGAAATCATTGTGCTGGAAAGAGATATAATCAGGCCAAGGATTATGGAATCATTTGTGGAGAAGCCGAGTAAAAAACCGATGCCCCAGCCAAAGGCAATCGTTACTAATAACTGAACCGGTGTTCCTATGAGGGCAATCTGTTTTACATCTTTTAATTCTCTAAAGGAAAGCTCAAGGCCTATGGAAAAAAGGAGGAGTGCAACACCGATTTCTGCAAGAAGCTCAATTCCGTGAGTGTCAGACACAGTTATGCCGCCGGTATGCGGTCCGATAATAATTCCGGCAATAATATAGCCCAGGAAAAGGGGTAATTTCAGTCTGCTGAAAACAAGGCCTGAGGCCAGTCCAAAAACAAGTATTAGAATGATGTCTTCAGCTATTCCCATAATTCCTCCTTAACGGTTTATAATGAAGACCGGGATGAGGGCAATGCCGTCATTAAGGACGTCAAGAGCCTTGCCTATAACTGTACCGGTTTTTTCGAATGAGTCGATCTTACCCGCCATCCCGCATCCCGGTGTATCTGATGAAACAATAAGGTCCCCGGGTTTAACGGGATTGTTTCTGGCGTCAACGCGGCAAAGAGCCTTGCCGGCCAGCGCAACAGGATAAACCTTCTCCTCTTTGCCTGTATTGTTGATGATTACAACAGGATTGCCCGATACAATCCCGATTACTGCAGGATTATATTTCGTTCTTGAACGTGAGAGAACAGAATTACCTGCTTCTGATACGGATAAAATATCTCCAGCAGCAATATATTCCGTCTCGTCAACTTCAAAGTACTCAACAAGTCCGGCAGGGAACTCATTTTTTGTGGAGGATTTAAGGCTGATTTTTCCGTTGAATTCGCTTGACCCGTATACCAGAAGGCCTTTCTCTTCACCGGAGAGGGTGATGTTGCTGTCGAATTTATTCAGAAGTGATCCCGAACCGTCAGCTATAAGGGAAAATTCATGTTCGCTTGAAAATATGCCGCCAACTCCGAATCTTGATACTCCCAGGACTCCGGCGCCTGTTCCTGAATCGCCTGCTGACTGCCCCCTGACTCCTACATGGCTGCTATGGCCCAATACTCCGTAGACGCTGATTTTTTCTCCTGTGCCAGTACCTGCAACACCAGCGATGCCGATTGAAAAATTCTCCGCTGAGATATTATTCCCGTATATCACTGATGATCCGTCTGAGGGAGGAGTGATGTCCTTAAAAGGTTCGGATTTTTTTTCACGTATGGCAAGAGTCCCGCTGTGACTGCTGAAGTCATGCTTTAGCGGCGCATAGTCATGGTGGTGGGGAAGGGGCTCCCTGCTGTCTGAAAGGCGGGCGTCATTTGATTGAACAGCAAATTCAGGGGATGATTCGCTGTCGCGCGCGAATCTGACTATCCCGTATTCCTTATCTGTTGCGTGGCGAAGACGTCTGTCGTTTCCCTGGACAGCTACACGGGGGCTATCCTCGCCATCCTCTGCCAGCTCAACAATACCCGGGCTGATAGTAGTGGCATCTTTAAGGCGTTTATCGCAGCCCTGAACAGCTGTCAGCTCTTCAATTCCGCCGTCAACTGCAAACTTGACAATACCTTTACTCTGGATTGTTGCATCCTTCAGCCTCCTGTCGTTTCCCTGGACAACGACATCGGGATTCTCCTCTCCGTCCTCCGCCAGTTCGACAATACCCTTGCTGCGTGTTGTTGCGTCCTTCAGTCTCCTGTCATTTCCCTGGACAACAACACCGGGATTTTCTTCGCCATCTTCGGCCAGTTCAACAATACCCTTGCTGAGTGTTGTTGCATCCTTCAGTCTCCTGTCGTTTCCCTGGACAACGACGTCGGGATTCTCCTCTCCGTCCTCCGCCAGTTCGACAATACCCTTGCTTCTCACCGTGGCATTTTTTAGCCGTTTATCATTTCCCTGGACAGCCGTAAAAGGGTCTATACCTCCGTCCGGGGCGTATTTCATAATTCCTGCATTCAGCTCGGTCGCGTCCTTAATCCTTCGGTCATTTCCCTGAACGACAACGCCCGGCATGTCTTCGCCGTCTTCGGCGAGTTCAACAATGCCCTTGCTGTTGGTTGTCGCGTCCTTAATCCTTCGGTCATTTCCCTGAACAGCAACGCCTGATTTATCTTCACCGTCTTCAGCGAGCTCTACAATGCCCTTGCTGTTGGTTGTCGCATCCTTCAGTCTCCTGTCATTTCCCTGAACTACGACGCCCGGCATGTCTTCGCCGTCTTCAGCAAGCTCAACAATACCCCTGGTGCTCACTGTAGCGTCCTTCAGGCGTTTGTCAGATGCAAGGACAACGGCTTCATCTGAAATTTCACCGTTTTTGGCAATTTTTACTATACCCTTATTGAAAAATGAGGCGTCCTTTAGTCTGCTGTCGCTTGCCTGAACGACAGTTGCGGCTTCGTTTCCTCCGTCAGGGGCGAGCCTGCAAATCCCGTGGTTATCAGTTGTTGCCTTATGTATCCTTGAGTCCTTTCCGGATACAACTGAGTTTTCAAGGTATTCTCCGTCTGAACAGATACGGACAATGCCGAAATTCTCCTCTGTTGCATGTTGAAGCCTGCTGTCGTTTGCCTGTATCACTGATCCCGGATTTGTTTCCCGGTTGTAAGCAAGTTTTACAATTCCGGGAGTGGCTTCTGTCGCAGGCTGGATCCTGGTATCGTTAGCCTGTACCGCAAGACCCTGTGCTGACTCATTATTATTGGCAAGCTGAACTATCCCCTTGAATATTGTCGACGCGTCTCGCAGCCTGCTGTCGCTCGCCTGAACAACCGTACCGGGCATGCTTTCCCCATCGCGGGCAAGGCGGATGATTCCGGCATGAAAGACCGAGGCATGGGGTGTGATGTCCTTCAGGTTGTGGGTATGCATGTTATTCATAGGCGCGGCGGATATTTCAAGCTCAGTAATTTTTAATGCGTGCTTTCCGCTTATTAGTTTTTTGACAGGGGCTTCAATTCTTATAAATCGTGCCGGCGTTATATCAGTGGTCCAGAAATATCTTTTCCCGCTTTCGCCGTCGAAATTTTTTTCCTGAAGGAGAGTGAGCCATATCTCCTCATCAACGGATGTTTCAACGTGGAAACTGTCGGGGAAACCATCAAGTCCCGGCACCATGAGAATCCTGTTAACACAGTAAATACGACCGAGGTCGATTTTCAGCGTCTCCCTTACCCCGGCTTCTTTCGGTTCCGATTCCCAGTGATCTGAAGCTGCAGGGGAGAGCAGTTTTTCAGGTTCTGAACCGGAGACAGAGCTGCTTGATGTAATGGAGGTCAGGCCGTAAAGCCCGGCTTCCATTTTTCCGATTTCGGAGTAATAACTGGAATTCATGACAGCCGGGTCCGTAATGACAAGTTTGAGATACCTCAGCAGGATAAGTGGTATGAATATTTCATGATCATTTGCAGTGAGAGAAGTCCCTGTTTCTGAATAAAGGACGTTCCATTCATTTCCGTCAATACTGCTTTCGATCCTGAAGCTGTTTGGGAAGGCAGCTGTGCCGTTGGAGGATGGTTCAAGCCTGATATAATCGACAGCGACTGTCTTTCCATAATCGACTGTAACTGATTCCTTGATCGGAGCAGGGCGCTTTTTTGAGCACCAGTACCCCTTTTCCAACAGAATGTTCGCGGCCTGGGTGTTGTCATCTTCACTGCTGGTGCTGGCATGAATCGACCCGGTATAAGTTCTTTTTTTGCATATATCTATATATTCCATTGTAACTCCGGATAAAATTAATATAAATCAGTTCTGCTCAGGAGGAAAAAACAGTGATTGAAATGAATGATATAAGGGGTTTTTTTTTCGTGTCAACTCAAAATCACGGCCGTGGGGGGTGCTATAGAGCTGATGTTTTAATAAAAGCAATGAACACAATTATTCCAGCGGAGAACCTGATGATGGCATCAATATATATCATAATTTTCAGATCTTTTTTTGTGAAATCCTTTTCTGCAGAAATAAAGGTATTTCGTACTTTTTCAGGATAGATTAAAAGAAATGGCCCTGTTAAAACCATAAATATGCCTATCCAGAATATTATGCCCGAGAGGAAGCCCTTGAAAATGATGAAAGGAAATCCCGCGGCAATAAGAATTATGCCATGAGTGAAAAAGTACCTGGTGAAAATCCATTTTTTCCAAATTACGTATGATTGAAATGGGAATATAAGTTCACACAGGCCGGCGAGGACCTGAAAGATGCCGAATATGCAGAAATAGAGTTCAAGCATTGAATTCAACCAGCCATGACATGACAGCTTCTGTTATTATGGCGATATCGCTGTCCCGGGTGAGGTTGTGGCCGCCATCATTTATTATGACCTGCCTGCATTCTGAAGTACAGCTGGAAATGAAAAGACGGGTGTTGGAAAAATCTACAACAGAATCCTCTCTGCCGTGAATCAGAAGCACAGGAACTTTGATTTGTTTAACAGCACCTGGCATGTCAAGTTTTGCCAGTTCCATGATGAATTTATTGGATACTTCCATTCCTGAAATAAGAGATGATCCATTTTCATTAAGGGAGGCTGCTTTTTCCGGCGTCATGCCGGGTATTATCGCGAGCAGGTCAAGGGGGGCGGCTATCAGGATGAGGGATTCGAATTCGTCCACAGAAGAAGAACAGAAAAGGATTGAAACCGCAGCGCCCATGCTTGAGCCCATAAGATGAATGTTACGAACCCCTCTTTTTTTAAATTCAGAAACTGCATTACGCAGGTCATCAACCTCCTGAATAACAGAAATATCCCTGATATTTCCCGAAGATTCCCCTGAAAATGAAAAATCGTATGTCATCAGGTTAAATCCGCATGATACAATCGAGGAGGCCATTCTTGTTATTTTGTAGCCGTCCTTTGAAGAGAAAAGGCCGTGGGAGAAAATCACGCCTCTATCAGAGCCATTGCAGGGATATATTCTTGCAGAGATTTCCGCACCGCAGCTGTTTGTAAAAAGGAAGCTGTTTTCAGGCATTATTTTCCGGTATAATTCAGTTCTATTAGCGGTTCAAAATATCCCTCAGAGTCACTCCCCTCGATGGATATTGTAACAGGGCGCAGTTCCAGAATTCTGGATTTTTTAACGGGTTTTATAGTCCCTTTAAAGATAAAATTAAAATTCAGTATGGAGTTAATAGACCTGGTTTCAAGGGTA
>ERZ795048.4053-NODE-4053-length-10409-cov-6.686691_pt1 | contig 10409 bp, 8 predicted proteins | sample MGYA00375132_ERZ795048 | MGnify/ENA primary metagenome ERZ795048 (study PRJEB30177, sample SAMN05720225) | activated sludge metagenome | isolation source: Anaerobic digester | place: Hong Kong | collected 2014-12-17 ...
ACACGCAACTCGGCACGAGCGCGTAATCCACACAGGTGCGTTTGCCGCACATCCGCTCCACGCAGACGCGGCCTTCGTCGGACGCGACGTGCGCGAGCATGACACGGCCGGTCACGTCGCCGATGGCGTAAATGTTTCTCACGTTCGTGCGGTAATCTTCGTCGACTTTGATCCCCTTGCGATCGAACATCACGCCCGCCGCTTCGAGATTCAGGCCGTCCGTGTTCGGCACGCGGCCCGCGCAGCAGAGCACATGCGTGCAGGCAAGCGACCGTTCGCCGTCCGGGGACTCGGCCAGAACGGTGAAACCGCCGGGCGCGCCGGCGATTTTCGTCACCTTCGTGCCCGTGAGGACGGTCACGCCCTGCGCGCGCAACCGCTTTGCGGCGAACTTCGCCAGTTCGCCGTCGAGTGTGGAAAGGATGGACGGCAGAAATTCGACGATCGTGACCTCCGCGCCGAACGCGCGGTAGATGCCCGCGAGCTCCACGCCGATCACGCCGCCGCCGATGAGCACGAGGCTCTGCGGAATTTCGTCCAGCCGGAGCGCGGACGTGCTGTCCAGCACGCCGTCGAGGCCGATACCTTCGACGGGCAGAACGGCGGTTTTACTCCCGGTCGCGATGAGGAAGGCATCCGCGGTATACGTTTCGTCCCCGACGCGGACGGTATTTGCGTCGGCAAAGGCCGCCTCGCCGGAGAGCACGCTCACACCGTTGGATTTGAGCAGAGACTGCACGCCGCCGACCAGCGTGTCGACCACGGTTTGTTCGCGCGCACGCGTTGCTTCGAGGTCAAGCGAGACGTTTTCGGCAAGAACGCCGTAACGGGACGCATTTTGTGCCTCCATCAGCACCTCGGCGGTACGATAGAGCGTCTTGGTCGGGATACAGCCGTGGTTGAGGCAGGTGCCGCCGACGCGCTCCCGCTCAATCAGGGCAACCTGCTTTTTCAGCTGGGCGGCGCGGATGGCCGCGACGTATCCGCCGGGCCCGCCGCCGATGACGATCAGTTCAAAATGCTGCATGACGACGCGTCACCTCCAGTCGGTTTCGTTCAAAAGATCGACGACCTGCTGCAGATAGCGGCATGCGGGCGCGCCGTTGAGCGCGCGGTGGTCGTAGGTCAGACACAGGTTCATCACGGGTTCGATAAACACGCCGCCGTCTTTGACGACGGGCGTGTCGCGCAGCCTGCACACGCCGAGGATCGTGCTCTCCGGCGGGTTCAGGATCGGCGTAAACGACGTTGCGCCCGCCATGGCGAGGTTCGTCACCGTCGTGACCGCGCCGCCGAAGTCGCTTTCGGTCAGCTTTCCGCTTTTTGCGCGTCCGGCAACGTCCGAAACGGCTATGCAAAGCTCGCGCAGCGTCTTTTGGTCCGCGTTTCGCACGGCGGGAACGATCAGCCCGCGCTCGGTGTCGACCGCGACGCCGATATGGACGCCCGCCGGCAAAACGAGGTTCTTTTCGTCGTAATACTGCATCCGCATGTCCTCACGGCTTGCGAGCGCGCGGGACACGGCGTAAACGATCATCGCCGTGTAGGAAAGCTTCACGCCCTCCGCGGCATAGACCTGCTTGAGTCGTTTGTATGCCGAAACGAGCGGGGCGAAACCACTCTCGATGCAGACGGTCGTCTGCGCGGCGTTGTCGAGGCTCTTTTTCATCGCGACGGCGGTCGCGCGCTGCACGCCGTTCATCGGGACGATCTTCGCCTGCGCGGCGGGCCTGCCGTGCGCTTTTACGTCCGCGACGGTGACCATGCCGAGCAACCCCGTGCCGCGGATATGCGCATAGGAAAGGTGCAGCTTTTCGGCGAGCATCCTTGCGCGCGGCGTGATGGAAACCGGCCCCTCCGGCGCCTGCACCCCCGGCTCGTTCGCCGCGGCGCGCACGTCGTCGATCGTGATTTCGCCGTTTTGCCCGGTGCCGGACACGGCGGCTGAATCGATGCCGCGACTTTGCATGACCGCCTGCGCGCGCGGGGTGGCGGAGGCGACGGTTTCGATTGCGGGAGCCTCCGGCTGCGCCTGCGGCGCGGGCCCGGGTTCCGCCTTGCCGCCCGACGGCGCGCCTTCGACCGTTTCGCCCGGCTTGCCGATGGCGCAGAGCGGGTCGCCGCAGGGCGCGGAATCGCCGGGTTCGAGAAAGTATTTCAACATCGTGCCGTCCGCCGAGGCGACCGCTTCGTTGGTGAGCTTTTCCGACTCGATCACGGCGATCGGGTCGCCGCGTTTGACCGCGCCGCCGACCGGCACGAGCCATTCGGAAACGATGCCTTCCTCCATAGATAAGCCGAACTTCGGCATGATTTCAATAGTAGCCATGAATCGCCCTCCTTAGAGCGTGAGTGTATGCAGGGTCAACAAGCCGGAGAATCCGGCAAGGGAATCATTCGATCGCCGCCATAAAACGGCGTCCGCTAGAACGCGACAGCCGCCTTGACGGCGCGCACGATGTCCGCGGGGCTGAGCATATAGTAGTCCTCCAGCACCGGCGCGAACGACACCGGGATGTCGAGGCACGTAACGCGCCCGATTGGCGCGGACAGGTATTCGAAGTATTTTTCGCCGATCATGGCGGAGATCTCCGCCGCCCAGCCGCCGACCTTCGGGCCTTCCTGCGCGATGACAAGACGGCTCGTCTTGGCGACGGATTCCGCGATCAACTGCTCGTCGTAAGGCTTGATGGTACGCAAATTGAGCACCTCCGCCGAGATGCCGTCCTTCTCCAATTCGGCGGCGGCTTTCAGCGCCATGCCGACCGTGATCTGGAGAGCTATGATGGTGACGTCCGTGCCTTCGCGTTCGACGACGCCTTTGCCGAGCGGCAGCGCGTACGGCTCTTCCGGCACGTCGCCCTTGACGTTGAGCAACATCTTGTGCTCCAGAAAGAGCACGGGGTCGTCGCTGCGGATCGCCGAGATCAGCAGGCCTTTCGCCTCGTACGGCGTGGCGGGCGACGCGATCACGAGGCCGGGCGTGTTTAAAAACCAGCTTTCGACGACCGCGGAATGGTGGTAGGCGCAGCGGATGCCCGCGCCCTGCGGCGCGCGGATGACGACGGGGCAGTTCGCCTCGCCCTGGAACATGAAGTTGAGCTTCGCCGTGCTGTTGACGATCTGGTCGAATGCAACGCCCGCAAAGTCCGCGAACATGATCTCCGCGATGGGCCGCAGCCCTGCGATGGCCGCGCCGTTGGCGAGGCCGACGATCGCCGACTCGGACAGCGCGGTGTCGAAGATGCGGTCCGGCCAGCGGTGGTAAATATTCTGCGTCAGCCCAAAGTCGCCGCCCATCTTGGCGACGTCCTCGCCGAGCACGAAGACGGAATCGTCCCGCTCCATCTCCTGAATCATGGCTTCGTTGATTGCCTTTGTGTAAGTCAGTTTGCGGCTCATCGTTCTACCTCCACTGGGAATCCCTCGTATACGTGCGTGCTCGCCTCGGAAACGTCCGGAACCGGGCTTTCAAGCGAGAAGCGCAGCATGTCCTGTATCTGCGCGTTCACGTCGCCTTCGATCGCCTTGAGCTCCTCTTCGGGAACGCCTTCGCGCTGCTTCAGCACGTTCCGCGCGAGCAGCACGGGGTCGCGTTTTTTCCAGTATTCGAGCTCCTCTTCCGGCCGGTAGGACGCGGGGTCGCCCGCAAAATGCCCCTGCCAGCGGTAGGTGACGAACTCGATCAGCGACGGCCCGCCGCCGCTGCGCGCAATGCCGACCGCCTGTTCCATGGTTTCGACGACGGCTTCGACGTCGTTGCCGTCCACGCGCCAGGACGGAACGCCGTATCCGTCCGCCCACTGGCGGAGTTCCTTTTGCGGATGCGCGACGCTGCACGGCGTGGAGATGGCGTAACCGTTATTGATGAGGCAGTAGATCACCGGCAGTTTCCAGGTTGCGGCCATGTTCATGCTCTCGTGACAGGTGCCTTCGCCGAGCGTGCCGTCGCCCATGAATACGGCGGAGACGTCGTCCGTGTGGCGATATTTGGCGGCGAACGCCGTGCCGAGCGCGGTGACGACCGTCGAACCCTGGATTCCGTTGAAGCCGTGGTTGTGGCAGGCCCAGTCGTGGACGTGCATGGAGCCGCCGCGCCCGCCGTTGACGCCGGTGGCCTTGCCGAAGATCTCCGCCATGACGTATTTCGGGTCGGTGCCGCATAAAAGGATCGCCCCGTGCCCGCGATGGTCGGGATACTTATAATCCGTGGTCCTTAGCGCGCGCACCACGCCGGCCTGACAGGCTTCCTGCCCGGTGGAGAGGTGCACGAAACCGGGGATCGTCCCGTTCGCCGCGTATTCCTTGATGACGTCCTCAAAGTTGCGGATCAGGTACATATCGCGGTAAAGCCCTTTGAGCCGTTCTTTTTCCAGTGCCATAATGATTCCTCCGATACCAATAGAGTAGATTCGTAAATCTTGAGTGTTGCCGGTTCGTATGAAAACTCCGCCGCCGCATATGCGGGCGGATCGTTATATGCAAAGCAGGTGTGTGCACGTTCGTGCAACGATGCTGGCCGAAAGCGGCGCTTGCGGGCCGCAAAGTAAAAAATGGGAATTTAGGCGTATAATTTTGAATGGCTGGCGCGACAGGATCGCGCCAGCCTTCAGATTCAAGCGAATCGTTGGAAAAGGTTACGCACCGGGCTGGATGTAAAGGATGTTGTAGAGCGTGTAGTCGCCGATGCCCGGGACTTCCGCATCCACGCGGTCTTCGACCCAGGAGATGTAGCAATCGCCGATATCTTCGGCGGCTACGTTGAAGGTGTACTCGTCGGTGCAGATGAAGTCGTAACTGTCCGCTTCGGCCATGCCGACCGCGTCAAACACGTCCTGTACGCTGATCTTGTCCTTGTAGGAGGTCATGATCGCGTCTGTTCCGAAGTTGAGGTAGGCAACTTCCCAGACCGCCCAGTCGGGGTCCTGCGTCTCGCCGACGACGATCGGTGCATTTTCGCCTTCCAGCGTCAGGTACTTCTGGAGAATGTCGCTCAGGGCTTCTTCGCCGACATAACCGTCGGAGCCGATCACCTGAACGTCGACGTCTTCACTGCCCTCAATGCCGCATTTGTCATAGACTTCCTGAATGGAATAGGCCGAACGCATGTCGTCGGTCGTGCGGGGCTGTTCGCTGGCGGTCAGGCCGTCGATGGCGTTGTTCCAGACGATGATGCGCTGCACGCCTTCGGCGGCGGCAGGCTCTTCGGCTGCGGGCTCCTCCGTTGCGGCGGGCTCTTCGGTAGGTTCTGCCGTGGCTTCCGCGACTTCTTCGGTCGCTTCTTCAGCGGTTTCGGTCGTTTCCGTTGTCTCCTGCGCGGAGCAAGCGAACAGCGTGAGCACCATGACTAAGGCAAACAGCAAAGCAAGTGTTTTTTTCACGATGGGTCCCTCCTTAAAAAAGTTGTTTGAGACGTTTTCCGTCTTCCAAATATATTCTAAACTACCCAAAGATCGAATGTATATAATAATTGCTGCACATTTGTGTATGTTTGCCCCGAATTGGCTGTAAAGGGCTGTTTTACACGTAAAATTACGGTAAAATCATGTATACTCAGTTTTCGAAAAGGCGGTGGTCAGACGGTGCGAAGGGTGACGAATCATCCGATTCTGGAGATCGAAGACAAGGCGGAAATCCCGATCGTCGTGGACGGGAAGACGCTGTATGCCCGCGAAGGCGAGACCGTCGCCGCGGCGCTGACGGCAAACGGGATACGCGTGTTCCGGCACACGGCGAAGCGGCATGAACCGCGCGGGCTGTTCTGCGGAATCGGCCAGTGCACGGACTGCATCATGGAAATCGACGGCGTGCCGAACCAGCGCACCTGCATGACGATCGTGCGTGAAGGCATGGTGGTCAACACGCAGAACGGAAACGGAAACAGCGGGGGAAAAGACGATGGGCATGTATGACGTGATCGTCGTCGGCGCGGGGCCGGCGGGCCTTGGCGCGGCAATCGAGGCGAAAAAATGCGGCGCAAGCGTGCTGCTGCTGGACGAAAACGACCGCCCCGGGGGACAACTCTTTAAGCAGATACACAAATTTTTCGGTTCGAAGGAGCATTACGCGGGGACGCGCGGCTATATCATCGGACAAAACCTTTTAAATGAAGCAGACGAACTGGGTGTGGAGTTCCGCCTCGGCGTGCGCGTCTGGGGCCTGTACCCCGGCGGCGGCGTGACCGCGACGGACGGGGAGACGAGCGTGCGGTATTTTGCAAGAAAAATCGTCCTCGCAACGGGCGCAACGGAGAATGCGCTGAGCTTTCCCGGCTGCACTCTGCCGGGCGTGATGACGGCGGGCGCCGCGCAGACGATGACGAACGTCCAGCACGTCCTGCCCGGCGAGCGGTTCGTAATGGTCGGCTCCGGCAACGTCGGGCTGATCGTGACCTACCAGTTGCTGCAGGCGGGCGCGAAGGTTTGCTGTATACTGGAAGCGGCGCAGAAAATCAGCGGCTACGGCGTGCACGCGGCAAAGGTCCGGCGCGCGGGCGTCCCGATTTTGACGGGGCATACCATCCTCCGCGCAAACGGGACGGACGGCGTGGAAAGCGTCGTCACAGCGAAGGTGGACGAGCGATTCCGCCCGATCGAAGGCACGGAGGAGACGATCGAGTGCGACACGGTGACGCTGGCGGTCGGGCTTTCGCCGCGAATCGAACTCGCGGGCGTAAGCGGCTGCAAGATGGCGTATTCGCCCGCGCTCGGCGGCATGCTGCCCCTGCACAGCGACGACATGGAGACGACCTGCGGCAATATCCTGATCGCGGGCGACCTTTCCGGAATCGAGGAAGCGAGCACGGCGCTGGACGAGGGGCGCATGGCGGGTTGCCGCGCGGCGTATGCGCTCGGTTACCGGACAAGCAAAGAATATGAAGAGACGAAGCGCGCGCTGCTGAATCGGCTCAACGCGCTCAGGGCGGGGCCGTTCGGCGAAAAGCGGCGCGCCGCCAAGGAGGCGCTATGGAACACGATGCGGTAAACGCGGAGATCGTCTGCCGCTGCGAGGAAGTCACGGCGGACGAAATCATGGAAGCGATCCGAAACGGCGCGGATTCGCTGGACGCGGTGAAAAAAGCAACGCGCGCGGGCATGGGCTTTTGCCAGGGGCGCACCTGCAAGCGGCTGATCGCGCGCATGCTGGCGTGCTATTACGAAATGCCGGTCGACCGGTTCCTGCCGGGCAGTTTGCGCCTGCCGGTTACGCCGGTAAAGCTCTCGCTCCTTGCGGAAACCGAGGACGCGGCGGATGAAATACAGGAGGGTTCGGCATGCGAAAAGTGATGATCGACTGTCGTGAGCGCATCCCGTGCGACCCGTGCAGTCACGCGTGCCCCACGCACGCCATCGTGATCGAAGGCGACATTACGAACCTGCCGCGGACGTTTCCGCAGCGGTGCACGGGCTGCGGGCTGTGCGTTGCGGCGTGCCCGGGCCAGGCGTGTTTCCTTGTGGACGAGGAATTTGCCGAAGGCCGGGCGAGCGTGGATTTTCCATACGAGTATCTTCCGCTGCCGGAGAAAGGCATGACGGTCGAAGCGCGAGACAACGAGGGAAACAAGGTCTGCGACGCGGTCGTGGAAAAAGTGATCCTGCGCAAGAGCGCGCAGAACACGGCGGTCGTGCGCTTGAGCGTGCCAAAGGAATTCGCCTTTCGCGTGCGCGGTATGAAGCCGCTTGCGGCGCTTGAGTGATTTTACGCAATAAGCGTGTCGATTTTTCCGGGAGCGAGTGCAAAACTCGCTCCTTTTTCGTTGAAAGCGCTTTATCTGGAACGGAACAAACGCAAATTGCCGATGCGATCATATATGATTTTTCGGCAAAATCCCCTTTTTTACTCGACAGGATGGACAATCCTTATTAAAATAGTAAAAGAAACAAACCGGGCGACAACGAACGACACGGCAAAATGAAAACACCGGCGCAAAAACCGCTTTTCTGACGGGCGCGCGGGACGGAGGGAATCTTATATGGACGAGCGTAACAAAAATATCGGCACGACGGACTTGACGTATGCGGAGTTCGCAAAAAGCGCGGGCGTTTCGGTCCGGCAGTTTCGCGCATGGACGGCGAAGACGAACTTTGCCAAAGAGTTTGTGCGCATCTGCGGGAGCCGCGTCTCCTGCGCGGAGGTGGCGGACCTGTGCAAACCGGTGCTGACGAAGCTGGACTGCCTTCCGCAGGAGGGCATGCTGCAGTTTGCTTACGAATCCCTTTCCGCGGGGTTGTATCCGTACTCCGGCGCGCCGCACACGAGCAAGACGCTTAAAAGCGGGCTGCGATTTTACCTGACGGTGCTTGCGCGGCTGCTCGACCTTGAACGCGAAAGCGCGTTCGACCCGCTGCTGGATTACCTGCCCGTTACGCAGGACGAGATGGAAGCAAGCCCGGTTACCGGACAGTGCGAGCGTTTCCGGCAGGTGGTTAAAAAGAGCGGCTACCGCGAGCTGCTGCGCATCGGCCGGGAGATCATGCCGTTCGATCCGGCGGGTCATACGTTCGGCGTGCGGCATATCGCCGTGCACATTGCGCGCCAGGCGGCGCGCGCGGGGCTGCCCGTGGACGTCGCGATGGTCGGCGCGGCTTCGCTTGCGCACGATATCGGCAAGTTCGGCTGCCGCGGCGAGGATACGCAAAGGATTCCGTACCTGCACTACTACTACACATGGAAATGGCTGGAAGACAACGGGATGCCGGACATTGCGCATATCGCGGCGAACCACTCCACCTGGGACCTCGAGTTCGAAAACCTGCCGATCGAGTCGCTGATCCTCATCTATTCGGATTTTCGCGTACGCGCGGACAAAAAGAAGGAAGGCGGCGAAAAGACCGTCGTCTGCACGCTCAAGCAGGCGCGCGACCGCATCTTCGAAAAGCTTGCGGACATGAACGCGGAAAAGCGCCTGCGGTACGAAACGGTCTATAAAAAGCTGGACGATTTCGAGCGGTTTTTGGAGTCCAACGGCGTCAACACGGACCCGAACGACGACGAACCGGTCCCGTACGACAAAACGGACCCGGCGCTGCTCACACAGGGAGCGGTCGTCCGCGCGCTCTGCAATCATGCGTTCGACAACAACATCCACCTCATGCGCATGATCACGGTGAGCGATTCGTTCGAAGCGCTGCTCGAACAGGCGCGGGACGAGAAGAATCTCAGCCGCATCCGCACCTACCTGCTGATGTTCGAAGAATACAGCGCCTATATGACGCGCACGCACAAACTGCTCACGCTCCGCTTCCTCTACGAGCTGCTCATGCACCACGACGGGGACGTGCGGCGGCACGCGGGACGCATCATGGGCTATATCCTGGCCAATTCCGGCCCGCGTTACCGCAAGGAACTTCCGCGCGGCGCGGGAGCGCTTGCCATTGCGCCGGCGCTGCACGCGGTGCTGAGCGAGTCGATCACGCTCTGGGAAGAATATATCGAGCTCTGCCTGCATCCCGATTACAAGATTTCAGCAAAGCACGCCGCGCGCATCTCCAACTCGCTCAAGACGATCACAAGCGGCCTTTTTGCCAGCTGCACGCTGCAGGAGAGGCGCAGTTACTGGCAGAAGCTCTACCACCGCATCCTTTCGAGCGGGAGCGAGGACCTGTTCGTTTTGATGGACACCCTGCCGCATGTGCCGGTCAGCGTAATCCAGCCCGCCGAAGCGCGGCGGATGATGCCGGTGCTCGCCGCTGCGGCCGGCTCGAAGGAAGCGCGCGTCCGCCTCTGCGCGCTGCGCAGCATGGAGGCCGTTGCGGACGGCGATACGGAGCTGATTACGCTCGCCGTCGAGAGCGTGAAGCTGGCCGAGGACGCGGAGTTTGCTAGCGTCTGGGTGCTGAACCGCATGCGCAGTAAAGTCGGGTTCAACCTGCTGCCCGTTCCGCGGTTCCCGATTGCGGAGATTTACCTTTCCAATCTCAAAAGCAGCGTCCCTTGGACGATGAAGCTCGCCCAGATCGACCGGCTGACCGAGTATGTGCGCGAGCACCCGTTCGAGGCGTTCCACGTCGCCATGCACCTGAGCAATCTGCTTTCGGTCAGCGAGCATCTGCCTGTGCGCGAGCGCGCGGGCGAAGCGCTTGTCGAAATTTCGGCAAGCCTGTCGGTCGACCAGCGAAACGAGATTATGATCGACCTTCTGCGCGAACTGGAGACCGGACAAAACGAGATATCCGGCTATATTCCGCCGTATCTCGGCAAACTGATCTGCAGCGTGCCCGAAAAGGAGATGGACGAGGGCATCGACTATCTCGAAGGGCTGCTTCGCGCTTCCAACGCGCGGGCCGCGCGGGCTGCGCTCTCGACGCTCTGCACGGTGCTTGCGGATTATGAAAGCGAAAGCTGGTCGCGCCGCAACGCGGTGATGGAGCGCGTGTTCGGCTTGCTGCTGACCGGGGTCGCGCACTTTG
>ERZ795048.4054-NODE-4054-length-10408-cov-4.766155_pt1 | contig 10408 bp, 4 predicted proteins | sample MGYA00375132_ERZ795048 | MGnify/ENA primary metagenome ERZ795048 (study PRJEB30177, sample SAMN05720225) | activated sludge metagenome | isolation source: Anaerobic digester | place: Hong Kong | collected 2014-12-17 ...
CGCTACCGAAGCTTTCTGTATAGAGAGAGGTGCTCTTGCCGTAGCTGTCTTCCAGCTCAAGGTTTCCGACAACATGAAGCTCAGAGCCGGGGGTTGTTGTACCGATTCCAACGCGGTCTGTGCCTGCGTTGACATAAAAAAGAGCCGAGTTTGAGGACCCTCGAATGTTGAAATCGATATCCGTAGCCGCGGGATTAACATACATTATATCTGAGGTCCCTTCTGAAAGCCTTAGAAAAGCTGCTCCTCCTGCTACCACATCAAGCTGATCATCAGTAAAAGATAGGTAGGTATTAGCGTCCCCATTATGATATATGTACTGATCTAAGCCTATATCTCCGGCAACATCAAGTGCGTAGTCTGGGGCGGAGGTTCCTGCACCTATTCTTCCGTTCGCGGCTACCGCGCTTAAAACTGTCCCGCCGGTGTCTTTCCACTCTTGAAGGTTCGAAGACTGGCTCGTAATACCTTTTACTGTCAAAGGCACGCCGGCTGAGTTTTGAGAGTGAATTGTCAATCCTGCTCCCGCACCTGAAAATAGTCCGTAGATTAAAGGAGTAGTTGTGCTTGAGTTTGCAATATATAGGGTATTTGAACCTCCCTCGTTATATCCTGCTTCATATCCTAAGAATACGTTTGAACTTCCGTTTAACGAATAGCCGGCTCTTGATCCAACAATTGTGTTATAGTCAAGGCCGGTTCGAACTGTAAAATTCGCATATCCGGCCATATAGCCCAAAAACGCATTCCTAGTTCCGCCAATTCGAGATCCAGACATTGCTCCTATTGATGTGTTTCCTGACTCTGTAGTATTGCCCAAAAATACATAGCTTCCCACCCCGACATTACTGCCTCCGGAGGTATTTGCGGTAAAATTACTTGTTCCTATAACATTATTGCTACTTCCAGAAATGTTATTTTGAAGTGCGCCATTTCCTATTGCTACATTTGCAATTGCAGTTGTAGAGTAGAGCATTGCGTTCATTCCAATTGCGGTATTGTTATATCCTACGGTGAGGTTAGATAGTGTGGCTGCTCCAATAGCCGTGTTGCCACCAGCATTACCGTCAGGGTTTCTACCGTCGAGGTTATATAGGGCAGAGTGACCAATTGCAACATTATTGATGCTGTATTTTGCTTTCTGCAATGTTCCGTACCCTATGGCAACGTTTTGAACACCGGTTTCGTTTGCATAGAGAGAAGCTCCTCCGATAGCAACATTGTACCCGGTGCCCGCATAGCTCATGCTTGCTAGAGAGCCGGAACCGATAGCTACATTTCTACTAGTCGAGACGGCGCTTCTAAGGGCGCTGTCACCCAAGGCAACATTTCCCGAGCTTGCTAGGCCTAGGTATTGCAGTGCGTTTGTTCCAAAAGCAAAGGCACCGTTCAGAGATCTTTGTTCGTTGACAATTGTTCCTGTGTCATCAAGCAGCACCACCGCTGCAGAGTTTTTAGTCACTAGTTTTACAGATACGTTATCTATTGATCCGTCGAAATCAGATGAGGGGGTAAATACAAGCCCGCCGCTTGCTCCTGCAGTAATAACCGGTGCAAAATTATTATTTGAATCATATGTAGTTAAATTTGGTGATTGTGCGCCATTTACTTTCACTCTTACTGTACCCGCAGTCATGTTTTTTATTTGAAACTGAACAACATACACAGATCCGTTTGAAAAAGAAATGGCCTGGCTGAGGTCGGCCGTTGCTCCGGCTGTATGGGTAGCATATCCTGAAGCATTCCATGCCCAGTTTGTACCATATGTCCAATCGGAAGATGTTGCAAAGTCGCCGTTGGTTACCATTTCTGATCCAGGGGCAGTAATTGCCGACTTGCCCCTGAACGTAGATATGCCGGTATCAGAATCAACTGAAAAATAGTTTACGGCGGAACTATTTTGTACAGCTAAAGTTTTTGTAAATAGGCCTGCCCCATCTTTGCTAATACTGGCGAGTACTGTACCCCCGTTATTCTGCCACTCTTGCAAGTTAACGCTTTGCCCCGAAGCCCCTTTTACAAGAAGCCCTTTGCGAGCTGAGGTGGGGGATTCAATTTTTACTTGCGTTCCCGCATCTATGCTTGCGGTTCCGAAGGTAGAAACAGCTCCGCTGACAGTAAAATAAGTCGAGTTGATATTTGTATAGGTAGCTTCTAGCGTGAGTTGCCCAGTGCCGTTCCTATATAAAAATGTATCAGACCCTAGAGCAATGCCTCCGGTTGCGGTAGTGTGGTTTGCAATTTCAAGTGCATGTGTTGCCGAGGTTGTTCCAATTCCAATATTACCGCTAGCATCGATAATGAAAGGAGTAGTGTCTGATCCTACATCGTTAACTCTAAAACTGTTTCCTGTACCTGTGTTGGTTATTGAAAATTCCTCACTACCATCTACTGCGATATCTGTACTTGCGTCAAGAGCCATAGCATCTTTAAATTCAGTGAAGTCAAGAGAATCTGCAGTTATTGCTGTTGCTCCTATTGTACCTCCACTTAGTACGCCGGAAGAGGATGTCACTACCCCATCAGATAATCCACTAAACGTTATTGTTCCGCTACTCGTGATACCTGCTGCCGCTATTATCTGCCCACTGCTATTTACCTGAAACAGATCTCCATTGCCTACTGTTAATGCTGATGCGGGAGAGGTGTCCCCGATGCCGACTTTACCTGTTATTGTCATATTTGCAAGATATCCCCCTGAGTTTAGAACTCTTATATAACTGTCAGCATCATTTCTCCAAGCGTCAAGACCCAGCTCTGTCCTTGTTGCTCTAAATGTGCTTGTGCTTGAATCTCGAACAATAGAAGTAGCCTTACCGTTTACGGTGTCAAAAAAGAATCTAACAGTACCTCCGTTGTCTCCTGCAATCTCGAGAGGATAGCTAGGGCTTGTTGTCCCAATCCCCACATTGCCGTTGTCTAAAATTACTACCTCACTTGTAGTATCGCCGTCAGGATCAAAGCCAAGATAATTACTGGTAGTGTTATATCCCAGGATAGCTTCATTGCCAGTATCACCAATATGAATACTCGATCCTTTTACAAATAATTCAGTCCAGCGAGAACTTGATGAACCAAGACTACTCACACCATCAGCCGCAGGCAAGAAATCATCAGAAGCAATTAAGTCAGAACCGTTCCATCTAAGATATTCAGTCGCACCGTTTCCAAAATAGAGATAATTAGCCAACTCAATATCACCGGCCACGTCCAGTAGCTGGCCGGGACTGGCTGTTCCTATACCTACATTGCCCGAAGAATTTATGACCATTCTTTGTGTTCCAGAGGTTGTTGTGTTATTGGCAGCTGTAGTAAAGATAATATCTGTTGCAGCATTTAACAAAGAAGTGCCTCCGCCAAAATTTATAACATTTGTAGAAGTCCCGGACCCAGCATTAAAAATAGCAAATGGTTCTTCAGCGTTATTGTAGTGAGCAATTCCAAGTCGGGCATTTTTTGAAGTCGCGTCTGTTCTTGTTGTATATAAATTATCTGCCCCCAGTAAGAGTGAAACTGAACCGTTTGATATATCGAGTCCTGCACTAGGGGTATTCGTACTAATACCTACAAGGCCGGCAGTATCTATAAATAGTCTTTGAGTTCCATCTGTAAGTAAGGCAAGGCTTCGGGCCGACCCACCGCCGGAGCCTTTTGAAGTTCCAACACTCAACACATTCGAGCTCCAATAAAAATCACCACGTTCGTATGAGGTTCCCGAGGAGTAGGTATTATAGATTCGGAAGGACTGCGCATTTGTAGAGTTTCGAAGTGAAATGTTGTTTGCACCGTCGGAAAGTAAAAATGCACTAGGCCCTGTTGTGGAATTAAACCCAAGAGCATAGCCGGCTTGTATTGCTAACGCCGCAGTGGCATTGTTGATGCCTAGTAAATCGGCACCGGATTTTGAAAAGAATATTGCCGACCCGCTTTGTCTCATACCTATTCCGGTTGCATTTCCAAAAGATAATGACGGGGCCGCTGCGGTTCCATCAGGCAGCAAAAGTTGCCCTGATGCTAGCTCCAAAGTACCCCCCGGCGTTGCGGTTCCAATGCCAACTCGGTGTGTGCTTGAATCAACATATAAATCATTTGTGTTTACTGTAAAGTCTCCGGTTCCGGAAAGTCCGATGTTGAAGTTACTCCCGCCCGCAGGATTAAAAGTTATCGCGCCGGTTGTTTGAGTAAAGGTTGTTGAGGCACCGTCAAGCGTGACACTAGTGCTTGCAATATTTAAGGCGCCGTCTACATTAAGATCTCCCGCTATAGTTAAAGTATTTCCGGACTCATAGGTGTCGTTTGCGTTTGATCTCAAAAAATCACTCCCGGCAAAAGATCCCAGCTGGTCAGCCGTTTTAGCATTAAATGCGTAAGGGACAGCTGCTAAAGTTTTTCTTGGAGAAAAGGTTTCTCCTTCTGAAAAGTCTCCGTTACCGCTAGGATCAAATTCAACCTCAATAAATAAAGATCCGCTGGTAAAATCAGGTCCCCCGTTCTGGTTACAGCTTGAGAAAGTTCCTCCGCAATCTAGTTCTAATGTGAATACGTCGCCGAAGTCATCAAGCTCGACATCCGATTTTGTTTCTTGCCACACAAGTGTTCCTCCAGAAGAGGAAGTATATATGCTGACTCTAAAGTCGCATGTATCTGCGCCGCTTGTATTAATACAAGCGGCGTCCGAACTTGTTAAATTTGTGCCATCAGGGTTAACGATTTTTCCCTGGTAAACTAGGGCCTCGTTAATTGCAGCAAAAACTTTATGCCCAAAATTATTTAGATGATTGATAAGTAATAAAATAAAGAGTAAAGCCACAAATCTTGCAACAGGCTTAGCCAAGCCCTTAGTTGCAAGTACTATGCGTTTGTAGGCAGTAGTTGTTAAGTTCAAATTTTTTCAGTTAGTTTCTTAAATTAACTATTTATAAGTTTATATTAATCGAATATGGAGTGTCAAAGATTTCGCTTGGATTTTGTAAGTTTTTTATATAGCAGGTAGTTGTTAAGATAAATGAAGACAAAGATTACTGCCCAGACTATAGGGTCGTAATTTATATGTAAAGTAATGTCTTTGGTATAGAAAATATGTTTTTGGGTTGCATAGAACAGCTCCCGATGAACCAAAGGGGAAACCCCCACATCTATTTTATAAAGCCCCTGTTCAAATAGTAGGCTGTAGTCACCGTTCTTTGAAGTAAGTATGGGCGTTCCTTCAAAAAAATTAGTTGGCGTATAAGAATTCCAGACGTCTTTTTCATAATCGTATTGGTATAAACTTAGTCTGGCGTTTTTTACCGGACCGTCCTTAACCACCTTAGCTGTTATTAAAGCATTCGCGAACCGCCCCACGTGTTTAACTTTTATTAGCCCTAGTTTATCTAGAACAATAGGGATTTTCACTGTTTGAGGCTTGTTTGTGTTTTTAAGTTTAATCAAAATCAAGAGCTCGGAATATTTTTCTGTTGGCTTGATTTTGAAATATATGTTTTTATTTTTTGAATAGTAGTCGGAGGTGCCGTAAAGCAACGTGTATTCCTGTACTTCTTTTGGAAACATGAGGTTAAATCCTATTTCTGTCTCAGGTACTGTGTAGACTGGATATCCGTTTTCTCTAAAGAATAGCTCGTAGGGTATCCCTTCGACATCCACGTCGATTCTTATGTTTATGTCGTCTTTCGGATCTAGCGGATTGGTGCTATTTTCGATCTCGTCTCCATCTCTTATGCCGCCGCCGTCAGTGTCCGGGAGCAGGGGACTGGTGCTATACACTTTGACTTCCCGGAAATCGTTTAGCCTGTCATTGTCGGTATCTTTATAAAATGCGTTTGTTTTATATATTATTATTTCTTCATAATCATCTAGCCCGTCGTTATCGGTATCGCGATTTTTTGGATTTGTGTAGTATATAAATAATTCGTCGTAGTCATTTAATCCGTCCCCGTCTGTGTCTATATTGTAAGGATTAGTGCCAAAATATTTTTCGCTTATGTTGGGAACTCCATCTCCGTCGCTGTCAGCTCTGGGATCGGTGCCGGCCTTGTTGTCTTGCTTCTTATTATCATTGTCTGTTCCTTTGTTTACGCCTTCATAGTCGTCTGATGGGTCTAATGGGTTTTTGCCCTGACTTATTTCCAAGCCATCCATTAGGCCCCCGCCATCTGTATCGGGATTAATCGGACTTGTTGTATAGCCATATTCCTGCAGGTTTAGCAATCCGTCATTGTCATTGTCAAGTGTAGCATCGCCCCCATCCCCGGGGTCTAGCCCATACAAGATTTCCCATGTATTGGGCATTCCGTCTTGGTCGTTATCATTTGAAACCTCAAGCGTTACTGTAGTTTGCTGTACTGTATCGGCAAAAGCCGGACTTAAGTGCGCCCAGTAAAGTCTAAGCATAGCGATAAGAAATATTAGGCAGTATGTCATTGCTATAATAATAATTCACCGAGCTCCTTTAGTCACTATATTCTTATATTTCTGGGGTATCCGCCTTATTTAGAAGAAAAAAATTCATGTAGTAACGAGGAAGTGCGCTGTATTTAATTTATAATTTCATTACTTAAAACTGCTTGCGTAAGCTAGTAGACGTAGTTTACCTTACATGTTGGGTTTTGCAACGCAAATAAATTACAGCAACCCTCCTGTGTGGGCTGGTTGGCTTTAAAAAAATAACTTCGTATTAGCTAAGTTTATTCTCTTTTTTAAAGGATAGCGCCGCGCGCCAAAGTATAAATAGTGACAGTAGAACGCCAAGCAGTACTGTGAGTAGGAACTTCAAAGGAATTAGCCAAAAAGTAGTATCTGCTTCCATGGTGTTAAGCCTTTCGGTCGTGCCGTATTTTAGCAATATATTTGCTTGAATTTTTCCCATTGGCGGAACTAAGCCCCTTTTCGTTATTGTTGTTTTTTCTGAAAAGCTTCTATCCGGTGATTCCGGTAGCATTGTACTTTGGCTTTGATTAAAGATGGTATTAATTGGAGGAAAGAACCTGTTACCCTCAATAAATATTGCTCCGGTGGGTATGATATGAACATTTCCTGAGTTTTTAATAGTTGTGGAAAATTCTATTTCAGGATTTTCAACGAAGTAAAATTTTTTATTTGTTTTAAAATCTACAATAGACGCATTTTCTTCAATTTCTCCCGGAACAGTAGTTAGTATTAAGCTTGCCACTCTACCTATTGTTCCTACTCTTGAGCCTTCGTTTGCGTCAGGTTTTTCCGATTGAACAAATATGGCAGCGTAGTGCCCTCCTGTAGTTGCATTTTGCGGAACAGTAATGGTATAAGGTATTTCTATTGTTTCATTATCTTCAAGTTCTACTACGTCTTGCGCAAATGTGATCCAGGTTCGAAGAGAGTATGTGTTAGAGCCCTCCTCTTCCTGATTTTCTATAAAAGTAGGTGTTCCGTCGTTAGATAGAACTAAAAAATCTCTTGCGTAAATATATAAAGTTTTTTTAGATCCTGAGTAGTTTCCCAGCCTGAGTTTTTTTTCGTAGGTTTTTCCTTGTTCTATATTAAAGTTATTCTTAGCAGGGGACAGTTCTATGTTTAAAGCCTGTGCGTTAGCTGTTTTATATGCGATTGAGGCAAAAGATGCCGAAATAATCACACCGATTAAACATGTGAGCAGAAAATCTTTAGACTTAGCTATATCTTTAATATTCATATCAAAATCATTTTACGGCAGTTAGTTGTTAGTTGCTACAGTAACCGTGACTATTTGATCGTATTCTCCGGCAACTGTAGTACCGGCAATGCTGGCTTTGTAGGTTAGTGTAAGCGTGGCCGCGTTTACAGCCGCAGTACTGTTAGCAATATTGGTGGCAGATGTAGGAACAGCATCGTCTCCGGAGTCAAATGGAGATTGCGCTGTCAGCCCCGATACGGCTGTTGATATTCCGTACTCTTCTGATCCTGCGGTCACAGTTCCGTCAGCAACGTCGTTTATATCATTGCCGCTGCCATCGTTTAGCGCTGCATCCGCAGATATTTTAAGTTGTACGCCGGTAACGTTATTTGAATTTACTGTGTAGGTTTGGGAGGCTGAGCTCACGGCTGTGGTTGTCAAAACCCCTAAATCCATGGTGACGTCATTTACCGCTAGGTTTACAAAAAGAGGCACGGAAGCAGTTACAGTAGTAGTGTTAGTATTTGTTTTTATTCCTACACCATAGTCAAGAGAATTATTTGTTGAATCGGTTGTTGTTATAGCAACAGATTGTTGAGCATAAGTTGTTGAAGTGTAAGATGTAAGTCCGTCAGTCATTGCAACTGTTATGGCTGTAGAACCTGATATAGAAGCATCGAGCGTTATTGTAATTGTGTTTGCCGTGCTGTTGTTTGATCTGGTTGGTGTAGTTTGGCCTGTAACTGTTATGTTTGTTCCGGAAGCATTTATTGTTGCTTGAGTAGGAAAGGTTAGAATAATTTTGTCTCCGCTCGATAAAGCTGTTGTGTTGGTGAATACAACAGTAGTAGTTCCGGGGGAAGCAGACTGTGCCCATGTTCCATCGGATATTTTTGTTGCCGCCTGTACTTTGCCACCAAAAACAATCAGCATTAGTATATTTATATTTATTAAATAAGCAATTAAATAGATGGGAATGGTTTTAGCTAAAGACCTTTTTGTTAGTATTTTTCGGCAGTTCATGGGCCCTTTCTTATTACGTAGAAAATTAGAACTTTTAGCCTGTAATAATTACATACAATGCTAGAGATTGTTTTTTGTTTTGTCAAGTTTAATCTATAATAGAGCATATGCTCGGAAATTATGAAAAATCAAGGACAACTGCTATTACTAATAGAAATGTAATTCAGGACGTTAACTTTAGCAGGCGGGCTATTGTTTTATCTGTTTTCATTTTTTTATACTTTTTCTTATTAAGTAGTTTCTTATCGATTAGTGCTCAGGTACCCGCAAGCTCGAGTTTTGTAATTAAGGGTGAAAATGTCTCTCCTTCCGGAGGTGTGGGCTCTACCCCCAATTTCATGTTAAATGCAGATTTAAGCCCTTTCTCTCAAAGCCCTGCTGATGCCAGCTCATTTAAAGCTTATATAGGTTATAATCCTCGTATACAGGCTAATACACCTTACGAACCAACTCTAGACAATGCTACCGGTCAATACTACGATAGGTTACTACTTACCATTGACCCTTCGGGAAACCCCACAGATACTCTTTTTGCTGTTGCGATATCGGCAAACTCCTGGAGTACCACATACTATGTACAAAACGATAACACTCTAGCATTGTCTTTAGGCCCTGAGGATTACAGAACTTATGCGGGTTGGGGAGGATCGGGAGGCACCCTGATCTTAGGGCTGAGCCCTTCCTCTTCTTATGTTGCCAAAGTTAAGGCCTTGAACGGTGATTTCACTGAGACTTTATATGGCCCGGAATCTTCTGCTGTAGAAACAGTGGTGCCTTTTATTAGTTTGTCTGTTTCTTCTTCTGTTTCGGAATTTGGGGTTTTAAGTGCAAATGAAATTAAATCGGCCTCTTCTGTCGATCTTTCTGTTACTACAAACGCGGAGTCAGGTTATTCTCTCTCGGTAAATGGTACGGGCAGCGGTGTTCAGCCCGGACTGTACAATGGGGTGGGTAATGTCATAGTTTCTCAAGATACTGTTCTTTCAGTTGGTACAGAAGGTTACGGAGCTCAGGGCTCCTCAGGTACTGCAACGATTTCTTCCAAATACGATTTAGCTGGTGACTTTGTAGGCAGCTTGGATCTATCTCCTCAGGAGCTTGCCTCCAACTCTGTGCCGGTTTCTGGTGATAGTTCTACCATAACTTTCAAAGCTTCAATTTCCGGAAATACCGTTGCCGGAGAGTATGAAGACATTGTTTATTTCACTATCTCCCCATCTTTATAATTTCGTTACTTAAAACTACTTGTGTAAGCTAGTAGATGTATTTTATCCAACATGTTGGGCTTTGCAACGCAAAGAAATTACAGCAAACCATCTGTGTAAGCTGGTGTTGGTTGGTAGTTATTGCTAAGTATACACGCAGGAACAAACCATTTCTCATAGTTTGACATGGAGATTGCCTATTTTACCAGTGCTCCCCAAGTCGCATTTTTCTATTCAGATTTCAATACCCACCAGTTGAATGAAGAATCTTCGTCTATTGTCTTTGATATGCTTACTTTGAAACTCTCGCTCTCTGTAATCTTACTAACATACAGTTGTTGTCCTTTGGTGTCTGTGGTTGGGGTTATAAATACTATCGCATCTTTACTAATGCCCCTCACCTCTACTGTTACAGAACTTTCCCCACTCTTTATCGCGCTTTGTCCTATTGTTTCGCTATTTGAGAGATACTTATAATCTTGCGCTGTTATGGTTTTAGCTTCAACCTCTCCCTCAATACGAACTGTTCCATCTGCTTCAAATAGAATAGCGC
>ERZ795048.4058-NODE-4058-length-10402-cov-5.038562_pt1 | contig 10402 bp, 8 predicted proteins | sample MGYA00375132_ERZ795048 | MGnify/ENA primary metagenome ERZ795048 (study PRJEB30177, sample SAMN05720225) | activated sludge metagenome | isolation source: Anaerobic digester | place: Hong Kong | collected 2014-12-17 ...
AATCTCTTATATTCTACAAGTAGCAGCTTCCAACTGCCGACTCCATGGCACGTAAAATGTCTTGAATAATTTTAGACGCTTCTTTGTAAGACAGGCGCCTGAAGTTATGGGGAAAATAGTGAAAAACCTCATTACGTCCTTCACGCCATGTTTCCCAAAGTTGCTGCACTATATCGTTTCCATTACCTGTTTTAGAACACAGCTTATTAAAAACATTTCCTTTTTCTTTCATAAAATGGGGGTTTAAAATACGCCCAATTCGTATCTCATCCCCGTAATACTCATCTTCACGAATTAGATCTAAATCAAGAAATAACCTCTTTAAAAATCCTTCGTATGCTTTTGAGAACGGAAACACTAAGTAGGAAAAGTCCGAAAGGTTCTCTTGATGCTCTTGAGCATGAGCCAAGATTTTTTCCCCGTCTTCAATGAGACCTTTTATTTCGCTTGGCAGATATTGCCAAAGGGCAGATTTGCGATTCACTAGATCCATACATTAATAGTGTATCAGAAATTTTTTTGAATATCATGATGTATAATTATTAGGCCATGTTTCACACACTCACGCTTCAAGAATTACTACAAAAATTAAACACTTCTATAGAAAGCGGCTTAAGGCCCGAAGAGATAGAAAAGAGGCTTGCTGAATTTGGTCCCAACTCATTACCGGAACCTAAAAAAATCTCGACTTTCCAAAAAATTCTATCTCAATTTTCTGACGTACTAGTGTTGGTTTTAATAGCCGCCGCCATAGTCTCATTTGCAATCGGCGAACATATTGATGCCGTAGTTATCACAACTATCGTACTCATTAATGCTTTTATGGGATACATTCAAGAAGCGCGGGCTGAAAAAGCTATAGAGGCCTTGAAAAAAATGACTACGGACTACGCTAAAGTCATAATCAACGGTGAACTTACAAGCGTATTGGTGGAAAGGCTTGTTCCCGGAGACATAATAATCCTGGAAAGCGGCGACAGGGTTCCTGCAGACGCAAGACTAATAGAAGTCGCAAACTTACAAATTTCCGAGGCGGTTCTAACAGGAGAATCTAACCCAGTAAACAAACATATAAACCCAATTCTCCAGGAAGACCTCGCCCTTGGTGACAGAAAAAACATGGTATATAAAAACACAACTGTCGTTTTTGGCCGTGGAAAGGCCGTGGTTACAGGAACGGGCAAAGATACTGAGATAGGAAAAATATCAATGCTGTTGAGTGAAAGCGACAAAGAAGATACCCCTCTTAGCAAAGAGCTTGCCGTGGTAGGAAAAAGGTTAAGCTCTCTTGCAGGCCTAATCATATTAGTTATTTTTACTTTTGCTTTTTTATCACACGAACTGGACATTAAAGATTCTTTTTTAACTGCAATAAGCTTGGCTGTTGCGGCAATCCCGGAGGGATTGCCGGCAATTGTAACCGTAATCTTGGCTACAGGAGTTTCACAATTAGCAAAAAGCAAAGCAATAGTTAGAAGGCTTCAAGCTGTTGAAACTCTAGGATCCACAAGCTACATTCTTACTGACAAAACAGGAACTCTAACCCAAAACAAAATGTCAGCAACAAATGTTGCAACACTTAACGAAAACTATACAATAACGCAAATAAGAAACGACGGTTTCACCTTTTTAGACAGCAAAAAAGATCCGGTATCCCCTAACCAGCAAGAAGATCTTAAGCTAATTCTATTAAATTCAATTCTGTGTAATGACGCTGAAGCTTCTTCGGGCACTAGCAACGACAGCAATTCATACATTGGAGATCCTACCGAAACCGCTCTTATAGAACTTGGGATCCGAGCCGGATTGAACATTAAAGAAACCAGAAAATCCTATAACAGGTTGTATGAAATTCCTTTTTCTTCAGAAACAAAAAGAATGGTGGTCGTAACTTCGGATCCAGAAAACAGCGACGAGGCATATGTCTTCGCTAAAGGCGCGCCGGAAATAATACAAGAAATGGTGCCCACAGAAAACGAAATTATAGAAAATATAAATAATAATTATGCCGCAAAGGGCCTAAGAAGCCTTGGACTGGCTTACAAAAAAATAAGCAGGCACGACCTGGCGCAAGTTTTGGAAGGAAACAAAGATGACCTTTCGCTCATAGACGACCTAGAGTTCATCGGCATTGTTGCACAAAAAGATCCCCTACGTCCTGAAGTTAAAGACGCATTGAACATGGCTTTGGCCGCAGGTATAAAAACAATAGTTCTGACAGGAGACCACAAGCTAACCGCTACAACAATAGCCAAAGAACTCGGCCTTATCAGAAACGATGACGAAGTGATGGACGGCCCCGATCTCGCAAAACTTGACGATCAAGAAATAATCAACGCATTGAAAACAGTTAAAGTTTTCTCCAGGGTTTCCCCGGAACAAAAACTACGAATAGTTCAAGTAATAAAGGGCATGGGAAACATTACTGCGGTTACAGGAGACGGGGTTAACGACGCGCCAGCCATAAAGGCTGCCGACATAGGAATTTCAATGGGTATCTCCGGCACGGATGTGTCGAAAGAAGTCTCTGATATGGTATTGCAAGACGACAATTACGCAACAATAGTTAAAGCAATAAAAGAAGGCAGGGTTATATACGACAACTTAATTAAATTTATATCTTATTTGATCTCTTGCAACATGTCCGAGATATTTGTTGTGGGTCTTGCGATGGTAGCTAAACTTCCACTACCTATGCTGCCGATTCAGATTCTCTGGATTAATTTAATAACGGACGGCCTGCCGGCACTTGCGCTAGGCATGGAACCGGGAGAAAAAGATATTATGCTAAGACAGCCTAGAAAACAAGGCAACCTACTGACTAAAAAAAGATGGGTTCGGATGACTATACAAGGAGCTTCAATGACTGTCGGCGTATTCGGAGTATTTCTATTTGCGTTAAGAATTTCTCCCGAGGCTGCGCAAAGCGCAGCCTTCACGGCACTTGCAATGTCTCAACTTTTTCACGCATTCAACAGCAGATCTGAGCACCATTCTATATTTTCCAGAACTGTTCCCAGAAACAACTTTTTAATCGCCACCTTTGTTTTATCGGTTTTTTTGCAATTAATGACGCTATATTCCTGGCTGGGCAACACTTACCTAAAGACAACCCCAATACCTATAAGTTTATTTATACTAGCATTGCTATCGGCGACCATACCGGTAGTCGTAACAGAGATTTATAAACTATTACAAAATAGAGCAAAGGCCTAAACACAAAAAACTAAGGCATAGAAATCGGGCTGTAAAATAAACAAGTTTGATTCTCACACCAATATTCAGATACAATCTAGTAATGGATTTATTTTTCTTCCTCTCTCTAGTCTTAGGCGCATCGGTAATGCTAATAAAATCAGTGTCGTGGTTTACGGAATCTTCAGCCAAAATAGCACACCACTTAAAAATTTCCGAATACACCATAAGCTTTTTCTTGATAGCAATAGGAACCTCTTTACCTGAAGCATTTGTAGCAATTAGATCAGGCCTAGCACAAGATTCAATTTTATCATTTGGAACCTCAATGGGATCAAATATAGCCCTGGTGACGCTAGTAATAGCTTTGCCGGTATTATTAACAGGATCAATAAGCACTCGTTATATTATTGCTTCCAGAGATATGTACATTGCGTCGTTTTTGGCACTATTACCTTTTATTTTATCTCTTGACGGCGTTATCGGAAGATACGACGCCATAACCTTATTTGCAGGATACCTACTCTACTCTATAGCTATTCTAAAACGAGCGAGAGGGGTCGAGAGTTTAATAGATAAAATCGAAGAAATAAATCTATTAAAAGAGGCTTTCTTATTTATTTTTTCTCTCGCGCTACTGCTCGCGGCCAGCAATATTATTGTTATAAGCGCAATAAACATAAGCGAAACTCTAAACATAAGCCTTGGCTTTGTAGGATTAACAATTACAGCACTTGGAACATCTTTACCAGAAATATCTTTTACCATCGCAGCTGTAAAAAAAGGTCAGACGGAAGAAATAATGGGAGATATTATAGGAAGCGTAGTTGCAAACTCTACCTTAGTCTTAGGACTTGCTGCAATCTTCTATCCTATTAAAATCGACGGGATAAACATGGGAGCAATAACAACCTTTTTTGTTGTTCTTTCCTTTTTGATGTTTATGAGGCTGGCACGTACTCAACAAAAAGTGACAAAAAAAGAGGCTATAGTTCTTCTGGGAATTTACACAACATTTATTTTTAGTGAATTAATTATAAGACTTTAATCAACGCCGGATCCGTAAAAAACCAAAAAACATTAAAATACGCAGAAAAATTTGATTTTTTAATTTGAATCGGAGAAATGGGCTGACTGAATATAGGTACTTGAAATATTTTCTAACGGAGCAACAACTACTTCTACGTTCCTTGTTCCGTCGCTTATTTCAACTGCTTTTGAAAAAGGAATACTGCCAAGACTTACAACTCTATAATTTATCGGATCAGAATGCCAAGACGGTCGAACATAAAACTTGATGTAAGAATAGTTGCTCCAATCATCTTGGGCGGATACAACTACTTCGTGCAAATCGCTGACACCCCCACTTACCAAGCCCATTCTTGTTCCGGCAGTTAAATTTGAAACGCATGAATCATAATCCTTACAAAGGTATTCAACCAAATCCCATGTGCCAGACTTTGAACTTATCTGAACGCCAAAACCGGGTTCTGTTGTTGCTTTGGTATTAGCTCCTTTAACTGTTTCTGCGGCTTGCTGATTAATAAAAAAATAGTAAACGGGTATTGAAACCAGTGAAAAAACAAAAATTAAGATCAGAGGGACAGAATAACCCTTTTGTGAATTCATAGAATTATATTAACCTAATAAAACACAAACATGCAACAACTTGTTGAATATTTTATGCAAATCAACCACCACCAGCCCATGCAGGTGGCAAACTGTAATTTCTTTGCGCTGCAAAGATCAACATATTGGGTAAACTACAGCTACTAGCTTAATTAAGTAGTTTTAAGTAACGAAATTATAAATTCAAACGGATCCCTCAAAAGCTTGGTAATTTTAAGACAACCTTTATGTGGCGCGATCAATAAATAAATTGTAATATCTACATATGCAGATCGGACAAAAAGATGAAAAATTCAGCAATGTTGAAGGCACCCCATCACAAAAAACACAGGCAGCAAAGGCCCCAAAAATTGCTTTTGTTCATGAATATTTAGTGCAGTATGGCGGAGCTCAAAAGACTCTAGAGGCTATGCTCGAAGTATTTCCCAACTCCCCTATCTATACAGGCCTTTACGACAAAAAAAGCATGTCATCTTTTTTGAACAACCAAACAATTCACAGTACACAAAATAAACTTTTGTCTAAATTTCAAAAATATCTTACCTTTCTGATGCCGCTTGTATTTGAGGGGATGGATTTACAAGATTTCGACATAATAATTTCAGACGGGACAGCTTGGCCTAAAGGAGTTCTAACTAACACACACCAGCTTCACATAAGTTATATTCACACGCCGCCGAGATTTCTTTATGGATACTCGGTTGAAAGCCAAAAAAGAGATAAATGGTACTTTAAACCAATACTTAAAGTTGTCGATAACATTCTAAGGGTCTGGGATTACAATGCGGCCCAAAGACCCGACTTTTTACTAACAAATTCATTTGAAACTTTAGCGAGAATAAAAAAATTTTATGGACGAGAGGCTAAGGTTATTTACCCTCCAGTGGAGCTGTCCTATAACAACCCCGAAACAAGTTCGGAAGAAAAAATTATAGCAGAAGAGCAGGAACAAAATACCTCAAAGAACTATTACATTATGCTGGGCCGCTTGTCTGCATACAAGAATTTTGATGTTGTCATAAAAGCTTTCAACAAAAACGGTAAAAACCTTGTAATACTGGGCACAGGCTACGAAGAAAACTATCTTAGAAGCATCGCAAAAACAAATATAACATTCATCGGGCGGGCCACAGACAAGCAAAAATCTTATTATCTTGAAAACTGTAAGGGCCTTATAAACGCTGTCCAGGACGAAGACTTCGGCATCGTTCCAATAGAGGCAATGGCTTACGGAAAGCCCGTTCTTGCACATAGGTCGGGCGGGCACCTTGAAACAATCGTGGAAGGCCTATCTGGCATGTTTTTTGAATCACTTGAAGTAGGAGACCTAATAAAGTCGATAGAGAGTTTTGATAAAAGCATAGAAGAGGGACTTTTTGACGCCGGTTCAATTAAAAAAAGTGTACAGAAGTTCGACAAAGAAATATTCAAGAAAGACCTAAAAGACTTTGTTCTTTCTAAATGGGAGGAAAAACTAAATGCCGGAGCTACCAGAAGTTCACACCATAGTTCAAGGAATCAATAAAAGTTTACTTGGCTATAAAATACTCGAAGTAAGAGACATTAAGAAAAAGTACAACCTCCTATCTCAGGAAGACATTGACTCAAAAGTAATAAATGCAACTATAGTATCTGCGGAAAGACTTGCAAAACAAATTGTTCTAAACCTTGATAATCAACATAGCCTGAGCTTCCATCTTGCGATGACAGGAAAACTACTACTCAGAGAGCCCGGGCACCCCCAAGACAAAGCGGAAAGGCTCGTTCTCAACCTCATATATCAAAATGGGGCCCGCGAGCTCAGATTCTGCGACACACGGTTGTTCGGGAAAGTAAAAATACTCCATAGCCAAGAGATAGAAAAAAGTAAAAATAATTTCGGGCTCGATCCCACAACAAAAGAATTTAACAGTAAAAATTTTTACAACGTCATTAAATCAAAAAATACAAGTATAAAAAATCTGCTTATGGATCAGAGAAAAATTGCAGGACTCGGGAATATATATGCCACAGACGCTTTATGGTTGGCAAACATAAACCCCACAACTCACACATCGCAAATAACCAAAGAACAGGCCTCGAAACTACTAGACAGCGTTATCAGCGTTTTAAATGAGGGCATCGCCCACAGAGGCATATCTATGAGAGACTATGTAGACCTGTATGGTGAAAAAGGCTCCCATCAGAACCACTTTAAGGTATACCAGCAATCGCACTGCAGTAGGTGCCAGTGCGAGATACAAACGGTAAGAATAAACGGCCGGGCTACGTATTTTTGCCCTTTATGCCAGCCCCACAAAGACAAAACGCTGAACAAAAAAATTTCGGTAAACTAATTTATAAAACACACAATGTTAATTACAAAAATAAAGCTTACTAACTACAGAAACCACGAATTGCTAGAACTTAAATTCAACGGCCAGTCATTTATTATAAAAGGACCAAACGGAATAGGTAAAAGCAATATTCTCGAGGCAATACACCTTGTTTCAACAACTAAATCATTAAGAACTAAATACGACAGAGACCTCATTAATCATAATGCTGACGTAGCACACATAGAAATAGTAGTAAAAGATCAGGGCAGCAAACCACAACTTGCCTTTGAGGAGGAACTTATGCTTTCTATTCAAAAAAGCCAGACCTACCCAAACGCATCAAAAAAAGTTGTTAAAATAAATAAAGTACCAAAAGCACTAAGAGACTTCTCCGGAAAAATAAAAAGCGTGCTTTTCACACCAGATGATCTCGACATACTTTCCGGGCCTCCGTCAGATAGAAGAAAATACATAGACGCCATAATGTTTCAATCTAATGAATCCTATAAGTCCGCCCATTTAAAATATACAAAGGCCATCAGGCATAGAAATAAGATCCTAGAAAAAATAGCCAAAACAGGGCATGGACATAACTTGCTTCCCGTTTGGAACGAAATTATTTTGCTAAACGGAGAAATAATACAAAAAAATCGCAGAGAACTATTTGAAATTCTTGGAAAAAAAGCCCAAGTCTACCTAGAAGAACTTGACCCTCAAAACTCAAGATTAAAAATCAACTATCTGGAAAATCACATATCTGAGAAACGGCTTGAAGAATATTCACAAAAAGAGATATACACTCGATCAACACTTGTAGGGCCCCACCGAGACGACTTCGAGGTTGATTATAACAACTACAACAGCGCTTTTTTTAGCTCCCGAGGACAACAAAGAACAATAATGCTAGCCATAAAAATGGCTGAAATGGACCACATAGCACAAGCTACAGGAATTAGACCAATACTGCTATTAGACGATATATTTTCGGAACTTGATCCTAAACACAAAGAGGCAGTAATGAACATTACCAATCTTCAACAGACAATAATTACTACTGCAATAGATTCGAAAAACGGACTAGAGATAGGGGCCCTTTAAAACCAACCGCCACCGGCTTACGCAAGTGTTTTACTGTAATTTCTTTAAGCTACAAAGCCCAACATGTCGAGTAAACTACACCGACTAGCTTACGCAAGTAGTTTTGAATTATAAAGCCCTTGCCTAACCCACTGAAGATGCCTCTACAGAGATGTAAAATATATGTTATTTTAACTTTGCGGTAAATATGCGAGAATTATTTAGTGTTCTCTCCTGAATATACAATTACATCGGATATACTAAAAAACGTCTCGGGAATAGAGTATGCGAAGGCTATTATTGAAAACACACCTTTGCTAAGCAACTGGGAGAATCAGCTGATCGTAGACGCAAAAACAAGAACTATATCCTACGCAATACAAAAGGACGGAACAAACATCAATCCGGAAGACATAAAAAAACTAATAACAAACTTACCTACTAAGGTTCCGCACATAGCCGAGAGATACCTCTCAACCTTGGAATTATCTCACGACTATGCATCAACAAAAGAACTAACTGAGGAGGATATTGCTGACTTATACAAGGCCTTAACCGGAACATCAAAATATAGAAATACCCCATCTCAAAAAGGAGTGCCTGCAGATGAAATTTTAGCTCAAATGGTTGAGCTGGTAGACTGGCTGCAAAGTGTAGAAGCCCTGCAAACACACCCTATGTTGCTGGCTTACATAGTTAAACTAAACATTGAAATAATACAACCTTTTGAAAAACATAATTCTCTACTTGCCGATCTAATTTCAGACGTACTGCTGGAATCTCACGGGTACAACATTAAAGGATATTTCTGCCCACAAGAGTATGAATACAAAACATATCTCGATTATCAAGAGCTTATTGATGATGCCCGCAAGTCTTATGACTTAACACAGTGGCTTGAATATACAACCGATATTGCTCATCGAGAGCTTTCTACAGTGGCGGATAAAATTAAAATGCTTGCAAAAGATGCTAAAATCGCGAAAGCGGCCGGAAGAGCAAAGTTGTCACAGCGACACGAACGTATAATCAGCTATCTTCAGGACTACGTATTAATTCAGAACAAGGACTTTCCTGCCCTTTTTCCTAATCTGTCGGAAGATACGATTTTAAGAGATTTGAAAAAGTTAATAGATATGGGCATTGTAGTTAAATTAGGCAGTACAAAATCTTCGCGCTACGAACTCTCAAATTAACTATAGGATAAGTCCGATTTCTATAGTATAATAGGAAGATGCAGTTTGGAGACTATTCTAAGTATCTACAAAGGCTCGAAAACACCTCGGCTAGACTGGAAATTACAAGCATCCTGGCCGAAATGATCGAGATTCTTGAACCTGAAGAAATAAAACAAGCAGTTTACCTTTCACTTGGCTACCTTGATGCGCCGTTTAAAAGCATAAAATTTAACATGGCCGAAAAACTGGCGCTAAGAGCAATCTCTATAGCCTACAACATAGCTGAAACAGATGTAGAAAATCTCTATAACGATTTGGGGGACCTTGGTCTGGCTGCAGAAAAACTGTCACTAAAACACCAGGGACAAGAGCCTATCAAAAAACAGACGGTAGTTGAGGTTTACAACGCTTTGCTTAAAATTGCCAATGCCTCAGGAACAGGCTCTCAGGACAAAAAAATTATTACAACAGCAGAATTGCTAAAATCGACAGACTCGGTTTCCGCAAAATTTATAATAAGAATCATTCTTGGTACTAACAGGCTAGGTTTTACTGAACTAACTATTCTGGACGCGTTAGCAAAAGTTCTTGGCAAAAACAAAAAATTTGGAAAAAGTATAGAAGAAAAATATAACACACACCCCGATATAGGATATGTAACCTACCTCATAAAAACAAAGGGCGAGAAAGGTCTAAGAGAACTGGATATTGAAATCGGCATCCCGATACTGGCACAAAAATGCCAGAGACTTTCGGGCGTCGAAGAGATATTGGAAAAAATGGGAGAGGTATACGCAGAGTACAAGTTTGACGGGACCAGAGTACAGCTTCATATGGACAGAAGCGTCCTTAATACAGCTCGAAAAAGCTTGTTTGAAGAACTTAAAGAGGACAAAGGTTTTTTAATTAAAACGTACACACGGAACTTAGAAGAAACAACACACCAATATCCGGAGATCGTAACTGCGGCAAACAAACAAATAAAAGCCGAAAGTGCTATATTGG
>ERZ795048.4059-NODE-4059-length-10399-cov-9.371616_pt1 | contig 10399 bp, 6 predicted proteins | sample MGYA00375132_ERZ795048 | MGnify/ENA primary metagenome ERZ795048 (study PRJEB30177, sample SAMN05720225) | activated sludge metagenome | isolation source: Anaerobic digester | place: Hong Kong | collected 2014-12-17 ...
CCCGGCCAATCGGTGCCCCGGGTGTCACCGCGGCAGCTGCTCAACGCCCATCGCCTCCAGCACCGGCGCCCAGCGTGCGTCGGGATCGAAGGCCGGCATCGACGCGGCGACGGCGTCGCCATCTGGCCCGAGATCGGACTCATACAGATTGCCGTCATCACCGAGCAGGAAACTCATCACGCCGGTCTGCCCATAGTCCGCAGGCCAGGCAACGATGGCAAAGCCGCCGGTCATGCTGCCGTTTTGTACATAGTCGCGGGCGCCACCATCGGCATGTGCGCCCTGCGCCGTGAGGATCCGGTAGCGATAGCCGTGGTAGGCGCTGCCCGGCTCGTGGTCGGCAAAACGTGGTCCCAGCGGACTTTGCTGCTGGCCGGCCGCTGCCTCCCAGTACAGGCCGTCCCGTTGCCCCGCAGAGCTGATGAAACGCTGCGCATATTCCAACACGCCGTCGCCGTCGCGGTCCTGCGTGGCGTACTCGGTCTGTGCGTCGTGATAAGCAAGGACTGCCTGCATGGTCGACAGTTCATTGCGACCGATGCGCCTTACCCGCATTACCTCCTTTCCGGCGATGGTGTCGAAGTGCCAGCCCTGTGTGTCAGACACGATTGGGACCGGCAGCGTCCACCCATGCGTCCCCACAGCCAGGAAGCGGGTCTTGTCGTCGTTGGAAAGTAGCGTGTTGAATCTTGCCCAGCCGTCGAGGAACTGCTGCACCTGGTCTTTTTCGATTTGATCGACGGGGAGCACTTCGGCGTAGTCACTGCCCAGCAGCGCATTCATTGCCTCGCTGTCGTGGCGCGCCAAGGCGATCACCAGAGCGTCGGCAGCTTGTTGTGGCGTCTCGAAATACGCCTGTTCGGCGCCGGCAGTGGATGTCAGCAAGATCAACGCAGCTGTCAGCGAAGACCAAAATGACTTGTTTATCCTGTCCATAGCGAGGTTTCTCATGTTTTGTGCTCCTAGCGGCGACCGCCGCGACCAGCCCGCCCACCACCGCCGGCCCGCGCACCACCGGTCCGCCCTCCGCCGCCAAACGACATGTTGCTGCGTGCACCGCGGTCGGCGCTCATTCGTGTCTTCGCGCCGTCGTTCACGCCGCTGAGGGCGTTGTCGCGGCGTGATGCCGTGGCCGGGCGCGCGGCATCGCGTTGCGCGCCGGCGCGTGTGTCCGTCACCGCCCGGTCGCCCATCCTGCCGCCACGGTCCGTGTCGCGTTGCCGGTCTGCCTGGCCGACCTGGTCACGCACCTTGTCACCCGCACTGCCGCTCAACTGCTTGCGCTCGGCCGCGGGGTCTATCCCCTTGTCCTGCAGTGTCTTCATTGCCTTCTCGCGGTCAGCATCGCGACCACGATAGTCCTGGCGTTGATCGGCCCCCGGGAGCTTCTGGTCTTTGCCCGGTCGATTCGCCCGGTCTGCGTCGCGTGTTCCCTTGCGGTTGCTCTCGTTGTGCTTCCATGACACGTTGGTCTTATTCACGTCGATGCGGTTGTTGATGTTGATGTTGTTGTAGCGGTTGACGTTGATGTTGACGTCGTGGTGATGCCAGTCGAAACCGCCCCAGATCGAATTGGTGATAGCGATCCCGATGCCAAAGCCGATGCCGCCCACGATAGCGGCACCGAAGCCATACCCTGGGGGCGGCGGATAGTAGAACGGTGGGTACGCGGGCCACCACCAGGTGCCGTATACCACGGTCGGGTTGTAGGTGGGCACATAGATCACCTCGGGGTTGCTCGGCTCGATGACGATCACTGTCTGGCTCGATGAGCTATCGACCACGACCTTTTGCTGGTCGTTGTTTTCGAGGTTGCCGGCATCCTTCGCCTTCTTGCGCAGACCCTGTACGGTGTCCATCACCTTGTCGGGCTCGGCGAGGAAGGCATCGCCCATCTGTTTCACCCAGTCGGGCTTGTCGCCCATCATGACCAGGGCCTGCGGAAATGCGACCAACGAGGCCACGCTCGGGTCCCAGTCCTTGTCCTGCACCGCCTTGACTGCGTCGTCGCCCTTCTGCTCAGGGTTGCCCTTGGACCATGCGGCCGCCTCCTTGACCTGCTCCGGGTACGTTGATGCCATCAATACCTGGGACAGCAGCGCATCCGGATAAAGGGCAACCGGTGCCATCATCTGGTCGAGCTGCTCCTGGCTGAAGTTCTTGCTTTCGTCGGCGACTACCGACGCGATCGGCTGCATCATCGTCAGTACAATCAGCAAGGTGAGCAGGTTTTTGCCGGCGTTGGCGCACCAGCCGCGAATGCCCGGTTGCGCCCTTCCAAAGGTCCCAATTCTCATTTCGTCGTCCTTCCGTAATCGCTATCGTTGTCGGTTGCGCGCGCAAAGAGCCGCTTCATTGCAGCAATGAGGGGCGGTAGTTGATTCCCACGCTGATGAATGGCGCTGTCCCAATATCGAAATCTGGACTCTCCCATGCGCCGCCGGCGATACGCAAGCCGCGCAGACCGCCAATGCCTACCTGCATCCTGGCCCACAGATTGCCACTGACACGGCGTTCTGCACTGAGACCGAGGTCCCAGGCATCGAGGTCGAAGTACAGGTCGCCGGTGGCCTGGCGTACCGACCATGAACTGCCGGACGGCGAAGCGCCCAACTGGAACAGCGAGTCCTTGCTCGGAGCATACGAGACCGTTGGCCACGGCATGATCGCGCTGATCTCCCACTGGTCCGTGATCGCCCACGCGGCGCCGATATACGGCAGGTAGACGTCTTCATCGGGTCCAATGTCGGCAAAGGCGCCAAACACCCACCAAAGCTCATCGTCGTGCACATAGCGCGCGAAGGCACCGGCCATGTACTCCCAGCGCCAGCTTGAGTTGCTCAATGAAGATTTGTGCGCCAGCGGCATCGCAAACGCTGCCGTCTGCCACGCATCATTGATCTGGCGCATCCAGCCCACTGGGATGCCGGTCGAGACGACATCAAACGATTCCCTTTGCGATGCATTGGCATCAAAGCGCGACCAGCTGATCCACTCGCCGGCCGCAATCAGGTCGCGCGGGCTGGTCAGAAAAGGCAGTGCCGCCGCCTGCGAGACCGCTGTCTGGTTGTATGAGAAGGTGCGCCCACCAGCGCTCGGATCACGAACCTCGGTATCGCCGTAGTAGCTGGTGTTCAGAAACGCCACCGGGAGGAAGGGGACGTTCGAGGTCGAGCGTTTGAAAACCATCTCGCTGTCGGCGATTGAATCGATTACACCCCGCACGCCGCCGGCGGCCACGGATGTGGTCCACGCGGTTACCATGACGCCCCAGATCAACAGTGTTGCGGTGAGACGCAGTCCAGCGCCAATCGACTGATCAGTCGTGCTCAATTCCAATCCGCCTGAGTCTGCTCGGACACCCAGAACGTCGCCACTTTTCCGACCACGTAGGCGGCATCTTCGACGGCAAATCCCAGCGGTCCGCATCGAGTTGGCGCAAACCCAGATACGCCGGACGAACTTCGTGCGCCTGCGCTGTGATGCCCAACGCACGCAGCAGAGGTGCGAGCGCTCACATGGAAAAGATGCAGGCCGCAGGTCGAACGATAGAGGCCGTTCCAGCGGTCCAGTGGACAGCCGTAAAGCGAAATCAATGCCAAACACGCGGCCCATGTCGTGCGCGTCGGCCTGCATCATCTCGCCAGGCAGCATGCTGGCATGGAGACCTCCTTGTGCTTCGGATGGTAAGAGCGTGCTTGCTCACGAAGGCGTTCGGGGACGGTTGGTCGAGTGACCCCGGTGTCGCAGTTGCCGGTGCTATCGTCGAGCCCGCGATATCGTGACGGATGAAATCGAATGTCTGAGGATAATAGTTCAGAAACTTCTGCTGACCAACAGTGTTGAAAAGCCGGTCATTTTGCCTGGACGTGGCGCCACCCCGGTTACCTTCTATGGGCCTGGGGGCCGGCCTCCTACGCCAATCCGATCGCCCCCTTGTCCACGCCCTCGAATGCGTAGACCTTGAATCGGTCGTTTGGGTGTTCGGCCTTGAGTTGGTCTGCGATGTGCTGTGCGATGTTCTCAACCGTCGAGTCGTTGTCGATCAGGTAACAGCCGATCTTGGGCAGCGTCAGGCCGAAGCTGCCCTGGCTGCTGCGGTAGCCGAACTCGCAATATTCGACACCATCGCGACGGCTGGTACCGATCAGGTCGGCGCGGGTGCCTATGTAGATATCGGCCCAGCCATCGGCCCACTGTTCCTCCAGTTGCGGATCGCGCTGGCCGTTGCGAAGGATCTCGATGCGCGAGCGGTGGCCATGGGCGATGCGCTGGCAGTTACCCTCGTGGTGCCGCAGGCCGTGACTGTATTGATAAAAGGCGCCGTCGATCGGCTCTGGCCACAGGCGCACGCGGATGCTGCTGACGTTGTCCGGCGTCTGCGGTGACAGGTAGTCGGTGACAATCTGTGCCAGCCGGTCGGCGGCAATGCGTTCGCAGGGGATCAGCCTTACCGCATCGCGCGGCGAGCGGTGTTCGATGTCGCGGCCGTCCTGCAGGGTAAACGACAGGTGCAGTCCCTCCCGGTATTCGGCGACCTGCAGGCCCGGGTAGTCGGCGGGCACCAGGAGCTTGTGGTCGAACTGCTCGTCGATCAGGCGCTTGATTGATTTTTTCACCTCGCCGAAATCCAGCACCATGCCCTGGTAGTCGAGATCGCCGTCGAGTTCGATATCCACCTGCCAGCTCTCGCCGATGAGGCCGCGCGCCGGGCTGAGCACGGAACAGTCGATAACGGTCAGTCGCTTTACGAACAGTGTGGTCATGTGCTCAGGATAACCGGAAAACGGTGTTTTGAAAGGCACGCCGAGGTCGCGGCTTAATCCTGCGGCGTATCACCCTTCGCGTCTGATAGGCTAGCGGTGTCCCGGCCGCTCGCCATGTTCGCTGTGCATGCCTGGACACACGCCGGGCACTCTTGGTCGTCATCACTGTCGGATGATTGGGTGAAGCATAGATTCCTTCTTTTCGTTTGTGCGCTAGTTCTCGCGGCCCGCGCTGCAGGCGAGGTCGTGCTGGAGGCAGACGGGGCAGAGAATTCGCTCAAAGACAATCTGCTCAGTCGCCTGAGCCTGAACGCAGAGCCCTGCGATGCCCCTGTCTGGCGGGTTCGGCGCCTGTTTGCCCGTGCCGAAAAGGAATTCGATCCGGCGTTTCGTGCGTTCGGCTTCTACCAGGCCAAGGTCGAGAAAAATCTGACGACCGGGGGCGACTGCTGGCAGGCCCGCTTCGTCGTCACGCTGGGGGCGCCGGTCACCATCCGCAAGCGCGATGTTGTGGTACTGGGTGATGCGACCGGCGACAAGCGGCTGACTGAGCTGCTGGCGTCGCTGCCACTGCCCGAGGGTGCGGTGCTCAACCATGCGAAGTACGAAGAAATAAAGGAGCGGCTGCGGGTGTTTGCCGCCGAGCGTGGCTATCTCGACTTCGAGTTCACGCGGCAGCAGCTGCGTGTGTATCCCGACGAGGCGGTGGCCGAGATCGATATCGAGGCGCAAAGCGGGCCTCGCTATCGGTTCGGCGAGTTGCGATTCAGCAAACAGGCGCTGGACGAGGATTTCGTGCGCAAACTGGCCAAGGCCCGGGAGGGTGAGCCGTTTCATACGCGCAAGCTGGCAGCGATCGACCGCCGCCTGAGCGACGGTGGCTATTTCAGCCGCGTCGAGGTGCGCCCACGCCGTGACGAGGCGGTGGACGAGTCGGTGCCGATCGATATCGTGCTCGAGTCGGCGGACCGGCACGTGTGGCGGGCCGGCGCCGGCTATGCCACGGACACAGGGGCGCGTGTCAGCTTCGGTTACGACAACCGCTACATCAACCCGAAGGGTCATCGGTTCAGCAGCAATCTGCGTCTTTCGCCGGTCGAGTCGAGCCTTATTGCCGACTACCTCGTTCCGGGCGAGGATCCGCATCGGGAAAATTTCAGCTTCGGTGCACGCCTGTTGCACGAAGATACCGATTCGCGCGAGAGCGACAGTGCGTCACTGATTGCGCGCCAGACGATCAAGACGGGCACCTGGACGCATACGCGCTTTCTTGAGTTGCTGTACGAGAAGTCGCTGGTCGGCAATGACAGCACCACGGCAACCCTGTTGATGCCTGGCTACCGCATCGAACGCACCAAAGCCGACAATGTCCTGCAGACCGCGCACGGCTATCGCGTCAGCCTCGAGGTACGCGGTTCATCCGAGTCCCTGCTGTCTACCGTGACCATGCTGCAGTTGCGTGGGAGCGCCAAGGGGATCCATCGCTTCGGTGAGGGGGGACGGGTCACCGGACGGGTCGATATCGGCACCACCATCGGTGAGAACGTCACCCACCTGCCAGCTTCGTTGCGGTTCTTCGCCGGCGGCGACAACAGCGTGCGCGGCTATGCCTACGAATCGCTTGGCCCGGTGGATGCCACCGGGCTGCCGGAGGGTGGGCGCAACCTGTTGGTCGGCAGCATCGAATACGAACATCCGGTGGTCGAAGACGAATGGTGGGTGGCCGCCTTCGTCGATGGCGGCAATGCCTTCAGCAGCGAGGAATTCGAGCCGCGTTACGGTTACGGTGTCGGCATCCGCTGGTATTCGCCGGTTGGCAGGGTGCGCCTTGACTTCGCCGTACCCGACGACACCGACCAGGACGAGTGGCGTCTGCATTTCGGCCTCGGTGCTGACCTGTGAAGCGCGGGCGCCTGCTTGCGCGGCTGTTGCTGTGGCCGTTGTTCCTGCTGCTCGCACTGCTGGTCGCCGTGCTGGCGCTGCCGATGACCGAGGGTGGCACCCAGTGGTTACTGCGCCAGGCCACAGAACTGGCGCGCCCCTATGGATTCGATATCGCTTACGAACGCAGTAGCGGGACACTGCTTGGCCGGTTACAGCTCGACGGTGTCACGTTCGACGGCGCCGACACGCGGGTCGAGGCCGGCCACCTGCTGTTGCATTGGCGCCCGCTTGCATTGCTCGATCGCCGACTGCATATCGTCGCCCTGGAGGTGGCAGACGTGCACGTGGTTCCGCCGCCGGCGAGCGACACCCCCCCGAGCGTGCCGCAGATACCCGACATCGTGCTGCCGCTGACGGTTCGTCTCGACCGCCTGAACCTCGACCGCCTGTCGGTGCAGCAGGGCGAGGGTGTGCTGCAGTTCGATCACCTGGCGCTGTACGCGCGTCTCGATGAAGACGGCCTGATGGTCGGCGACCTCGATTTTCGTGGCCAGGGGGTGCGTGTGGATGGTGACCTGAACATGCAGTCGCGCGCACCGCACGACATCGCTGGTGGTCTTTCGCTGGGGGTCGATGCCGACCTGACCGGTCCGCAAATCGGTGATGTCAGTGGTCAGCTCGCGCTGCGCGGCACGGCACTGCGTCCACAAATCGACCTGGCGCTCAGCGCACCGGCCGGCCTGCAACTGAAGGGGGAGTTGCGGCTCGATCAGCTGCAACCGGGGTTCGACCTGACGGCAGACTGGCCAGAACTGGGGTGGCCGTTGCAGGGCAGTCCCCAGGTGGTCGCCCGCCAGGGCCACTTCAATGTCCAGGGCACGGCGGAAGACTATCGCCTCATTTTTCGCGGCAACGTCAGCGGTGACGGGATACCGGCCACCGTCGTAGACCTGGTCGGTACCGGCAACCTGGACGGACTGAAACTGGTCCCGCTGCAATTGGGCCTGCTCGATGGCCGGTTGCGGATCGATGGCGCCGTGGACTGGAGCGATGGCGCGAGCTGGGATCTCGATGTACATGCACAGCGCATCAACCCGGGCCTGTATCAACCTGACTGGCCGGGCGAGCTGGGCGGACGTGCGGCCGTCAGTGGCAGCGTGGCCGCTGACGGTGGCGGCCTGGCCCTGCGGGCCGGGATCAGTGAATTCAGTGGGCAGCTGCGGGGTTACCCGGTGCGGGCCGGCGGTGTGATTGAACTGGCCGATGGCAACGTGAAGGCCCAGGGGCTTGCATTGTCCTCCGGTCCGAACCGCGTGCGTGTCGATGGTCGCGCCGGGACAACACTCGACCTGCGCTTCGACATCGAGGCGCCGGACCTGGCCTCGCTGTACCCGGGGCTCGCCGGTGCGCTTGCCGGCAGCGGCAGGCTCAAAGGTACCCAGGCGGCGCCGCTGGTGGTGGCCAATCTCAAGGGCAGCGCACTTGTCTTCGAGTCGGCGCGCGCCGACGAGCTGCAACTGGATGTGGACTGGCGTGAAAGCGGTGGCAAGGCCGCACTGCGGATTGGTGGCCTGGCGGCATCCGGGATCGACATGAACCAGCTCACTCTCGATATTGGCGGCACGCCCGCGGCACATCGGCTGGCCCTGAATGGCAGTGGGCCGCAGGTCGATATCGCGCTGGCGGCACAGGGTGGGGTGGTCGATGAAACCTGGCGCGGGAAGCTCGAGGAGCTGGCATTGACACAGCCGCAGCTCGGCGAGTGGCGCCTGCGCGAAGCAGTCGTTCTGCAGCTGGCTGCGAACGACGCGCGTGCCCGACGGTTGTGCATGGTTCAGGGTGATGCGCGTCTGTGCGCCGAAGGGGGATGGAATGCGGTCAAGGGGATCGACCTGACCGGCAGTGTGCGCGGTATTGACCTTGCCCGCCTGAATGAGCGCCTGCCGGGCGAGGCTAAGATCGAAGGTGATCTGGCGGGCGATTTCAACCTCAGCGGAGACCCCGCCAATCCCAGTGCGACGCTGGAGTTGCGGCCTGGTGACGGGGTGTTGCGCGTCGACACCGATCTCGATTCGCTCGAACTCGCCTATCGCAATGCCCGGGTCAGTGCGCGCTTTGCCGACGACCGCGGCGACCTCGACCTGGGCTTCGACCTCGGGCCGAACGGGCGTGCCGGCGGCAAGCTGAAGTTGGGGCCTGAACAGGGTGGACGGCGTTCTATATCCGGTCGGGTCGATGCGGATTTTCCCGATCTCGGACTGGTTGCCGGATTCGTCCCGGCCCTGCAGGAGGTGCAGGGTGGACTGCACGTCGATGCCGCGTTGTCGGGCAATACCGAGACACCACGTATCGTCGGTGAGGTCGTGATCGCCAATGCAAGCGCGCGGGTCGCGGCGGCGGGGATCAAACTCAGCGATATAGACCTGAATGTCCGCGGCGACGGCGCTGCGCCATTGCAGATCGTGGGCGCGGTGAGCTCCGGCGAGGGCCGGCTCGATATCAAGGGCAGCGTCGATCTCGCTGCCAAGGGTGGTCCAGGCGTCGACATCCGGGTCAAGGGTGAACGCTTCGAGGCGGTACAGCTGCCTGAGGCACAGGTAGAGATCTCGCCCGACCTGCGATTGCAGGGCGGCAGCACCTACCACCTTTCGGGCAAGGTGCTGGTGCCCAAGGCCAAGATCGAGCTCAAGGAGCTGCCTCCGAGCACGGTCGAGGTATCCTCGGATGAGATCGTGGTCGGCCGCGACGACACCGTGGATCCATCGCAGCGTGCGCCGCAGAACCTGACCGCCAAGGTGCGTGTCGAGCTGGGTGACAAGGTGACCTTCAAGGGCTTTGGTCTGAGCACCGGACTGACCGGGGCGCTGGATGCGACCGTCGATGCCAAGGGCACCGGTGTGGATGGCAAGATCGAGTTGCGTGACGGACGCTACAAGGCCTATGGACAGGACCTGCAGGTCGAACGCGGTCGTCTGCTGTTCGCCGGTCCACCCGGGAACCCGGACGTCGATCTGCGTGCTTTCCGCGAGTCGCGCGACGGCCTGGTCAAGGCCTATCTGCAGGTGCGCGGTCCGCTGGCCAAGCCGCGCCCGCGCGTGTACAGCGAGCCCACGCTGCCCGAAGCGCGTGCGCTGGCCTACCTGCTGACCGGCAAGGATATCGATCAGGTGGGCAAGGGCGAGGGTACGAACATCACTGCAGCGGCTTTGTCTCTGGGCCTGGCCCGTGGCGAGCCGTTGCTCGAAGACCTGAGCAATCGACTGGGTCTTGACGACCTGCGTGTGGCGGAGGGTGAGAACGGCCTGGAAGACACCTCGCTGATCCTCGGCAAATACCTGAACCCGGACCTTTATGTCGGTTATGCCCAGGGGTTGTTCAACCCCGCGGGTGCGGTGCTGTTACGCCTGCGCCTGAGCGACCGGGTCGAGGTGGAGAGCCGTTCGGGTGATGAGCAGTCGGTGGATCTGTTCTACAAGCACGAACACAATTGAAATCTGCGCGATCGGAGGCAACGAGAGGATCGCCGAGGGGCTCGGCTCCTACGGCCCTGCACCGCTGTAGGCGGCCGATGGAGGGCGGCGCAACGATCGCCGAGGGGGCTCGGCTCCTACGGCTTATCGCGGCTGTAGGAGGCCAGCCTCTGGTCGATTCTCCTGTCCGCCGCGCTGTTCACGCCACTGCCACGGCGGCACCCGCTGATCGTCCGACCACAGGCCACGCCTCGCCGCGCGCGCCTGGTGCTCCGCCTG
>ERZ795048.4061-NODE-4061-length-10396-cov-6.879412_pt1 | contig 10396 bp, 5 predicted proteins | sample MGYA00375132_ERZ795048 | MGnify/ENA primary metagenome ERZ795048 (study PRJEB30177, sample SAMN05720225) | activated sludge metagenome | isolation source: Anaerobic digester | place: Hong Kong | collected 2014-12-17 ...
AACTGTAAAAACCGGATAATCACCCTTCCCCTGCCACGGTGAATGCCCAAAAAAACGCCCGAATCTGCAGCTCCCCCCTTTACCAAAGGGGGCCAGGGGGATTTCACCTTTCCTGAACTAAAATAGTATTTCGTTTTTTTTTCATTAATAAAACAATGTTTTATTAATTTCTTGACATTAAAACATAATTTTAGTACTGTTACCCCATACAGGTGATACCTATGAATACCATAAAACCAGACATACCGGAAAAACTCAAATCACGCCTCTACCCTGCGGTGCTGGAGCAGTTTTCGCAGCATGATTTTCACGACGTGAACATCCGGGATATCTCAAAGGTGACCGGCATCAGCACCGCCACACTGTATAAGTACTTTGACTCCAAGGAGGACCTTCTGTTCAGGATCATCGACGAAAAACTCAATGAGCTGGGAGACCTTATGCGCCTCCACATCGCGGGGCTGGTGAACACCAAGGAGATATTCCGCAAGCTCTTCTGGGTCACCATGGACTTCTTTGACCGCAATCCGGAACTGGCGGTCACCACCTTCATTACTGTCCCCCTGAAGCGGTTCATGGAAAGCGGCACCTGGCGGCGGGAGCAGGAGATCGATATCCTCAACAACGTCATAGACAAGGCGAAAGAGCGCGGCGCCGTGGACCGTGACATTGACAACCGCTATTACGCGGACATCTATTTCATGATCGCACACCGCCATATTCACAACTGGTATTTTCACGGCAGGAAGTGGAACCTTGCTGACACCATACATGATTTCTTTGACTTTTTCTGGAAGATAGTGAAACCGATGGCGGAGATGTGATCCCTATGGCAGAAAACAGTTCCATAACCAGAACCTCCTCCTTCACCCTGCACCGCATTGAAGGGTACATCAACAACATCTTCCTCGTGGAATACCCCGAGGGCATTCTCGCAATTGATCCCGGGGTTGCCAGCGACCTCCCCCTCATTGAGCGGTACTGCGCGGAGGTGCTCCGTCGCCCGGTATCCGATATTACACTGAGCGTGGTGTCCCACATGCACCCGGACCATGCGGGAGGGGCTGTAAAGCTCAGGAAAAAACACGGGGTCCCCATTGCGGCGCACCGCCTCGTTGATTCATGGTATGCGGGATTTACCGGACTTGTACAGCACCTCCTTGACCTGTACATGACGCAGATAGTTGCGCGCAGAAGCAGGCAGCGGCTGCGCAGGATATCCTTTAAGCGGATCATAAAACCGGACCGCCCCCTCATTGACAGCATGTACCTCCCGGGATTCGAGGACTGGAAAGTACTCTACATACCGGGGCACACCAATCATGATATTGTGCTTTTTAACAAAAAGGAAAAGATGCTCTATGCCGCGGACTCTATCGTAAACGTGAAGGGTTCCTTTGTGCTGCCCATTCCCGTCCTCTTCAAAAGGAGGATGATCAACTCATACCGCCGGATGGAGTCCCTCCATGCCTCCACCATACTCCTGGCCCACGGCAGCACCATTCACGGAAAGCAGGGACAGGGGGTATTCAATCACCTTTCCGGTCTTGTTTCCGGGCCGGTTCCCGCCCTTGCGCGGATGCCGTACAGGCTGTCACGGTTTTCCCCGGGAATATGGAAACCCTATATACGGAGAAAGCTGTTCGGACCGTATTACCGTACCCGTAATTTATGAAAACTTTACAGCATCTCACTGAAAGGAGTTCCTGATTTCGCTGATCCGGTGAATTTTATCAAAAAACAGCGAGACGATACGGGGATCAAATTGCTTTCCCGCACCTTCCCTTATTATGCCGTGCGCCTCTCCTTCTGAGTATGCTTTTTTATATACCCGTTCAGTGGTAAGGGCGTCGTATACATCTGCAATGGACACTATTCTTGCCTCAAGGGGGATGCCCTCCCCCCGCAGCCCCGAAGTATATCCGGAACCGTCCCAGCGTTCATGGTGATACAGGGCGATATCCCTCGCCATACCGTCAATATCGGGATTATCCAGCATACGCCCCCCTATCACAACATGCTCCTTCATCTTTTCAAATTCGATATGGGTATACTTTCCCGGTTTTTTCAGAAGGCCGTCAGATATCCCCACCTTCCCCACGTCATGAAGCGAGGAAAAAAGTTTTAAGCGATATATAAATTCTTCATCACAACCATACGCCTCGGCAAGCACTGCGGAATATTCACTAACCCGTTTAATGTGGCTTCCCGTATCATAGTCATTATACAGGTTCGCATTTTCAAGCGCACCCACCATTGCAATAGTTATCTTCTGAATTTTTTCCGTCCGCTTATCCACAATCTCAAAAAGATGGTCGTCGAGTTCAGACAGTATCACGTTTTTCATGGCAAGCTCATCCCGCATACGTTTCATCTGAAGCTGGGAGTTAACCCGCGCCAGCAGTTCCTTCTGGTTAAATGGTTTCGATATATAATCAACTCCCCCTGCGTCAAAAGCTTTTACTTTAATCTCGACATCATCAAGGGCGGTAAGGAATATTACAGGCACACTGCTGAGGTCAGGGTCCTTCCTTAATATTTCGGCTACATCGAAACCGTCCTTTCCCGGCATAAGGATATCAAGAAGTATCAGATCAGGAGGATATATTTTCAGTTTATCGAGCATTTCAACTACCGCTACACCGCCGGTTGCAAGCATGACATCATACTCCGGCTCCTTTTTTAAAATTGACGCCACAAGCTTTCTGTTCTGCTCTGCGTCATCGACAACAAGAATTGACATCTTCCTGAGATTCATATACACCCTGCCGATATATTAAATTTTAAAAATATTTTCTCATCACCTGACAAACCCTATCATAATGACACTACTGCTGTAATGCTTCAAGCTCCATGAGTATTTTTTTTATCCCCGCCTCGTCATAATTATCTGCAATATCCATCAGCCTGTGACTGATGGATTTCAGATACACACTGCTGCAGGTTTTTTCCAGGGCGGCTGAGATAGTCTTTATCGCGGAAGGATTAAATATCTGCGTGTTCTCACGAAGCTCCTCAATGATTAACGAAAGCTCTTCATCATAGCCCCGATGTATCCCGTCATTGCATTCCCGGTCATCAGCGGGGATTTCAGGAAAGTACGCCATTTTCAGTTTATGCGAAAGCACACTGATGTCTACCGGTTTGGAGATATAATCATCACACCCCATCCCGATAAATTTTTCCGCGTCACCCTCAACGGCATGGGCGGTGAGGGCTATTACGTATATATCCCTCAGACTTTTATTGTTTCTGATATGACTGATCAATTCCGTTCCGTCCATAACCGGCATCTGAATATCCATCAGCAGCACATCATAATGCGTATCCATCAGCTTTCTCAATGCATCAGCCCCGTTCTCAGCAACATCAAATATGATGCCGTACCTCTCCATCAGCGTGGAGAGGAACTTCCGGTTCATGTCATTATCTTCAGCAATGAGCACCCGCATCCCGGAAAAATCCTGCTCCGACCCGGTCTCACGGAGAAAATTCCCGTACCTGTACCGCGAAGGAATCTGAGTATAAACAGAGTACATCTCCATAACAGCCCGGGACACGCCGGAAACGGTAATAGTACCATTGCAGAATTTATTATAGGTATCTGATGCGATTATATACAGCTCATTCATCCGGAAATTACCGGTGACGCCTTTGAAATTGTGCAGCATGTTTTGTATGGAATCAATATTACCATCAGCCAGGGCGTCGGACATATTCCCCAGTTTTTCCTTCATTGAACACATGCATTCAACGGAAAGGCGGGCCAGTGTCCTGTCATTTTCAAAAGGCCGCATCCACTGCTTTACCATCCGTTCCCCTGACAGCAGACGCTCTTCAAAATATTTATTCACCGCATCAATCAGGGACGGGACACTGCCGGAGCAGGTACACACATGAAAACCCGAAGGGTCATGTTCATCCGCCTGTGGGGCGATATCATCCCCCGAAATTACAATATACGGTATCCGGAATTTTTCCATGAGTCCGCCGCAGCAGGATTCCCCGTTGTCCCCTGGCCTGTGAGTTCTTTCGTGAAGAATTATCAAATCCGGAACAACTCCCCCGGACATTACTTCCCCGGCTTTTCCGGTATCGAAAAACGTACGCACACAATACCGGTGCTCATGAAGACGCTTAAGCAGGGTCTGCATCTGTTCATAGGCCGGATTAATGATGAATACCATTTTAACATCGCCGAATAACTCCAGCGCGTTATCAATACTTTTTTTCAGCAACACCGTCTGTGTCGGTTTTATGATACTGTCAAAAAAACCATAATTAAAGATTAAACTGTTTTCATCCCAGGAGGTATACGCGATAACGGGAACCAGGGACGGCATATTACTCCTGTGCAGGGAATCAAGCACCTGAAAACCCGCGTTTCCCCTGTTGTCGATATCGCAGATAACAACATCTGGTTTCCCGTTTTCGACTACTGTCATAACATTTGCCGGGCTGCAGTGCGCAGTCAGTGTCTGGTATCCGGCTTTTCTCACGATTGAACTCAGCAGGATTTCTGTATCCCTGTCACAGTTGCATATTAATATCTTTGCCCTGTTCCGTATTTTCATATCGATCCCTGTTCTGTACCACCACCTGTGCACTGTTTCCTCAGTCGTTGCGGGCAGATGTACTTTTACGGTAAATATCGAGCCCCTGTTTTTTTCACTGGAAAGCCCGACCTGCCCCCCCATCAGCTCAACCAGTTTTTTCACGATAGAAAGCCCCAGTCCTGTTCCTCCGTAATTCCTGGTGGTCGATTCATCACCCTGGGTAAATGCTTCAAACACCCCCTGCTGTTTGTCGCGGGATATACCAATTCCTGTATCGGAAACAATGAATGTCGTTATACCTTCGCGGTAACCCAGATGGACCCCGACGGCCCCCTCCCGGGTAAATTTAAACGCATTGCTGATAAGGTTTAACAGAATCTGATGTATCCGGTACTGATCACCAATAACGAAGTACGGTACCGCATCGTCAATTTCGACGGTAAAGGACAGGGATTTTGCATGTGCCTCCTCTATGAACAGATCATGCAGATACTGCATCATTTCACGGAGAGAAAAGGACTGCGACTCCAGCTCCAGCCTCCCGGATTCAGTTTTTGAAAAATCAAGTATATCGTTTATCAGGCGGAGGAGATGGTCCCCTGAGTGTTTAATGATATTCAGCTTCTCTGTTTTTTTGACATCTGATTCATCGTCAAGTAAAAGGCCCGCAAACCCCAGGATTGAATTCATCGGCGTTCGGATTTCATGGCTGATATTCGCGAGGAATTCACTTTTTGCCCTGCTGGCAATTTCAGCAGCATCCCTGGCCTTCTTCAATTCCATCTCCGCTTCTTTACGCCGTGTGACATCATACCCTATGCCGAGTATAAGCTCGTTACCCTTGAAATAAAGCGGCCTGCTGAGAATTTCCACGACAATAGCAGTACCGTCTTTTTTAATAATTGAAAATTCGTCCGGCCCCCCGGTAAATCCCGCCAGATTTTTTTTAAGGTGCTCCACGGTCAGGGGATACTGGTCCCGGGGAACCGCCTTCAGCTGTGTTATATGTTTGCCGACAATTTCATCCTTCGGGTACCCTGTCACGTTGGCGCAGGTTACATTGCAGTCAACAAAATACCCCTTCGAGTTATAGAGGAACAGGAGGCTTGGCGCGTAATCGAAGAGCAGCTTAAACCATTCTTTGGACTCCTGCAGATTCTGCTCCATGACAATTCGTTCTGAAATGTCCCGCGTTACTCCGACAATTCCGATCGGTTTTCCCTGTGTATCCAGCAGGGACTGCAGAATGACTTCACACCATATTGTATTGCCGTCTTTTCTGACATATTCCACATCCTGAACCAGGGGTATCTGCGCCGCCTTTTTATTCACCGGGGAATCTGCCAGCTGGAGCGCTGTCTTTATAAACCTTCTCACGTTCCCCAGGGACTCCCCGGAATATATGTCTTCAGCCTTCAGCGCGAATATTTCATCCGCAGAATACCCTGAGATCTGCTTCACCGACGGGCTTACGTAAGTCAGGTTTCCCTGCAAATCAAGGGTCCATATCGTATCGGTAATATTATCAGCAATCAGTCTGTACCGTTCCTCGCTTTCGTGAAGCTTTTGCTCCGCCCGTTTTCTCCCTGTCACGTCACGGGCGACTCCGCGAAAACCGACAGGTACCCCGTCTGCATCTTTAACAAGATATACAGAATTTTCAATATATGACACATTGCCGTCTTTTCGGATCAGTCTCCAGTTAAGCTCTTTTTCCGATTGGCCGGTTTGATACACGGTATGAAATGTGGTAAACACATTTTTTGCTGTTTCATCATCCATATACTGCCTGTTGTTCATTCCAAGCAGTTCATCACGGGGGTACCCCAGAATCCTGCTCATGGAATCATTCAGCGACATCATGTTACCACCGAGATCGACCTCCCAGAAGCCCTCCTCGATGCTGTCAAGGATTGTTCTGTACCGTTCTTCACTGCTCCGTAATTCATCCCCCGCAACTTTTCGTTCTGTAATATCGTGGGCAACACCAAAAACCGAAAAGGATTTTCCGCTGCTCCCCTTAACAACCCTGATATTGTTTTCCGTATGAACGATTTTCCCATCCCGGGCAATAAACGTCAGCTCAAGAAATTCACCGGATCGTTCAATGCTATCCATCAGGTTTTTATATGATGCCTCCATTGTACCTACTGATACAACAATGGCTTTATACAATGAATGAAGTCTGGAGAAGGATTCAGGAATAAACAGGTCCTGAATTTTCATGGCCATGATCTCAGAAGGAGCATATCCGGTTAGCGCAACTGATGAAGGACTGACATATGTAAAACAGAAGTTTTCATCCAGAATCCATATTACATCGGACACATTTTCCGCGATCATTTTGTACCGGTTTTCACTTTCCCTGAGTGCGGCGGCAGTCTTCAGATAATCAGTCAAATCAGCGGCGACACAGATAATCCCTATGACAGCCCCCTCCCTGTCCTTCAGCACAGACCTGCTCATACGGACAGGTACATCTTTGCCGCTGCTGTCGTTAAGGACAATATTTCTGCAAAGATTCTCGTCCCCGGAGATAATATCCCTGTAATCCCCGTTTTCCATGTCTTTACTTTTCAGGATCTCCGTTACCGGTTTATTAATTACATCTTTTTCTTTATACCTCAGGAGCAGCAGCGCCTGATTGTTCACTGACACAATATACCCGCTGCTATCAAGAAGGATCAGACAGTCGGACATTGAGGAAATAATAGTATCAGCGGCAGAGGAGGGAGAAATTGAGAGAAACCTGAAACGTGCAATGGCAATGACAATCCCTGAAACCCAGAATAACCCCGCGACATGGGTAATATCAGGAAAACCCGACTGTGCAATATAGGGACTCACAACATAATATGCCGCGCCTGCCGTAAAGGCAATTGCACCGCTTATGAGTACGATAAGTGCCTGCTTTCTCCTGATTATGTTATACTCACTTCGGTAATAACGCCATATCAGGAACAGGGAAACCGTAATAACCACGAAAACAGCTGACAGAAACAGCACCCACCATATTGATTCAACCCGGACATTCATCCATCCGTAGTCATACTGTCTATAGACAACTTTCGGCTCGATCCAGTAGGTAATGAAAAAAAGCAGGGGCACCGCAATACAGGGGATGATAAATATTTTTGACTTCAGCAGATATTTCTTCCGTACCTGGACCAGAGTAATGCAGAGTATCAGCACACTGAAATAAATCCAGGAAATGGACTGGATTCTGTCAACCATTACTGCTTCGGAATAATCACATAGAATGCTGTGGTGTAAAACGTTTCCCAGGCTCCACAGGGAAAAAAGGACCAGAAGAGCTGCCGTTAACCTGTTTATTATCTTACGGGGATTTCTGGTAACAATGAATACAGCAAGAACCAGGTATATAAGAAAGCAGATAAAGTCGATTCCGGTAACAATATTCATACCCGGCGCGCCCCCGTCCTGCAGATTTTACATGTTCTCACTGCCTCTGCAAAAAAACACTGTATATCGACCAGGAAGAATCAGGTCACTTCAAAACCGATCAGCGTTATATCATCATCACGGGGTACACCACCCCGAAATCGGTCAATCGCGGAAATGATGCCGTCAAGAGATTCTGAAAGGGCGAGGTTTGAACATTCCTCAATCATGTGAAGGAGGCTCCCGTCATCATCAATCCTCCGGCCTTCCCTGTTGAAGGTTCCGGAAATTCCATCAGTAAACAGATACAACCGGTCACCGGGCAGCATTTCAACAGTTATATCATCAACACGGGGCATCGGCCGCAACCCGGCGAGGGAACTGATTACTCCTACAGTTTCTGGTTTCCCGTTTTTCCGCAGCAGAACAGGAAGCGGGTGCCCGGCGCTGGCAAAGGTAAATGCCACATGGCCGTCTGACTTTTTCATGTCAAAATAACCATAGGCACAGGTCAGGGAGTATATTGTTAAATAATCCAGGAGATCAACATTGAGATTACGTAAATACCGTGCCGGTTTGTCAGGAAACACCCTGTTCATTCTGTCAGTTGCTGATTTAAGAAGCGACACAAACAGCGCGGAAGAAATCCCTGATCCCGACACATCGCCGATAAATATTCCCATGATCCTGTTATTTTCTGAAAAAAACGACAGAAAATCACCACCCACTATATCAAGGGGCATGTAGCGGAAATCGGTAATGATTCTGCTGCAGTCCGGCACCCTCGAGGGGATCAGGCTTTTCTGGACCTTCTGCGCAAGGTGGAGATCGGACTCGAGCTGCCGTGCCCTGGTTTCAAGCTGCTCCTGACTTTTCTGCAGCATATCCTCCGCAATCTTCAGTGATGTGATATCCTCCTTAATTGCAATGAAATGGGTTATTTCCCCGTTATTATTTTTTATGGACGATATACGCGCATGCTCCCAGTAGTATTCGTCGTTTTTCTTCCTGTTAAGAAACTCCCCCATCCATTCTTCGCCATGAAGGATAGAATCCCATAATTCTCTGTAGAATTCGACGGGCTGTTTGCCTGATTTCAATATACGCGGGTTTTGCCCATGTACTTCCTCAAAGGTATATCCCGTCAAAGAAGTAAATTTCGGGTTTACGTATTCAATATTTCCGTTGATATCGGTAATAATTATCGAAGCCGGGTTCTGCTCGACTGCAAGGCGGTATTTTTTCAGTGCTTCATTGTTCCGCTTGATTTCAGTAATATCATGGATGATATTAACATTACCCCGGAGCATGTTATCGGAACTGATAAAGGGGGCCCTGGTGATTATTACATTTCTGATGCCGTTATCAGCGCTTTTCACAGTCATCTCATATCTATTCACGTCATCGGGACAATCGGTGTCCTCCATACTTCTCATTCCGCACTCCAGAAGGAGGGGATCATTTTCCAGAAAAGACTTCCCTATTATTTCAGACCGGGCCTGCCCCACAAACTTCTCATACGCCGTATTACAACCGAGGCACCGTCCCTGAAGGGTGACGTAATACATTGGAGCCGGTATTGAATCGATGAGAGTATAAATAAATTTCCGCTGATCGTTTTTATTCCGTTCGATATTACCCTGCGCAATATTATACTGCACGGTCTTTGTAAGAAGACCGTGATTCAGATTGTCCTTAGAGAGGTAATCCACCAATCCATTTTCCGCACCTGCAGTTCTTTCAATACTCCCTGCAGAATCAGCAATAATTATTGCCGGCGTCCAGTCATTCCCGGGAATTGATTTCATTGATGCAATGAAATCAATTCCCGCCATGTCCGGCAGCCATTCTCCGGCAAGCACACAGTCAAATGAATTGTGCTGAAACTCCCTGAGAGCAGCACGGGCCGTACCGGTCTCAGTAAATGAATACTGCCCATCATCGCTCTCACATAACAGTTCCTTATAATGATCCCTTAAAAAAGGATCACTCTCGACTATCAGCATTTTCGTCTTGATCATACCTTTACAACCGCCATGTACCGGATGTTTAAATTAATCATGCCACACCCATATCAATACACATTTTGACCACCCTTTTCAACATTTTATACTGTTATTTTTTGCCATTTCTCTGCATTAGATTGCCACCATGACAATCCTTATACTGTACCTCAACTGCACACCGGCTAACATCTTCAGCGGTAAGGGAGTGGTTATACTATTCACAAATTTAAAAAAAACATCATGTATCCATATTTTTTTTGTCAGATCATACCGGTTTCCTTCACTGATAAAGGTAGAACAATTCTACAACAAATTTAAATAATCTACACAGATTAATGTATACATAATCAGGAGGACGTAATGAAACGATTCGGTCTTTTCGCGGCAGCGCTTCTGCTGTCGTTAGGGGTATCATCAACGGTATTTGCGGAT
>ERZ795048.4063-NODE-4063-length-10394-cov-7.421027_pt1 | contig 10394 bp, 11 predicted proteins | sample MGYA00375132_ERZ795048 | MGnify/ENA primary metagenome ERZ795048 (study PRJEB30177, sample SAMN05720225) | activated sludge metagenome | isolation source: Anaerobic digester | place: Hong Kong | collected 2014-12-17 ...
GAGATGGTACGAAGTGACTGGAGTTCAGACGTGTGCTCTTCCGATCTCCCACAAGCGAACAGCAACCGGACCCCGGTAGGCGGAAAGCACGGCCGACACGATCGTACGGCCGTCCCTCACGTCCGCACCGACAGTCGCCGGACCGACCGGTACCGCTGTCGCAGCCGGGGATGTGCTCTCTTCGCTATTCACAATTGATTCACTCTGTGGCCCCGACCTGTACTCTGCAAATCAAAGGCCAATGGACGATCTCTTCAAAAACCGTTGTCTTTTCAGAGATATCGTTTCGACCAGAGACAGCCCTGCAACGCCGGGAAACCAAGAAACGCCGCAAAAACAACAAATTTCTTAACGATTCGTTTTACTGCAACGCGTGGCAGAACCGGCTGCCTATGCGCGTCGAACTGGACAGGCCGCCAAAGGAAACACCGAATATTGGATTTTTCGCTGCGGCACAGAAATCGGCGAAATTTTCGATCGCCGAAATTGGTCGAGTTACAGGAAAAAAACAGAAGCCGCGTGCATCGATTTCCGTCGAGCCAAAGGCTCTGAAAAAGACTTTGTCAAGATCGTGTACAGCAAAACCACAACCGCTCACGCCAGGCGTCGCCGGTATTCACGTGCCGTGACCGCTATCAGCACCGGCGCAAAGATCGCTGCGGACACCGCGACCAGAATCAGGGTGACGAAGACATGGTGATCGAGGTGGCCCTGCCGAAACCCGAGGTCTGCGACTACGAGAGCCACCTCGCCACGCGGCGCCATGCTGGCGCCCACGACCAGCGCTGCCCAAAGGCCCCCACCCAAGGCGCCCAGCAATCCAGCGACGATCTTGCCCAACAACGCGACCAGCAAGAGGCTCGCTGCAAGAACAACCATGCCAGGCTCGGTAACGACATCCCACTCCGCTGCAACACCGATCAGGACGAAGAAGAACGGCACCATCAACAGGACGATCCGGTCCAGCGCCCTCACAAGGTGTTCGCGTCGGGTACGCGCGCCGTCTCCGATGCCTAGCCCGGCGAAGAAACCGCCCACGACGGCAGACAACCCGAGGGCGGCCGTGGCCATACCGGCGGTCAGCAGCACGGCAATCACGACTGGAACGACATAGGCCTTGCCCGCCACGAAGCGAATCCCAAAACGGGAAAGCCAGAACACCGCACCCAGCGCGAGCAATGCCACACCGAAAGACACCGCGAGCCCAGGCAGCGAGAAGCTACCGCTGAGCACGTCATGCGCCACGGCGAGAAGGTATAGCGCAATGACGTCGTCGATCACCGCCGCCGCAACGACGACCTCACCTACCCACGACTTCAACAACCCGAATTGATGAAGGGCCTGGACGCTCATGCCGATACTGGTCGCCGCCAGCGCGGTGCCTACATAAACCGCCTCGGGCCCAGGCGAACCCCACCAGCTCGCGGCGACGTAGCCTCCGCCCAACGACAGCGCGATGCCGAGCAGCGCCACTCCCCAGGCGGCGCTGCCTGCAGCCATCAATCGATCCAGTCCGATATGCAGACCGGCCATCCCCAACAGCAGGATAACGCCAACCTCGGCAAGAAGGCGCAGAATCGCGTCCGGGGCCACCCAACCCAGTGTCGCTGGCCCGAGCAAGGCACCGAGCGCCACCTGGCCGACCGCGGCCGGAAGACCCAGATGCCGGCTCAACCAGCCGGCGGCAATTCCCAGCGTCAGCACAAGCGCCAAGGCCAGCATCTTTTTCGCCGCTCCTCAAGGATGCGCCCGAGTGCTGCTGTTGGCATCGGGTACCGACTTCACCCGGAGTGTCACCCCGGTTATGCCCACGACCTCGACCCGATCACCGCGCCGCAATGAATCCAATGACTCCGCATGACAGAGTTCACCGTGCAGCAGAATTCGAAGTCCGTCGGCAACCTCGCTCACCATCTCGGCCTGATCATGCAGGAGCATTTCCGGTCCAATCACCACGCGCCGGCGCATGACGGCGGCGGCGTAGAAATAGACCCACACCGAGAAGCCCGAGATCACCAGGTAGACCGGCAGCGCATACACCGCCGCCCACAGCCAGAACACCGGCAGGGTGAGCACCGGCAGCAGGAGAATCAGGTGACACATCTGCTCCTCCGCGCCGCTCACGTTCTGACCGAAGTCCGGCACGCCGCTGACCGGTCCGGCTTCATAAACTTGCCCTCCGCAGCCGCAAGGCATTGGCGATCACCGATACGGAGCTGAAGCTCATCGCCGCCGCGGCGATGATCGGTGACAACAACAGTCCGAATACGGGATACAGCGCGCCCGCGGCGACGGGAACACCGAGCGAGTTGTAGATGAAGGCGAAGAAGAGGTTCTGCCGGATGTTGCGCATGGTCGCGTGCGACAACCGGCGCGCCCGCGCAATGCCGCGCAGATCACCCTTGACGAGGGTAACTCCCGCGCTTTCCATCGCGACGTCGGTACCCGTGCCCATCGCGATGCCGACATGTGCCTGGGCCAACGCGGGTGCATCATTAATGCCGTCACCGGCCATTGCCACGATATGGCCCTCGGCCTGCAGTTGCCTGACGACCTCGCTCTTCTGTTCAGGCAGCACCTCGGCCTGAACACGGTCGATCCCGAGCCGATCGGCCACGGCCTTTGCCGTGGTGCGGTTGTCGCCGGTCAGCATCACCACCTGTACGCCCTCTTCGTGCAGCACCTTCAGGGCCTCCGGCGTCGAGGCCTTGATCGGATCGGCAACGCCCAGCAGGCCGGCAGCCTGCCCGTCTATGGTCAGGTACATCACCGTCTGACCTTCCGCCCGCAGGGTGTCCGCGCGGGTCCGCAGGGGTGCGGTATCCACCCCGCTCTCCTCGAGTAGCCTGCGGTTGCCGAGCGCCACCTGTCTGCCATCCACTCGGCCCGTCACCCCACGTCCGGTCACGGAGGCAAAGTCCTCTGGCTTGACCAGTGCAGCGCCCTTGGACTCCGCGCCCTTGACGATGGCTGCGGCCAGCGGGTGTTCACTGGCCCGCTCCAGGCTACCGGCCAACCGCAGCAGGGTCGCCTCATCGAAGCCTGAAACCGACTCCACGGTGACCAGCTCCGGTTTGCCTTCGGTCAGCGTGCCGGTCTTGTCCACTACCAGCGTGTCGACCTTGCGCATGACCTCCAACGCCTCGGCGTTCTTGAACAACACCCCCAAGGTCGCACCACGGCCGGTCCCCACCATGATGGACATCGGGGTGGCCAATCCCAGGGCGCAGGGGCAGGCGATGATCAGGACCGCCACCGCGTTTATCACGGCGAAGGCCAGGCGCGGCTCGGGCCCCCAGAGCCCCCAGACCACGAAGGCAAGCACAGCGATCAGCACCACTGCCGGTACGAAATAACCGGAGACAACATCGACCAGCTTTTGTATCGGCGCGCGCGAGCGCTGCGCCTCGGCGACCATCTGGACGATCTGCGCCAGCAGGGTATCGGCGCCGACTTTCTCGGCCCGCATCAACAGGCTGCCCGTACCGTTGACGGTGGCGCCGATCAGACGTTCTCCGGTCACCTTGCGTACCGGGATCGGCTCACCCGTAACCATGGACTCGTCGACGCTGCTGTCGCCCTCGATCACCTCGCCATCGACCGGCACCTTTTCACCCGGTCTGATTCGCAGGACATCGCCTACCTTCACGTGCTGCAGCGGGATGTCTTCCTCCTTGCCATCCGCGCGCACCAGGCGCGCGGTCTTGGGTGCCAGCCCCAGCAGCAACTTGATGGCGGCATTGGTCTGGCTGCGCGCGCGTAGTTCCAGCACCTGACCGAGCAGGACCAGCGTGGTGATCACCGCCGCGGCCTCAAAGTAGACCGGCACCACACCCATGGCGTTGAAGACCGAATCCGGGAAAATGCCCGGCAGCAATACGGCCACCGCGCTGTAGGCCCAAGCCACGGACACACCGAGTCCGATCAGGGTGAACATATTGAGATTGCGCGATATCAGCGACTGGATCGCGCGCACGTAGAAGACCCATCCACCCCAGACCACGACCGGTGTCGCCACCAGCATTTCGAGCCACTGACGCAGTTTCGGCGCGATGACGGCAGCCATCTCCTGAGGCCAAAATTCGGCCGCCATGGCGCTAAGGAACACCGGTACCGCCAACGCTGCACTGACCCAGAAGCGCCGGCTCATGTCGCGCAGTTCGCTGTCATCCTCCTCTGCGGCTGCGGTCCGTGGCTCCAGCGCCATACCGCATTTCGGGCAGTTACCAGGGTGGTCCTGCACGATTTCGGGGTGCATCGGACAGACATATTCCGTACGTTCGGCAGCTGGCATCGCGACCGGCTCCAACGCCATGCCGCACTTGGGACAAGTCCCTGGGCCCCGCTGCCGTATTTCCGGGTGCATCGGGCAGGTGTACTCTGTGGCCGCACCGACTGTCTCGTCGGTCGACGAGGGCGCGACAGGGGCACAATGATCCTGGTGTCCGTGGCCAACCCCATCCCCAAGGGCTGCTTTCTTGGCGGCCGCGGCGTTTACCGACGCATAGCTCGCGGGATTCGCCTCAAACTTGTTTTGACAGCGCTCGCTGCAAAAGCGATATGTCCTTCCCTCATGGTCTGCATGGAACGGCGCGTCGGGTTTCACTTCCATGCCACAGACCGGGTCATGCTGTATCCCCGTTTCCCGTTGTTGCGCTTTGCGGCCTGTCACATCGTCCATCACTTACCCCTGAGCATGGTCGCCAAAAAAACGATGCACACGATCAGCACGATCGACCAGAGGAGAAGGCCCAACGGGCTGTGTGCATGAAACATCGTGAATCTCCATCGGGTCTCGACCGAGGGTTCGATTGGACCCGTAACAGCCTTACCGGCCGCAGGTCATCCGATGCACAGAACGCGCCACTTGATGAAAATGCGCAAAACTGCAGAAAAAACAGGGCCGCCACTGGCTTCAAGACCGTCAGGCGCCAATGTGCTCGCGACGAGCAGTGAACAAGATGAAGAATTATTCGACGATACGTTGAATCGACGTGACCGGCACCGAGAACAGCAGGAACCGCCCGTAAGTCGTTATTCGCGATCTGCCTCGCGATTCATCGGAAGACGGATAATCACACGCGTGCCGTATGCCGGGGCACTGTCCAACGACACCTCACCGCCATGCGCCTCGACAACCCGCTTGACCATCCCCAGGCCGAGACCCGAACCATGGGGCTTTGTCGTGAAGAAGGGGTCGAAGGCCTGCCTGATCGTCTCCGCAGCCAACGGCTCACCGCCGTTGACCATCTGCAGCACGACTTCGTCATTTGCACGCGCCACACTGATGTCGATCGCGGAACCCTCCGGGCTCGCCTCTATCGCATTCTTCAGCACATTCAACAATGCCTGCACCATCTTGTCTTCGTCGAGACTGACGGCCCTGCAATCGGCGCAGACCTCCCGTCGCACCCGGAGCTTCTGCTTGTCGATCAGCGGCTGCTGCTGCTCGATAACCCGCGTGAGTAACTGATCCAGCAACACCGGTCGAGTGGTGATCTGTACCGGACGGGCTAACTCCAGCGTCTGCGACAACAAGGCATCGAGCCGGTCTACCTCTCCTAGTACCAGATCGAGGCGGCGACGGGTGCGTTCTGGCATATCATCCCGGCTCTGCAGTCCTGAGAACGCCAATTTGATCGACGCCAGTGGATTGCGCATTTCGTGCGCCAGCACAGCCGCGGTCTGTCCTATGGTGGCCAGGCGTGTTTTGGCCAGCACATCTTTGTGAGCGGCGTCCAGCGCCCGCGTGCGTTCACGGACCTGGCTCTCCAGCTTCCGCTCATAGGCGCGCCCAATACTGCGCAATGCCAGGGCACCGAGCACACCGATCAGCAGGTACGTGACCAGCAACACGCCGTCCAGGTGCCAATGCAACTCACCAAGGAAGTCGTTAAGGTTGTGCTGGTCGCTTGCCACACCTAGCGTCCATTGCGGCGACAACGCTGCTGCGTTGCCAATCTCCTGCAACCAGACCAACATCGCGTGGCCATCCTCCGCTGTTGCCGTAGCCGGCCCAGTCATTCCGCTCTGCGGGTCGTCGCTGACTTTCAGTGGCACCAAGTCATCCAACCAGGTCTGTTCGAGCGGCATCGGCAACCGCGTCTGTCGATGGCTGTCAGCCACCATCCGCCCTTCGTCATCCAACAAGACGATGCGATAGCCGAATGTGCCGTAAAGCGTCACAGCATCCTGGAGCGACTGCGGGACAATTTCCTTGGTAGTGTCAATACGCGGCGCCAGCAATGGCCGCAACCGTTGCGCGATCTCGCGATTGTGTTCTACGCCGTGGGCCGTCATGCGCTCGTGCAGATAGCCGACGACGTAGGCCGTACCGCTCAGACCGACGCCCGCCACGACCAGGCCCATGATCGCTAGGCTCAGCCAAGACACGGTTCTCGGGGTCCAGCGAATCGTTCTCTGAGACCGGTTCATAAACAGATTCCTTGTCTATTCAATCGCAGGGTGTTTGGCCGACTCCGGCGTCGGTTATCATCGAATTTCCAGCCCAAACGAATGAGTGGCGAATGGCCGATATTCTCATTATCGAAGACGACCAAGTATTCGGCGAATTGCTAGCCATGCACCTCGAGGACAGTGGCCATCGACCTGCCCTGGTCCCCTCAATCGATGAGGCACGTGCGTTGCTGGAGAGTACACAGCCAGACGCCGTCCTGCTGGATCAGCAGCTGCCGGATGGTTTCGGGGTGGATCTGCTGCACGACATCAAGGCGCGCTCCCCATCACCCCCCGTGATCATGATCACCGGCGTCAGCGACAACACGCTGGCCATTCGGGCCATGCAGCTCGGCGCCTACGACTTCATTCGCAAACCCATGGATGAAATCGAACTCGATACGACCCTGGGCAATGCACTGCGCAGCCACCGTTTGTCCCGCCAGGTTTCCGCCATCACCGAGTCTGACGATTATCGCGTCGACCTCAGTCAAATCATTGGCGAGAGCCCGGCCATTCTCGAGGTCTGCAAGACCATTGGCGCTGTTGCCAAACGCGTTGCCCCGGTCCTGATTACCGGTGAAAGCGGCACCGGCAAGGAGGTTGTCGCGCGCGCCATCCATAACTACTCCGGCCGCGAAGGCCTTTTTCTCGCAGTCAACTGTTCTGCACTGGCCGAGGGAGTCCTTGAAAGCGAGCTGTTCGGCCATGAAAAAGGCAGCTTCACCGGCGCCAGCGCGCGTAAGGAAGGACGCTTCGAGCTGGCCGCGGACGGTACGCTGTTCCTCGACGAACTCGGCGAGATGCCCAGCTCGCTGCAGGCCAAGCTGCTACGCGTGCTGCAGGAGGGGACGTTCGAGCGCGTCGGCGGCACCCAGACGCTGCATTCAGGGGCGCGCATCATCGCTGCCACCAACCGCGATCTGAATGCCATGATCGCCAACGGCGATTTCCGCGAAGATCTGTACTACCGACTCAATGTCGTACACATCGATCTGCCCCCATTGCGTGAGCGCCTACAGGACCTACCCGCCCTTACCGAGCATCTGCTGAAGAAAATCAACGCCAGGCAACACACCACGGTACGTCATATCTCCGATGCAGCGTGGCGCCAGATGAAGCACTACGCATGGCCCGGCAATATCAGGGAACTTGAAAACCTGTTGACACGCGCAGCAATTCTCACACGGTCAGATACGCTGACACCCGAAGTCCTCGCCTTGCCGAAGAATGATGACGGAACTGAGACGGCGTCGGAAGCAAATGTACAACACACGGCACCACGACTGATCAGCCTCGATGAGCTCGAACATGAGCACATCGAGGCGATCCTCCATCACGTACGCTGGCACAAAGGCAAGGCATGCGAGATTCTCGGGATCTCCCGACCATCCCTCGAACGTAAGATCGGTAAATACGGCATCTCCTGAATTCAGCGCCTAGCCATCGTCGTCGCAAGAACGTCGACTCAACCACCTGCGGCGTCACCTCTGCGCATAAACACGTGCGCTCCCATCGTTGCCGACCGCGATCACGTTGTAGGGATCCTTACGCGGCCCTTCCATTCCCGGCGACCCCATCGGCATGCCTGGCACCGCCAAGCCCTTGATGTCGGGTTGCTCGTCGAGCATGCGTTTGACCAGATCAGCTGGCACGTGCCCTTCGACGATGTAATCGCCAACCTTGGCCGTGTGACAGGACTGCATCCGACCGGGTACGCCTAACTCGGCTTTGATCGGCGTCAGGTCTCCCCGATTCTCCACGTCCACGCTGAAGCCGGCGTCTTCCATGTGCTTGACCCATTTACCGCAGCAGCCGCAGGTTGGGCTTTTGTACACCACGATACCGGCGGCAACGCTTTGCTGAGTAGCCAGCAGCCCAAGCACGCCGACCACCGCAGCCAGGCTGCTACCCCAAAATACCCGTTGCGCGAACGACACCGGTTGCGACGGGTGCCCGCTCTTTCTGTTCATCAATTTATCTCCTCAGATGCGGCTCATACCGCTCGGGTTCACTTTCGCGTTGCCTGCAGCCCGCCGCTGGCCGCCAAGTCTCTTTCGTGCCAGATGGCGTAGATCTTGTCGGACCAGTGCGACTGTACCCAGGCGAGGATGGCGTCAATCTCTTGCGGGGCGAGCTTTTCATCGAATGCCGGCATGCTGCCGCCGACCGGCGCCCCGCCCCGCTTGACGACAGTACGCAAGACGTCGAGCGGATGATGCCAGGCGTGTGCCGTGCCGTTCAGTGGTGGCGGAGGCAGTTTGCCGTTCGCGTCGCGCGTCTTCCAATCTGGCGTGCCCTCGGCGTTCGACTTGTGGCAGCTTGCGCAGTGTTGTGCGTACAAGGCGGCGCCGGCCTCAACCTGCCCAGGGTTATACCAGCGCATCACGACCGGTGCGGACGCCGGCGCCGCTGTATCGGTCCAGCGCGCTTTCGGATCCGTCTGCTCGCCTTCACACGCAATCAGGACCAAGGCTGCGCCAAGCACCAAGACTAATTTCGTCATCTGCGTCACCATTGATAGCGGCACCATGGCCGGGGACACCGGTCATGGCCCGCTTTCCTTCTAGGGTTTCAACGTCGCGGTGGCGACCATCCCGGCCTCGGCATGCCCGGGGATGTTGCACGCGAATACCACCGGTTGCTCACCGTCAAAACGCCAGGTCAGCTCACGTGTCTGCCCTGGTTCGACCGTCACCGTGTTCGGGTCGTCATGCACCATGTTCGGCATCTGGCGCATCATTGCGCGGTGAGACTCCTGCTCATCCTTGCTTCCGATCGAGAACTCATGCCGTACCTGGCCACGGTTGATGACGACGAACCGGACTGCCTGGCCGCGCTTCAGATCCAATGGCGCATCGAACGCAAAACGCATCGTGTCGAGCAGATCGACATGAACGGTTCGGCCGGCGGCATCCGCAGCGGCCGGCTCCCCGACCATGCTGGCGTGACCACCCGACGCATGATGATCATCACCGTGCCCCATATCCTGATGATGTGCGGGCTCCGTCTCGTGATGATGTCCGTCGCTGTGCGAACCACCCGCCATGACACCGGAGGGGATCAAAGCCGCAGCGCCTATAACCAATAATGATTTCTTCATCTCTTTCACTCCTACCTGTTTTCTTTGTTTCGCTGTGCCATCAGAACCAGGCACGGACACCGGCGACGAATTGCACGTCATCGGTGTCTTCACCCTCATCGCGTGCGAAATCAGCTGTGTTGCCATACTTCTTCACCCAGTTCACACCGATGTAAGGCGCGAACTCGCGGCGTATCTCGTAGCGCAGGCGCAACCCCAGCTCCGTGTCGGACAGGCCGGAGCCCGTGCCGGTCGCTTCGTCGTTCTTGGTATGCAGATTGACCTTCAACTCCGGTGACAACACCCAACGCTGGGTGAACATCCATTCATATTCCGCTTCCAGGCGTGCACCGACCTGCCCGCCTTCGCCGATGAACGCGGCCGCGTCGACCTCGAACCAGTAGGGTGCGAGCCCTTCAAAGCCAATCGCCAACCAGTCGCGGTCCGGCTTGGGTCGGATGTCATGTCGCCAGCCGACCTGAAGATCCCAGTAAGGTGCGATGGCCCGGCTATACAGGGCCTGCACTTCGGCCTCTTCGGTACTCCCGTCGACGTACTCAACGTCGGCCTTCAGCCACAGCTTGTTTAGGTCCTGTCCGATCCATGCCTGGGCCTCGAGCACGCGGGGGTCCGGACCATCGGTGGACCGGACCTCGAGCTGATTGATCATGACCTTGGCCAGAATCGGGTCGTCCTTGCTGGCGGCCTGCGTAGTGGTCGACAACAGCATCAGCGTGGCCATCCCAAAAAGTGTCTTCTTCATTCCTGGTACTCCTTAACTGACCACGACTTTGCGGAACATGCCGGGCATGTGATAAAGCAGATGACAGTGGTAAGCCCAGCCACCCATCGCATC
>ERZ795048.4065-NODE-4065-length-10392-cov-4.087163_pt1 | contig 10392 bp, 8 predicted proteins | sample MGYA00375132_ERZ795048 | MGnify/ENA primary metagenome ERZ795048 (study PRJEB30177, sample SAMN05720225) | activated sludge metagenome | isolation source: Anaerobic digester | place: Hong Kong | collected 2014-12-17 ...
ACTCTTTCCCTACACGACGCTCTTCCGATCTTGGCACACGCGGAAAGGGACAAAAGAAAGAGTGGAATCAGCAGGAAACGATTTGCGAGAGAACTGTTTTTCCGGGTAATCATTGATAACTCCGTGCCTGGTTTCGTTTTCGCGGCGGACAAATGTGTCGTGGCATGACAAGAATTAATCATAGCATACTTCTCCATTCGGATACCACTCTCACCAAGTGACGGAGGCTCGGATTTTTCATACCTTCCGGCAACGAGAAAACGCTTCTTTTTCCTCCAGACGTTTTCACTCCCCATCAGGTGTGGTAGATTTTGAATATGGAAAAGCAACCAAGAGAGGTAAACAGCGAGCAGCAGCAATCTTCCGACGGCTCCGGGGAGCGCGGTTCGAAATCGGGTTTTTTTTCCCGAGAGCGTCTTCGGTTGCTGGTGCGAGCGTTCCGGTATCGAAACTATCGCCTCTATTTTATCGGCCAGACCCTGTCGCTGATGGGAACCTGGATGCAGCTGATCGCCGTCGGCTGGCTGGTATACCGTTTGACCGGATCTGCACTGTACCTGGGAGTCGTTGCCTTTGCCGGGCAGATATCGACCCTGGTGCTGACCCCGTTTGCCGGCCTTCTTTCCGATCGGATGAATCGGCGGCGACTGCTGCTCTGGACCCAGTCCCTGGCGCTTGTCCAGGCGCTGACCCTTGCTTTGGTCGTCCTGTCCGGTTCTGTCAGGATATGGCAGGTTGCCGTGCTGAGCCTGTTGAACGGTGTCATCAACTCCTTTGATATGCCGGCCCGCCATTCTTTTGTCGCCGACCTCATTCCGGACCGCGAGGATTTCGCCAATGCCATTCCACTCAATTCGGCCATGTTCAATTCCGCCAGGCTGGTGGGACCTTCTCTTGCCGGTATTCTTATCGCCCATTTCGGCGAGGGGTTCTGCTTCCTGGTCAACGCGGTCAGCTACCTGGCCATCCTCGCGTGCCTGAAAGCGATGCGCTTGCCGGCGGGTGCTCCCGGGAACGGTAACGGAAAACGCGTCCTTATCGACGTGGCGGATGGCTTCCGCTACGCCTGGCACTTCTTTGCCATCCGCCAGATCCTGTTGCTGATCTGCCTGCTGAGCCTCACGGTGATGCCCTATGTGACGCTCCTGCCCGCCTTTGCCCGCGAATTTCTCAATGCGGACCCCCTGGATTACGGTTTGATGGTTACCGTTTCAGGGATCGGCTGCCTGGTCTGCAACGTTGCGTTTGCCTTTCGCCGGAACGTCATCGGCCTCGACAGGATTATTCCGTTTTCCGCTGTGATCATCGCCATCTGTCTTGCCGCATTTACCTTTTGCCGGAGTCTTGCCCTGTCGTTTCCAATCCTGTTTTGCCTGGGTGGGATTTCGATGGCCCAGCTCACTGCAAGCAACATTATCCTGCAGACCGTGGTTGACGACGACAAGCGCGGCCGCATCATGAGCTTCTATATCATGTCCTTCATGGGAATGATGCCGCTTGGCGGATTGCTTGCCGGGGCCGTTGCCGAGCGCTTCGGTGTTGCTGAAACCCTGCTGGCCGGTTCCGGTCTCTACCTGGCGGGTACCCTGCTGTTTCTTCACGGCTTCAGCCGCTTCCGCGGGTGCCTGCTCCCGGTCTTTGAAAAGCTGGGCATCGGCAGGGCCGGTGCGGGGTGAAGCCTGCAACAACGCTGAAATGACAAACCCCGTCTTTTTGAGACGGGGTTTGTCAATAAACTCGGCGGCAGTGCTGCCGCCTTTTCCTGGTACTTTTATTTCAAATTTTTCTTGATTCTTGCCACTGCTTCAGTCACGTTGTCGCGATTGCCGAAAGCGGACAGCCGGAAGAACCCTTCACCGCTCGGCCCGAATCCGCTGCCGGGGGTTCCCACCACGTTGCATTCGGTGAGGAGCTTGTCGAAGAAATCCCAGGAACTCATGCTATGGGGCGTCTTGAGCCAGATATAGGGGGCATTGACGCCGCCGAACACTGTCAGTCCCGCCTCGGCCAGACCGCCACGGATGATGCGGGCGTTTTCCATGTAGTAGTCGATGATTTCCTTCACCTGTGCCCATCCCTCTTCGGAGTAGACCGCGGCCGCCGCCTTCTGCACCGGGTAGGAGACGCCGTTGAACTTGGTGGACTGGCGACGGTTCCAGAGTCTGTTCAACCGGATCGATTCACCAGCTGCCGTGTGGGCCTCCAACTCCTCCGGCACTACGGTCAGGGCGCAACGCACCCCGGTGAAGCCGGCTGTTTTCGAGAAGGAGCGGAACTCGATGGCGCACTTCTTTGCCCCTTCGATCTCGTAGATGGAGTGGGGAATGGTCGGGTCGGTGATGAAGGCTTCGTAGGCGGCATCGAAGAAGATGACCGCATTGTGCTCCAAGGCATAGTCTACCCATCCCTTGAGCTGTTCCCTGGTGGCTACGGCGCCGGTTGGGTTGTTGGGGAAGCAAAGGTAGATAATATCCACTTCCTGATCCGGGAATGACGGATTGAAACCGTTTTCCTCGGTGCACGGCATATAGACCAGCCCCTTGTAGTATCCTTGCTCGTTGGCTTCACCGGTGCGGCCGATCATGACGTTGGTATCGTTGTATACCGGATACACCGGGTCGCCGATGGCCACCACGTTTTCCAGGGCGAAAATGTCCAGGATATTGGCGCAGTCGCATTTGGAGCCGTCGGAAATGAACATTTCCGAGGTTTTCAGTTCCACGCCGAGGGGGTTGTAGGATTTCTCGATGATAGTGTTGATGAGGAACTCATAACCTTGCTCCGGGCCGTATCCCATAAAGGATTTTTCTTTCGCCATATCATCGACGGCGTCGTGGAAGGCCTTGACGATTGCCGGCGCGAGCGGCAGGGTAACGTCGCCTATGCCCAGGCGGATAACATTTGCCTGGGGATTCGCTTCGGTAAAGGCTTTTACCCGGCGTCCGATTTCGGGAAAGAGATAGCCTGCTTTGAGTTTCAGATAATGTTCGTTGACAAGGGCCATGCAATACCTCCGATTGAAATTATAGGGTATAAAGGAAATGCCGCTGGAGCGGCATGTAAGACAAAAGAGCACAGGTGCATTGCGAATATTTCGCTGTCATCAAGCTTGACGCAGCGGTGCCTGTTGCGAATGGGCGGCATCGCTGCGCATCCTGCAGAAATGTGCGCTGTTATTTCAGGCCGAGAACGTCCTGCATGTCGTAGAGTCCCGGCTGCTGGTTGACCACCCACTTGGCGGCCCGGGCCGCGCCGCGGGAAAACATGTCGCGGGTATGCGCCCGGTGGGTGATTTCGATCCGCTCACCCATGCCGATGAAGTAGGCGGTATGGTCTCCGACGATGTCGCCGCCGCGAATGGTCTGCATGCCGATCTCTTCCTTGGTCCGTTCGCCGCAGATTCCTTCGCGGTGGAAATTCGCCACCTTATGGTAATCTCGTCCGAGGGCCTGGGCGACCACCTCTCCCATACGGACGGCGGTGCCGGAGGGAGAGTCTTTTTTCATCCTGTGGTGAGCCTCTACGATTTCCACATCGAAGTCGTCACCGAGTATCGCGGCCACATCCTTGAGAATCTTGAATACTACGTTGACGCCCACGGACATGTTCGGCGCGAGAACCACGGGAACCGTGCGGGCCAGTTCCACGGCAAGGGCTCGCTCTTCGGCGTTGAAACCGGTGGAGCCGATGACCATGGCCTTGTTGTTCAGGCCGCAGACTTCCAGGTTTTTCAGCGAGACGGTCGGTGTGGAGAAGTCGATCAGGACATCGCAGCCTTTTACCAGCTCGTTGAGATTATCGATGATGGGCACATCCAGCGCGCCGCATCCCGCGACAAGCCCGGCATCCATGCCGAGGCAGGGATGCTTCGGCCGATCGAGAGCGCCGGACAACTGAAGGTCCGGGTCTTCCTTGACGGCCGTGATGATACGGCCTCCCATGCGTCCGGCTGCTCCGCTGACAGCTACTTTGATCATGGCAAATCCTTTCGTGCAGTCGCCGAAGGGCGAAGGAAAGTAGCTCCTTCAGCCTTCAGCCTAGATTAAATTGTATTCCTTCATGATCCCGGCAAGCTTCGCGGTGTTTGCTTCGGACATGGGAGCCAGGGGGAGTCGTACATCGTCGGAGCATTTTCCCATGAGACCGAGGGCCGTCTTTACCGGTACCGGGTTGGTTTCGATGAACATGGCGTTGCTGATTTTCAGCAGTTTCAGGTGGAGACGGCGGGCTTCTTCCAGGTTGCCGTCATTGAAGGCGTCGATCATGTTCGCGATAGCCTTGGGCATAATGTTGGCCGTTACCGATATGACGCCCGTGCCGCCGCAGGCCATCATCGGAAAAGTAACGAAATCGTCGCCCGACAGCACATCGATTTTGTCACCGCACAGGGCAATGACCTCCGATGCCTGCTGCAGGGACCCGGTAGCTTCCTTGATGCCGACAATGTTGGGCAGCTCGGCAAGCCGGGCTACGGTCTGCGGCAGCATGTTGACGCCGGTACGACCGGGAACATTGTACAGGACCTGGGGCAGGGCCACGGCTTCGGCCACCGTTTTGTAATGGCGGTAGAGACCTTCCTGGGAAGGCTTGTTGTAGTACGGTGTCACGAGCAGCGCTCCATCCGCGCCGACTCTTTTCGCATGCTCTGTTATCTCGATGGCTTCCTTGGTGGAGTTGGAGCCGGTCCCGGCGATTATGGGGACTCGTTTCCGTGTCTGCTGGACAACGATTTCGATTACCCGGTCGTGCTCATCGTAGTCGAGGGTTGATGCCTCGCCGGTGGTGCCGCACGGAACAATGCCGTCGGTACCGTTTTCGATCTGGAACTCGACGAGTTCCCTCAGGCTTTCCTCATCGATTTCACCATTTTTGAACGGCGTGACGATGGCGACGATACTCCCATTGAACATGATATACTCCTTCCTCAGTGGAAAATGGTTTTCCCTGAAACGCAGGGGGCTCTAGTGATGTCCCCTGGTGGATGCTCGATACAACGGTCAGCGAATTATTACAGGAATGTAGGAATTTTCTCTCCCCGGATAAGATCCTCCACCTTTTCACGCTCCCGTATGACAAAATAGGAATTGCCCTTCACCATAACTTCGGCTACGCGGGGGCGACTGTTGTAGTTGCTGCTCATGGTGAAACCATAGGCCCCGGCCGACATGAACGCGACGAGGTCTCCCTGCTTGAAGGCCGGCATTTCCCGATCCTTGGCGAGGAAGTCGCCTGACTCGCAGATGGGGCCGACGATATCGGCAACGATGGTGCCCGGCTGGTCTGTGCAGACCGCCTGCACTCCATGGTAGGAACCATACAGTGAAGGACGGGCCAGATCGTTCATCGCCGCATCGACGATCACGAAGTTTTTCTCTTCACCCTTTTTGGTATAGAGGCACTTGGCCACCATGATGCCGGCATTGCCCACCAGATTTCTTCCCGGCTCGAACAGCAGGTGCAGTCCCAGGTCCTTCGTTTCTTTGACGATTGCCGCACCGTACTCCGCGGGCAGCGGTGGTGCTTCGTCGCTGTACGTGATGCCGAGGCCGCCGCCCAGGTCGAAATACTTGAGCGTGATGCCCGACTCCTTCAGCCCCTCGATCAGGCGCTTCAGTTTTCGCACGGTATCGACAAAGGGGGAAACCTTGGTGAGTTGACTGCCGATGTGACAATCGATGCCGATGACCTCCAGGTCGGCCATCTTTGCCGCCCGCTTGTACTGATCCAGGGATCGCTCGATATTAATGCCGAACTTGGCTTTTTTCAGACCGGTAGTGATATAGGGATGGGTTTCGGGGTCTACGTCCGGGTTCACCCTGATGGCGATGCCGGCTTTTTTGCCGAGACGGCCGGCGATCAGGCCGATGCGGTCAAGCTCTTCTTCCGATTCCACGTTGAACATGAGGATGCCGGTGTTCAGGGCATACTCGATTTCTTCGTCCTTTTTCCCCACTCCGGAATAGACCACCTTTTTCGGATCCACCCCGGCTGTCAATGCGCGGTACAGTTCTCCGCCCGATACGATATCGACGCCGCCGCCCAGGTTGAAAAAGGTCTTGAGTACCGCCAGGTTGGAATTGGCTTTCATGGAATAGCAGATGGTATGGGGAACTTCCGCGAAGGCCTGGTCCATGGCCTGGAAATGGCGCTCCAGGGTTGCGTGGGAATAAATATAAACTGGTGAGCCGACCGATGCCACGATATCTTTTACCGCGATTTCTTCGGCGTACATTTCGTTTCCTTTGTACTGAAAATGGTGCATTAAGCCCCTCCGATTCGTATTGTTCAGGCAGGTGCCGGATGTCAGCGGCGCGCATAATATCCGGCAGGCAACGGCGCCTCTTTTCATTCCGGATGTTTAACATTTCGATGTCCGGAGACCCTCGTGTCAGTCGTTGCAACGAAACGGGTCACTCTCGGAATCTGGACTCCACTGATTGCCGATTTTTTGGATGAAAGTCTTCTTTTTTAACACATGGGGTGAAAAAAGTCAAAAAAGGTCAAATCTTCGGATGCTTCCGGGAAACGCGGGAAAGCGGATTATCCCTCCTCTCTGGGTGATTTGATACGGCTGAAGAGCAGGTCCCGGCAGTTACTCGGACAAGGAGAACATGCCTTTGACCTCATTGGAAAGATCGCTTTCCACCAGATCGCCGCCGATCTTTACAACAGATCGCACGGCATAGAAGTATTCCACGCCATGTTCCATGTGCGGGTCGGCGAATTGGATGACTTCTGCCTTGACAACGGCGAGGGGAGAGAGGGGCATGACCTCGTTCGCCTGTTTCCTGTATATGGAAAAGCCTTCGAGATGACTCCCGGGAGCGGTTGCCGGGGTCTCCCAGCGGAGCGTTACGCCGTCAGGAGTCGGCACGGCGGAAATGTGCGGGGATGGGGGCGGGACCGCTTTCGTCCGGCGCGCCTTGTTTGAATCCTTGCTGGTTGCGCCGTCTTTTTCGAACGAGACGACCTTGTACTGGTAGGTTTTGCCGTCCACCAGGTCACCGTCGAAGAAACAGTAGCGGGAACCGAATCGCAGTACGTCCTCCAGGTATTCAGGGTCGACAAGTTTTATCGCGCGATAGATATTCGGGCATTCTTCGCAGTCCCGGTCGGGCGGCAGCACGTCGCGACGGAATACCCGGAAACCAGCAAGGCTCTCGATCGGTCCGCCCCATTCTTCTTTGTCGGGCCGGGACCAGCATACCAGGAAGCGGTTTCCCTTCTGTTCGACGCGGAGGTCATTGATGCCGGCGGGCACCAGTGCTTCAGGCGCGACCAGGGGGCCGCGCTTGCCGCAGGCGCTGAAGAGGAGAGTGAAAAGCAGGAGAAAGAATACTTTTTTCATGATGGCTCCGAGCTTAGGTCCGGGTAACAAATAAAATAATTCGCGTAGGGGCAGACCCGTGTGTCTGCCCTTCCTTAGGGACCTTATGCATCCGCTCTGTCATATGGGTTCTGTTTTTGCCCGCGGATACTGAAGTCATTTTCGGTTCAGGGCGAACACACGGGTTCGCCCCTACAGCGACCACTATGGGCCAATTCGGCCGGATAACCCAAAACCTCTACGCTTTTTCCTTTTCCTGTTTGAACCGTTCGATTTCGGCCTTGACCCTTTCGAGGGCGGTGCCGCCGGTGGCACGCCGGGCATTGACGCTCGCTTCAAGGGTGATGGCATTGTAGATATCGTCGCCGATCTGCCCGGAAAAGCTCTTCCATTCCTCGGGAGACAGCTCTTCGAGCCGCTTGCCGTGCTCGATGCAGTAGCGCACCGATTTGCCGACGACTTCGTGCGCCTCGCGGAAGGGCATGCCGGTACGGACCAGGTAATCGGCCACGTCGGTGGCGTTGGAGAAGCCGCATGCCGCTGCTTCGCGCATGACTTCGGCCTTGATCCTCATTTCCCGGACCATGTCGGCGAAGATCTTCAGGCTGCCCTTGACCGTATCGATCGTGTCGAAAAGCGGTTCCTTGTCTTCCTGCATGTCCTTGTTGTAGGCCAGCGGCAGGGCCTTCATCACGGTAAGCAGGGCCATGAGGTTGCCGTAGACCCTGCCGGTCTTGCCGCGCACCAGTTCCGGCACGTCCGGGTTTTTTTTCTGCGGCATGATGGACGAACCGGTGCAGAAGGAATCGGACAGCTCGATGAAGTCGAATTCACTGGTCGACCAGAGGATCAGTTCTTCGGAAAAACGGGACAGGTGCATCATCAGGATCGACGATGCGGAGATGAACTCCAAGGCAAAGTCCCGGTCTGAAACCGAGTCCAGGGAGTTGCGGGTCGGCTCGGCAAAACCGAGTTCCTCGGCAACTGATTCCCGGTCGATGGGGAAGGTGGTTCCGGCGAGGGCTCCGGCGCCGAGCGGCAGCACGTTGAGCCGCTTTGCGCAATCTTCCATGCGGCCCTTGTCGCGGCGGAACATTTCCACATAGGCCAGCATGTGGTGGGAGAAAAGAATCGGCTGGGCCACCTGGAGGTGGGTGTAGCCGGGCATGATCACGCCGAGGTTTTCTTCCGCCTGGTAGATGAGGGAACCGACGAGGAGGTCCAGGTAGCGACGGATCTCTTCGGTTTCTTCCCGCAGGTAGAGACGGATGTCGACCGCCACCTGGTCGTTGCGGGAACGGCCCGTGTGGAGCCGCTTGCCGGCTTCGCCGATGGCCGCCGACAGGCGCGCCTCGATATTCATATGGATATCTTCCAGGGAAACGGAGAAATCGAAGTCACCGGCCTCGATTCGGACGAGAATGTCCTCCAGGCCCTCGACGATGGCGTCTACGTCGGCCTGGGGAATGATGCCTTGGCGGCCGAGCATCCGGGCATGGGCGATGGAGCCCCGGATATCCTGGCGGTACAGCCGTTTGTCAAAGTCGATTGATGCGGTGAATTCCTCGACGAAAGCATCGGTGGGTTGGGAAAAACGGCCTCCCCAGAGTTTATCCTTGGCCATGCAATTCTCCTGCTGAAAAATGGAAACCACCCCCGCCCTGCAGGCGCCCCCTCCTGATTCAGGAGGGGGCAGGGGGTGGTTATGATGCGTTTTCATGTAGGGGCAACCCCCTGTGGTTGCCCTTGTTTGGGCAGGCACGGGGGCCTGCCCCTACGTGGTTGTCTATTTTTTCTTGTTTGCCATCATCTGGGAACGGATCCTCAACCTGAGCGAATTGAGGCGGATGAAGCCCTCGGCATCCTGCTGGTTGTATACTTCGTCCGCTTCAAAGGTGGCGATTTCCGGGTTGAAGAGCGAGTCGGTGTCGGATTTGCGACCGACGACGCGGCAGCTGCCCTTGTAGAGTTTTATCCGGGCAACGCCGTTAACGGTTTTCTGGGATTCGTCGATCATGGCCTGGAGCATCTCCCGTTCCGGGGCGAACCAGTAACCGTAGTAGACCATTTCGGCATAACGGGGAATCAGGGAGTCGCGGATATGCATGACTTCCCGGTCCATGGTGATCTGCTCCACCGCCATGTGGGCTTCACGGAGAATGGTGCCGCCCGGGGTTTCGTAGACGCCGCGTGATTTCATCCCTACGTAGCGGTTTTCCATCAGGTCGACGCGGCCGATGCCGTGTTCGCCGCCGAGGAAGTTGAGGTGGGCAAGGAGCTGGGCCGGGGACATTTCTTCGCCGTCAACGGCAACCGCATTGCCGTTCCTGAACTCGATCTCGACGTACTGCGGCTTGTTGGGCGCCTTTTCCGGCGCCTTGGTCAGGACGTACATCTCTTCCGGTGCTTCGGCATAGGGGTCTTCCAGGATGCCGCCTTCGAAGGAGATGTGGAGCAGGTTACGGTCCGATGACCAGGGGCGTTTCTTGGTAACCGGCACCGGGATGCCGTTCTTCTTTGCGTAGTCGAGGAGTGCCTGGCGGCTGTTCAGGTCCCAGGTGCGCCACGGGGCGATGATGGTAATGGCCGGATCGAAATGGTAGCAGGCCAGTTCGAAGCGGACCTGGTCGTTGCCCTTGCCGGTGGCGCCATGGGCCACGGCGTCGGCCTTCTCTTTCCTGGCGATCTCCATCTGCCGCTTGGCGATGAGCGGCCGGGCGATGGACGTGCCGAGGAGATAGGAGCCCTCGTAGATGGCATTGGCCCGGAACATCGGGAACACGAAATCCCTGACGAATTCCTCGCGCAGGTCGTCGATGTAGACCTTGTCGGCGCCGGTGGCAATGGCCTTATCGCGAACGGGGGCCAGTTCGTCACCCTGTCCCAGGTCCGCGGCGAAAGCGACGACTTTGCAGCCGTACTCGTTTTTCAGCCACTTGAGGATGATGGAGGTATCGAGGCCGCCGGAATAGGCGAGGACAATTTTTTTCACTTCTTTTTTGGCCATGAGGGTTCTCCTTGATTATCTATAATATTTGCTTAAGACGGAATCTATGTCTGGTGCC
>ERZ795048.4072-NODE-4072-length-10376-cov-5.530084_pt1 | contig 10376 bp, 10 predicted proteins | sample MGYA00375132_ERZ795048 | MGnify/ENA primary metagenome ERZ795048 (study PRJEB30177, sample SAMN05720225) | activated sludge metagenome | isolation source: Anaerobic digester | place: Hong Kong | collected 2014-12-17 ...
CACCCCATTGGCCAAAAATAACACCGCCATACAGTTCATATACGTCACCTGCTCCACATGCTTATACGAATGATATTTACTGATGATATCCACCAGATTGGACGACACCTCCATAAGCGGATACCCATATTCAGCACAAAAGTTCACCGCCAATTCATGACGCTCCGCATTAAGCTGCTGATCATCCCTTTTCGTACTATTCGTTTTGGCCGCCCCCACATCGAAGTACGCCAAATAATGTATAGCATAATCAGCATAATGCCTCTCCTTATTTTTAAGAATCGTATACAGACTATCCACCCCACAGGAGATTCCAGTAGCCACAATAGACGGCACGCTATCATCCTGCGCCACATATACAGGCGCCTCCACATGAATGTGATGAAAACGCTTGTCCGCACGCACCAAACTAGGAATCAACAACTCATTGACTTGCCATAGTATTTCCTCCGACACAGGACACATCGAACAAATATCATGACCAGTGATCATCGCAAAGTACAACAATCCCACCACATACGCATCCGCCCTATCCGTCACCACATATTGCGCCACATTGTCAGAGATCGTCGTCACCACCTCCTCACGCTCATTATCGATAAGAATACCTGCAGTAATCCTCGTTTTTTGTTTATTAGCCCGTATATCTGTAAGTGTAATCATCCGTTTTATTTATTTAGTGAGATACTCAGGCAACACCTCAAAAGGCGCTACACGAAGCAAAGCCTGCTGTGCTTCAGCCAGATCTATATGTGGTAAAGAAAGCGCAGCATGCTGATTAAAGAAACGCATCACATCCGCCTCACTAGATAGCACCTCCTTGAGATCAAAGAAACCATAGTAAAACGGAATCTGCACAGAAGAGAAATAGTCATGAAATTTAAACGCACTACTCGATAAAATACCCGTATTGACCCAGATCGCAGGAATACCATACGCATGAGCTAAAATAATGCCATGCAAACTACTCGACAAAATATACGCACAACTGCGCAGCTCATCTATCGTATCCCACACCCTATCCGTATCAAAACGAATAATTCTATGCGCCCCGTAATGCTTCGTAAAATAATCCAACTCCGAAATATGCGGAATTAGTCCCACCGTATATTTTTTCTCCACCGACCTATTGTGCACCAGCGGAGTCAATATAGCAGGATCACCCAAAGGCAATTGCGCTGGAAGATGCGCCCCCTGCTTGATCAACACATCGCGCGTCAACGCCCCACGACAAGCAGCAATCGGATTGCCACGATACATATGAGAGGCCTCCAAGAACCCCGATCCCCACACAACCGCATCCGCAGGACACTCCCCAAGAATACTCCCGATAGCTGTCATACATGGACTCTCGGGTACAAGTTCCCCCATAAGATCCTGTTTATATAATCGCTTGAAATTCCACAACTGCCTGATAATATGCAAGACGGTATCTTTAGTGTATTTGAAAGGCAACGGGGCTATCTTTTGACCAGATAACCTCTCCACCAAATAAGGTGATAGATTATCTCCTAGATTGTTCGTCCGAGCCCACCAAAACAAATTAATTCTTTTTTCAATCATGAAATCAATCTTTAATTCTTTTGTCATATTCTTGTCTATTCATGATACAAATATAGTGATTTTATATTTTATACAACAAATAAATTGTTCAGATAAAACATATTTATTATATTCGCGACGTTTTATAAGAATTGAAACAATTAAACATTATGCAACATCCTAAAATCTCTATTATCATACCAATCTTTAATACAAGTAAGTATTTAAGCGATTGTTTACAAAGTGTGTTAAAACAAACACTTGCTGATATAGAAATCATAGCCATTAACGACGGCTCTACCGACCACTCTCTAGACATTCTAGAACAGAGTGCCAAGATAGACCCCCGTCTTAAAGTGTACACCCATCCCAATATGGGGCAGTCGGCCACTCGCAACCGAGGCATAGATATAGCTCAAGGAGAGTATATATACTATATGGACAGTGACGACATCCTCGAGCCCGATTGCCTTGAGTCGTGCTACAAGAAAGCAAAAGAGAATGACCTAGACATTGTCTTATTCAATGGCGCTTCCTTTTTTGAAGACTCTTGCCATAGAAAAGGCCTCAAACTAAACTACATCCACACAGGTTGCCCCAATCCTACAGGAATTGCCACCGGAATCGAATCGCTCAAATATCGATTACAAACCAATCACTTCACCCCCTCCCCCTGCCTCTATATAAGCAAGAGCGAACTCGTCAAGAAATGCGATGTACGCTTTATACCAGGTGCCATTCATGAAGATGAACATTACACCTTTTTACTACACTTGCACGCCCGAAGAATTTCATGTATTGATCAGTTTTACTTCAAACGACGCATGCGCATTTGCTCCACAATGACCCACCTCACCACATGGAAAAACATCAACGGCTACTTTGCCGTGTGCGATGAGCTCTTAAAAGAAAGACAACACATGGCACCCGATTATCAAGCAATCATTGATCTCCATTTGTCCAGGATGTTACCCGCCGTTGTGTGGAAAGCCTATTGTTTCCCTCTTCAAGACAGGATCAAACTACACCACCTCTTCAAGACGAAATATCCCCAATACATCCCAGTTAAAAGCTACCTCCCATTGTTTTTCAAAAAACCAGTGGACAAATTAAAACAACTTCTTCATCTGAAAAAAACGGACTAACTATACCCCACACTCGCTATATCCATCCACTTACGAAGATAAACCGCGCAACTCCCCCGTATCTTTGTCTAATATTCAAAACCATTCTCTTACGATATGATAAAAACCAACACGCAATACTTTCCAGCAGAATCATAATAAAGAAGCATATTTTTTGCTTCTAGTAAAAATAATTGTACATTTACGCAACCAAAAGAAAAGAACAACAATTCATATGGCAGTTACAAAAAATCAAATAGATAGGCTCTATATACTGGACGAAATATTTCAACGCTGGGAAGGCAAATGGTACACACAAGACGAACTCCTTGACCTGCTCAATAACGCTCTCCAAACCAGAGGCATCAGCCAAGTATCCAAACGTACCCTTCAAGAAGACATCAAGTATATGATGAGCGAAACCTGCCAAGCTCCCATAGAACAGTCATTTTTCAATCGCAAACGATGCTACCGCTACACAGATCCACATTTCAGTCTACGCAGTCAACAACTATCTCCCCTGGAAAAACAAACCATCAGTGAAGCACTCAGCCTACTCGGCAGCTTCGAAGGTCGCCCAGATCTAGAATGGCTAGACAACCTCGGTCCACTCCTAACCCACAACCAAGATGTCACCCAAGCTCGCAAGATACTCAGTTTTCAAGAAAATCCAGATCTTAAGAACCGCAACTTAGTGAGCGATCTATACAAACATATCCTTGCGAACACACCCCTACATATCGTCTATCACCCATTTCACGGAGATAGAGATATCCACTTCCGTGTCTCTCCCCAATATCTCAAACAGTACAACAACCGTTGGTTTCTGCTCACCAAAGATCCCCGCTTCGATAATCTTAGCATTCTCTCCATCGACCGCATCGTCAGCATAGAGCAAACCACACAAATCGACTACGAAATTGTCGATAGAGATTTCGACGATTACTTCTACGATATTATCGGCATCAGTTATACCCCGGGCACTCCATGCCAATGCATCACTATGTGGGTGAGCCACAATACCACCCCCTATATAGAGACCAAGCCACTGCATCCCACACAGAAGCCCGTGCGAGGTGATGCCCTTGCCGCCCTACAAGCAGCACACCCTTCAATGCCTAACGGAAGCTATATCACCATCAAAGTGATCCCCAACTACGAACTCTACACGCAGCTTCTTTCCTACGGAGCCGAACTATGCGTCATCAGTCCAGCCAACATCGTAGATAAGATGCGTGAACATATAAACAATGTACAACAAAGATACAACGACCAATAATCAATGACTCCAACTCAATTTGAACTCCCTATAAGCCGTAACTTTAATGTTACAGATCAACTGACCGTCACAGTTATCGCCTGCCTATGTCTGCGCAAACACATAGCTATCACACCCACCCTTCTTTGCCATACCGATGCACTGATTGAGTACCTACAAAGCCACGATGCCGTTCCATTGGTAAGCGAAGCCAACGTACTCAAAGCCCTTGCGACACTACGGATAGAAAACAACCACACCGAGTTTAGCCTACATATACGCACGATACTAGACCTCCTAGTACAACACCAAAGTCAGGACAACATAATAGACCTCTGCATCAGTCAATTTACAGACTACTCAAGAGGCTCCAAGATGTTCTTTCAAAATCCGCAACTCACCAAACTTATTTGCAGCATTACCCAAGCCGAGCACCCATGCAAAATCTATAACCCATTTGCTGGACTAGGCTCCTTTGCCACAGGCATACCCGCCTGCGAATACCATGGCGACGAGTTCGACCCATACATATGGGCACTTGGTGTATTACGCCTTGAGTACTACGGCATCAGTTCGGAGCACTATACCATCAATGACTCTATCAAGAACTGGAATGCAACGAATGACAAGTTTGATTTAATCATCACCAACCCCCCGATTAATATTGACGACAACGTCATCTCGCATGTCACCCTTGATGAAATGATTATCGACAAGAGTTACACTTCCCTATCCAATACAGGCACCCTACTCTTTGTCTGCAGTTCAGCCTATATCCACGAACAAGTACACAACATCTCAGACAACACCAACCACCGCAAAGCATTGTTTGACAAAAAGCATCTGCGAGCCATCTATGAGATACCAGCCGACAGCAGCATGTACCAATACGTCAACCCAGCAAAGCCACGCTATTTGGTGCACCTAGACCTACGTGCTGCCCATGATGACATCACCTTCTATATCACCCCAGAGCAATATAGCAGTACACACATCACCCTTGATCAGTACCGCCAAATAGCCATCCCTATCCAAGATATTATCGATAATAACTACGACCTCAACGGCCGTCGTTATCTACAAAAACAAGTCAACGATCAACGCATCGCCCAGGAACAATCCATGACCTACCTACGCGACTTGCTCGAGATATTTGTAGCCCCATACCCCAAAGAAAACATCAGCAATGCCCCTATGTTCACGAGTAAAAATCTCGCACCATCGGCATTCAACTATACAGTATCCCCCGATAGCCTAGCTACAAGCAGCAAAGAGGCCAATAAGATGAGGTGTTTGACCACCCCCACCTTAGTCTGCGCAAGATTGTACAACAAAATCAAACCCACCTATATACAAGCCTCCAAAGAGCACCCAGTATATCTACGCGGCAACTACTTCACCTGTGCATTAAAAGACAAGGAAATAGAACTCGACTACCTCGTCTACGCCCTCAACACCCCCGATGCCACCAACCAATTTAAAGCCCTAAGCAGCAATGGAGTCATCCCATCCATTCAAGCCAAAGACTTTCTAGACATCTGTATCCCACTACCAAGTCAAAAAGAACAACGACGCATCGTAGCAGATGCCCTACAAGCCGAGATCGGCAAACTAGGTGTCGAAATCAACCGAATAGAAGGGGCCTACCTAAACATGCTTCGGGAACGTAAACATGCTATGGGACAAGAGATCATGCAAATACGCTCCAAAGTAGACCGTATATTTACTATTATAAAACGCAAAGGGCAACTATCCATAGACACTGTTGTAGATGCTAAAACAAACGCCACCGCAGCAGATTATCAAATCACGATCAACAAAAACATTGATGATTTGGGAGATATGATCCAAACGATGCTTGACGAAAATCATTATGGCAGCCCCATCACAATACCTCTAGTAAACTACTTCAAAGAACACTGCAAGAAACATAAAGGTGATACCGACTTCTCATGGGAACTGATAGAAGAATACTCCAGCAACACAAGCACACCCCTAGGTCCTTGTGTTGAGATTCCACTACGTGCCCTCGATGTCATCATGCTCAATATCACTGAAAACGCACGCAAATACGGATTTACTTCTAAAGAAAGGCAAGACTATAAAATCCGCATCCTGATAACCGAAGACGAAGAAGATACCATCTGCGTCCGCATTACAAACAATGGCCAACCATTAGATAAAAGCGTAAACAAAAATAACATCTTTCAAGATGGCTTGACCACAGGTAAAGGTTCAGGTATCGGCGCATGGCAGATAAAAAACGTCATGAATAAATATGGCACAGACGTCCAAGTTATTGACGACCCTAAAGCCGAATTCCCATTTGGCTACAACCTACTATTCGAAAATAAAAGAACAAAACAATAACCAGACCCCTATCAATATGAAACATGTACTTTGGTTTGACGACAACAAATTCGAAGCATTCGAAGCCGACGCTTACGATGAAAATATAGACATCACCCAAGCCCCTACACTACAACGAGGCTTGGATCTACTCAAACAAAATGACGTCCACTACGACCTCATGCTCTTTGATGCCAACTATGTCACTCGCTATGGACAAGCCAGCAGCATGATGCTTACCAACACCATCCACAAATGCTGCGAAGCCGCAGGCAAGGACGTGCCCTGGCTTGTGTTCACAGCTGGCGCAGGTTTTGACGGTGCCGATAGTCTCGACAATGCCATCCCCACCATGCCTTGGCATGAAGACCTAGCCCTCCCCCTATGGTATAGTAAACAAAAGAGATCAGACGCCGCTCAATTACTTATCGACATCCATAAAGTCATAGACTATATGGACAGTCCCTATCGACAAATTAAAAACAAATACCCAGATATCTTCAAACTATTTCATCCCGATTACGGCAGCATCCTAGACAAGAAAAATGAGAAAGACATCGTAGATCTTATACAGATATTGGAAGATCCATCAGAGCACAACCAAGCAAGCCATCTCACGACTGTACGTGCTTTCCTCGAAGGTCCTCTTACAGAAAGCTTAGTACACTATAAGATTGTAGCCCCCAATCTATCCCTCAATGAAGTAAACTATCAATTTAAGAACTGGGATTTGCAAGAAATGGGAGTTCACCGCTATATTCAAATCTCTTTTGATTATATGGTACGCTGCACCCAAGATGCCTCACACAGTGGAAAACATGTCACCAAAGACAAACTTCCCCCACAAGTAAGAGCTGGTATACAATCAGGCACAATGCCCTACCTCGTTCCTAATATTATACACACTCTACTCAGCTTTCTCACTTGGTATCTAGACTTTATACAACAACAGAATAGCACGTTCGCACACAATCAATAACCAATCTCAAAAGCAATCCCCCATTGCTCACAAGGTGAATCACTCCCCAGTGGTTCACCTTTTTCTATGCCCTCCATCCAGCATGATATAGATCCCTTTCACATGCGAACTTAGACTGCGCATCTCCCCATTATATTTGCAGTGTCATTAAAAAAAGAGCTCTTTTAAAGACAAAGAAAACGTACACTGAACCTAAAAATATTACAATATGTACACCAACCGACAAGAAAAACAAATACTTCACAACATGATTATCGAACAAGTGAATTTCGACCCACAGTTTATCCACTGCATGAAACTGCTCATACAGCTTCAACAAGACAATCACATCGAGCACACCCTATGGCCCACCAACGACTATCTACACAATATAGACCACACCGTCCAGAACTACTACCACGCACAGCCCCTATCCAACCTATGGGACAAAACCCGTAGCACGCTGCAAACCCTTACACACTACCAGCTATTTTGCATCCTCTACTACCTGTTGGATATGCAAGACGAAGAACTATCGTGTTTATGGAAATCTGTCGAACAAGCTAGCAAAAAAGGACTGCAATGCACAAAGAACTAAGCCCCTACACCTTTATCGTTCCAGACGACTACTATCAGAAATATATCGATCAGCAGACACTATGCGAATACAACTACTCCATCAGCGGTAGCCGTATCTACCTGCATATCGCCATCACCTGGACCGATTTCTGTCTCTTTCTAGTACATATCAACCCACAAGAAGATATCGTCTACTTCCATCTGCCCTACACCCCCTATTGGCAATACACCTGCTGCAAGTCCACCTCCAAGCCCACACTACGTCGATATGGCTTTATCAAATTTCATCTGCACGGCAAAGTCCTTAAAATTTTTAAGATGCCCTTTGTGTCTGCCAGCTTTGTACAAGATCCCCTAATCGACAACAGCATCAACGCCATACGAATCGGCGTGAGATGGAGACGCATCTTATGAGATCAGAGACAGCACCATCCCCCACTACATTTGTCCCATCATTAAAAGAGCCCCAAGCTCCTACTAAAACAAATCATTAAAACCGAAAGAATATGACAACAAAAGAAACCCCATTCGATGAATTAGCCCTTACTGCAGATATTATCCAAACCTATACGGCCTACGGCCCACAAGCCATCATCTACCTAGGGCTCACCACCCCAAAGAAAGAAGCATGGATACAACAAAAGCATCCAGAGATCATCCAGCCAGATCCCACAGCTCACCTAGACTTTCTCTCCTTTCCATACATCAAACTAGAGAACTGCCTTTATATCGCCAATGAATTTTTCGGCATCCTCATCAACGTCCTAGTCGACGACGGCCTTTGGGACGTTGACCCACAGAAAGACTTCACCCGCGTGAAGCAAAGATGCCAAGCCACCATAGATAAGGTCTGTGCAGACAACAACACCCTATCCCACCCTCTAAGCATCACCTACGACTGGTTGCGCCCTTGGATAGAAAACGAGAAATACGACAGAGAGACACAAGCCGACTTTCTCCAACAGTTTAAAACCGACTTCTTCGAATCCGACTTCCAAAACGCCGACAACCTCTTCCACCAAAGCCAACAAACAGCCAATGACTATATCTGCAACGCCCAACTCAATGACGAAATAAAAGTCCACCTATTCCGTCGCAACCTGATTATAATAGATATCCTAGGAGACGATTACAAGCAGATAGCAGCCCTTACCCAAGCCCTCAAAGGCAGCTACCGTATCAAAGTGTACTTTCTAGATATGCTGTATGACGATAACGATGCAACCAGCGATGCACTTGTTCAAAAGATACGCAAGAACTGGAAACGACTACGCAAAGCCTATAGTTTGATAGGGATACATGAAGCTAGATGCTATGAGTGGTTGGCTGGAGAAAATGATCATTATCGAATAAGGAAGTAGGTGTACGACATGTACGTCAACAAAATCTCAGACTTATGAACCCATCAAAAGCATCCGCCCCAACAGACTACAAAGCATTAGAAAAGATACTTCTCCGTATCAACCTAGTGACCCATGTGAAGCGATACCCCATCCTACTCCCCTATGCAGGCATCTGCATAGAACTAGAGCGCAAAGACCGCCTCGTCCAAGTCCTATTCAGCAATGAAGACGATGGCTTTATTCTAACCATGGACAATGTCCTATCCAAATACTATGCGAATAGTCCGCTACAAGAACAGTGGTCGGCTATCCGTAACCAGATGCCAACTCTAGACACAGAAGCCATGTTCCATCTAATGTATACCCTATGGGGCATGGAAGACACCGAACTAGATGACATTTGGGCAGAAATGAAGCAGGAAGCTTCGCTGTAATATACTATTCAAGAACAAATAATACAAATATGAACATACAAGATTTTACAACCCCAATTCTAAAAACAAGCGGTACAAGCACTCTTGAGTATCGTGTCGTAAACACCACCCCAGAAGATATCAACACCTATCTCAGTCACCATATTAAAGGCTCCTACATCGCCCTACCAGCCAACAGCGACGTCCTAAGTGATTTACGTGCACAAGATTTCAAATATCTCATCGTCAGAGCCGCCTATCATCAGCCAAGCGACCACAAGCTAGTCTATACCGCTATCGTGATTGTGCCGTCCTATACAAGCATATGGGACAAGGAGTTTGTGACAACGCTAGTAGCCCCAGAATCACTCAAAAAAGTAGGTCAAGCCCTAGCCACCAAACACCATATAAGCAACCTGCTGTATGTATCCCCAAACGGTGAAGCACATTTGCTAGATGCCCAAGGCATCCAACAAGACACCCTTAGCGACACTCCCACTAGACTACCTATAGCTCACCTCTGCAAGCAATATGGCTGTGACTCTTTTGTGGAGTACTACCTCAATGCACGCCCTCAAGGTACCAATAGTGCATATATGCGCAATGGGGAGTTGTTCATACAGAGTAAGAAATAAGAGTATAAAACTGTCCAACTTTTTGGGTGCAGTTCAACTATATGGAGAACACCCATTCACCCACTACTACCACAACGCATCACCAGGCAGCTTGTATAGAGCCTACAAACGATATGGAGAAATCTTTCACCATATCAAATAGTCGTTGGGCTATTTCTTTAACTCAGCATCTTGA
>ERZ795048.4073-NODE-4073-length-10375-cov-6.529554_pt1 | contig 10375 bp, 12 predicted proteins | sample MGYA00375132_ERZ795048 | MGnify/ENA primary metagenome ERZ795048 (study PRJEB30177, sample SAMN05720225) | activated sludge metagenome | isolation source: Anaerobic digester | place: Hong Kong | collected 2014-12-17 ...
GAAAGCCATCGAATTTGTTCGCGAGACGATGTCAGCTTTGTCAATTGTTGCGGCGCAAATAATCCCGTATTCATCATTTCTGATCGCTGAAATCAGTTTTATTGCCCCGCCCCAGTTGAATTCCAGTATAGTTTTATCCGGAGAGGCGAGAAGTTTTTTCCCCCATTCGAAATTTGAGAGTGTTGTTGCGAAAACGAGGTTTCTGTCCTTATGCCCTATAACAATTCCTGTTTTATCAAAAAGCATGATATTGCCGTTGCTTCCAATACGGACGTGACTCACGAGTTTATTTGTAATAGATAAAAAGTCTACAGCACAGCCGATTATGCCAACAACCCTGTTTCCCTCCATTACAGGGGCAGTTGCCAGAATAATCGGCTGCCCCGTGGTAGGGTCTTTCCGGGGATGGCTGATATGCGGTTTACCCTGAAGCGCCGCGCTGATGTTTTCATCGAACCCGGTATTTTTCCACCTCATGCCTACTGATTTTCCGCTGGTGTCGGTTATTATTTGTGGGCTTTCTCCCGCGGTTGATATAAAAATGTTGGAAAAGTGAGCAAACTCATTCCTGTACCCTGTTATTGTTAATTTTGCTGCATCTGCCTGACCGTTTGTGCATGTCTTTGTAATATTCGGATTTTTCGCAAAAAGCTTTACATAGCTCTTCTGCTGACTGTATATTTCAACAATCTGCCTTTCCACTTCAATATTGAAATTTTCTATCTGGTTGACAAATGCCTCCCTTATAAAACGGGAGCTTGAAAGATATGAGATGATAACGAGGGTTGCGGTGAGTATGAAGACGATAAGGATTACAATTGATGATAATACTACTTTGAGGCTTCTGAATTTTTCTCTCAGTTCCATAACTACCTCCGGGGAATATGGATATTTTTTTTCTGCCCGGATTTCTTGTTGCGCAACTTTCTTTATATGGTTGAAATGATATTATCAATATATATTCTACTCTTGAATATTCAATATAAATACTAAAATCATATATACACGAAAATATAATTATTGGATAGGACTCATGTACCTCAGGTATCGGGTTTTGTCTTATAAACAAATTTTATATATGTACATCTTCGGATTGTTCACTTTCTGTTTTTCAATGATAATCATGTTGTTGTTGCCTTGAACCGGGGGATATAGTATGGGGTAGGTTATATACGTAACCGATTCGGATATTATACTGATGTATATATTAAATGGAGGTTTTCCATGAAAAAGCTAGCAGTAACACTTATTCTGCCGGCATTATTCGCTGCATGCGGCACCACTGTCGAGGAGGCATATACCGCATACAGGGGTACCGCGAAAATTGTCGCGATAGAGGAATCACATTATAATCCCACAGGCAACAATGAGTATGTTGATATTTATTTTGATTTCCAGCCGGATGATCCGGAGGCACGGAAGAACTATATCTTCAAAAATACTTCCGATACCCGTCAGCGTCTTTTTTTTGAACACTGGGGAAACCTTCATGAAAAATGGGTACGTGATACGGGGATTAAAATTAATAACGTCTATCCCGCGGTACGCTATGAAAAAAGGGGAGGTTTCGGGGGTGCTCCGGTTTTCTTTAAGGTTTCTGTGCTGCCGTAATGGCATTGTGCATGAAAGCCCAATGGATACATTGATACACGTGATGCGGGGCGTGCTAAGCCGAAGGAGAATAGTGTAACTATTGTGTGCCGGTTCTTTTTATGATGTCGATAATATCCGCAGGATCGACGCGGAACCGCTGCCCCTTACCCTGAAAGAACCCGTGCGCCCGGATGAGATGAATCGACAGGCATGTAAGGACCACCTCTTTACCCGATGAGGCCTCCCGCAGGACTACGTCGCCCTTCTCAAAGGTCCCTTCCCCCCGGAAAGGAGACGGTATCTTTCCCCTTGCTTCATGGTACATCGCGGTCACGCCGGGGGCTATTTCTGTTTCACCGCCCATGGCCGCCTTTGCCCTGTCATACCATGACTGCAGGGTGCCGGCCAGGGCTTCCTTTTCGATATCGTTCTTTTCCAGAACTTTCAGGTCGGCGCTGATGATCTCCCCGATAGTGCGCGTGTCGTTACCGAGGAACCCCCCCGCGGAAAATTTTGAGGGGCTGAAGTTTTTCATGAGATCAGACTGGTCCGGTGACTGTTTCATACATGGTTCCTGTTATCAGGCGAACTTATCGTAGAATATATTCTCTTCCGGAATCCCGGATTCCGTCAGCACTTTTATGCAGGCATCGATCATCCCCGGTGATCCGCACAGGTATGCCTCGAATCCATTGAGGTCCGGAAGGCGTCGCCGGACCACATCGGTAATGAGGCCCCGTTCTCCCTCCCATCCTGAATTTTCAGGTTCATGGGAGAGGGCGGGGATGAAGGTGAACCACCCCAGCTCCTCCTCAAGGGACCGCAGTTCGTCGAGAAAGAAAAGGTCCCGCTGCGACAGGGCGCCGAAAAAATAGTATGCGGTGCGGGTAATCCCCTTTTCCTTCATGTCCCGGAGCATGCTCCAGATGGGGGCCATGCCGCTGCCGCCGGCAATGAATACTACCGGCGAGTCAGTATCCGACAGGCGGAAGTCGCCGTATGGGCCGGAGAAGTTGACCGGGTCCCCCTCCTTCAGGTGGTCGAACACCCAGGTGGTACTGATACCCTCCGGGACTTTCCGGATAATGAGCTCTACGCTGCGGGTGTCAGAAGGCACTGACGAGAGGGAATATGCCCTGCTGACCTGTTCCCGCCCTTTATATTCCCTGGTTTCAATCTGAAGGTATTGTCCCGCGGTAAAATCAATATTCTCCGGTTTCGTGAGGGCTATCTTCAGTTCGATGATATCGTGGGTAAGGGGTTTCTTGTGTACAACCTTCCCGGTGAAGTGTTTCACGGAGAAAATTTCATCAGGTATGGATATGAATATGTCGCTGCGTACCTTCACCTGGCATGAAAGGCGAATGTTGTTCTTTATCTCATCTCCGGAGAGGGAGGGGGTCTCTACAGGCCCTATCATGCCGCCGCCTTCTTTCACCTGTACCTTGCAGTACGCACAGCTGCCCCTTCCTCCGCATGCCGAAGGGATGAATATTTCATTCTCCGAAAGGCTGGAGAGAAGCGACGAGCCCCCCTGTACCGGAATGGTTTTCTTTCCATCGTTGATGTCAATCAGGCACTCCCCGTAGTTCAGTATCTTCTTCTCCGCAAGGATAAGGAGGACTGACAGCACCGTGCCCAGGGCGGCGAGGAAACCGATTGAGAGCAGTATGTTCATCCAGAGGTTCTGTGTCATGGGGTCCTTTTGTCCCTTAGATTTTTATCATCCCCGAAAAACCCACAAAGGCGAGGGCCATGATTCCAATTATAATCAGGGTTATCCCCGGTCCCGCGAGTCCCGAAGGAAGCTTGGTTTCGTCGATTTTTTCCCGTATACCGCTTATGAGGGTGATCGCGAGGAACCACCCGAACCCGCCGCCGGCGCCGAAGGCAAGGGTCTGCAGGAACCCGTAGGGTTTGTTCAGCATAAAAAGGGATATACCCAGAATGGCGCAGTTGACCGTAATGAGGGGGAGAAAGATTCCAAGGGCAAAGTAGAGTCTTTCCGACACCCGTTCCATGATCATTTCAATGAGCTGCACCGCGGCGGCAATGAGCACGATAAATGTTATAAGGCGCAGGTACTCCAGGTTGAGGGGTACAAGGAGATAGTAATAGATCCCGTAGTTGAGCGCCGCCGTGACCGTTGTGACAAAGGTGACTGCCGCTCCCAGGCCGAGGCTTGTGTCAACACGGTTTGATACTCCCAGTACGGAGCACATGCCGAGAAACCGCGCCAGAAGGATGTTGTCGGTGAAGGCCGCGGAAACAAATATTAAAAAGATTGAAAGAAAGGAGTGTGATAGTACCGCCTGTTCCATTTATTTTGCCTCCGTCGCCGTTGATTTTTCAAGGCGGTTTCTCGCGAACCATGTGATGACACCCAGCATGAAAAACGCCCCCGGGGGCATTACCATTATTGTCCACTGGTGCCACCAGATTTCCCTCGCGGGAAGGACCACGCCCAGTACCGTACCGAAACCCATGGGCTCGCGCACCAGGGCGATAGCGATGAGGATCATTGAATAGCCGATGCCCGAGGCCAGGCCGTCGACAAAAGAGGGAAGGGGCCTGTTCTGGCTCGCGAAGCCCTCTGCCCGTCCCATGATGATGCAGTTTGTGATAATAAGTCCCACGTAGGGGCCGATAAACCGGTGAATATCGGGGGCCACAGCCCGGATCACGATGTCCACCATCATTACGAAGCTCGCGATAATCAGCACCTGCACGATCATCCTTATGCGTTTGGGTATGTAGTTCCGCAGCAGGGAGATGGTGAGGTTTGACATCGCCGTGACAATAGTTACCCCCGCGCACATGAACAGGGTATTTGCGAGAAGGTTTGTAACAGCAAGGGCCGAACATATCCCCAGGACCTGACGGAATACCGGATTGTCGTTCCATACGTCACGGAGCAGTATTGTTCCCGCAGAATCACTCATGGTGTGTTGCTCTCCCGCTGTGAATATGCTTTCTTGAATGCAGCCAGTTCCCGGTTCAGCGCCTGCATCAGGGCTATGGATGTCTGGGTGGCGCCGGTAATGGCGTCAACGCGGTTTTTCGCGCCGGGGTCCGGGGATGCCCCTATTATAATGCGCTCCGTTTCAGGGCGGTCCCATGCGGGCTGTATTCCCCTGAACTGCGCGGTGAACTGCGGCTCCTCGATTCGGGCGCCAAGTCCCGGGGTTTCCTTCTGGTCGAGGAAATGGATGTTTTTCACTGTGGAAAGGTCCGGGGACAGCACGATGATGCCGGTAATTTTGTCCCAGAACCCGGTGCCGCTGAACACGAACCCGAGGTTTCCCGTCGCGGTATGCCTGTATCCCTGGATGGTCTTTCCCCGCGCCGTGAGGCTGAAGGGCCGGATCTCCTTTTTTACGGCACCTTCGTAGTCGGCGGCATTGTTCCCTGATACGGAGAGCATGAAGGCGGACGATATAACCCTGTTCCTGTGGAGGGCCTCGTTTTTCTTCAGGAGGTCAACGGTGGCATAATTCACGAAGGAGATGCCGAACCCGAAGACTACGCTCAGGGCGATAATGAAAGCCAGTATATATCCCGGAGATGATTTATTCATTGCTGCGTCTGCTCCCTGTTTTTCTCCTTTCTCCGTGCCCGTATCCGTTTTATCCAGAAATCAAGGGAGGGGGACAGGATGTTGCCGAAAAGAATCGCGAAGGCCGCACCTCCGGCGAAAATTGATTTATATCTGAAAAACACTATCAGCATGCCGATGAAAAAGCCGTATATCCACTGGGACAGTTTGTCATTAGGTGCGCTTATGGGGTCCGTAACCATGAACACCGCGGCAAAGAGCAGGGCTCCTGAAAAGAGTGTGAATGGTACCGGCGGTACCGCTTCAATCCCGGCGATGTGGCGGAGTATGACATTGAGCAATACGGCTCCGGCAATGGTGGAAACCGTGAGGCGCCACTGGGCGGTTTTTGTGACAAGGAGATATATCCCCCCGATGAGTATTGCCGCCGCGCATACCTCCCCGGCGGAACCGGCGGCAAGGATTTTAGTGAACCCCCGGTATTGAAACACCTCGCCGATATTGCCGAAAAAAAGGTTCCCGATATCAGTGACATGGCCGAAGTCCCTCCGCGCCCACATCGGTGTCGCCGCGGTGACGGCATCGGCCATCCGCAGTCCGGCGCCATGTACGAAATCCGCACCCCACCTTGAGGCGGTGAAGGTCCATTCACCGAAGCCCCCCGGGAAACCGCGGAGCGCCGGAACGAACTGTGAAGTGAGCTCTACGGGAAAGGAGACGTACACAAAGGCGCGCCCCACGATTGCGGGATTGAAGACATTTCGTCCAAAGCCCCCGAACACCTCTTTCCCGAAAAGGATTGCGATCACGGCGCCAACCGCCACGATCCAGAAGGGCGTCGCGGGGGGAAGGGACAGTCCGTAGAGCCCCGCGGTCACGAAACAGGCATAGGTGATTTTCCCGCCACGCTTTGATGCCATGATCCATTCGGTAATAAATGCGGAGAAAAAAGACACCGCCAGAATGGCCGCAACACGCCATCCGAAATAGTACACGGCGGTCATCGCCACGGGGGCCATGGCGTAGAGCACTTTCAGCATTACCTTCTGTTTCAGGAACTGTGGTTTTTTCATTGGTGGTTTAATGTGAATAATCTATTGTAGTATTACAGTATCATTGATAAAATAATAATGGAAGCATTTTTTTTTGGCATGCGTAATTAATGGTAAAAGATCATGACCTGATTTGCTGCCAGGTGAAGAAAATGCTTGCCAGTCTGTGTTCTTTATAGTAACAATTAATAAAAACGGAAAAAGCAGAAGGGGGACAACGAATATGACAGCAGAGGATTTCATTGCCCACAGTGAATCATGGTGCAGTGCGAAAGGGATGGAGTGCAGGCGAGGAGCGGAGTTTCCGGAATTCGGGTTGTACGCGGATTTTTTTGCCCTGAAAACAGGGAAAAGCCTTGGTCCGTTTTTCCCCTATGAGGACTACTTTTTCTTTCATGTCATGCAGCGTGGTGCGAAAAATGACCGTGAGGAGCTTACCCGTATCCATGAGGCCGCACGGGCATATGTGAATTCAAGGTATAAGGTCCCGAAAATGATGCGTCTCAAGGTGCCCAATATTATCACCATCGCTGTTTCGGAAACGAGTTTTCCTATTGACGCAGTGAAGTACTCGAAGGAGGACACCACGGTAATTACCGGCGGAGAAAAGCACTCGGTGTACCTTGTGGACCTGCTCCAGAAGGGTATTGTGTCCCAGGGGATTGAAATAACCTACTCAGAGGGTTTTCCCTTTGTGTTCAATAATGTAAATCCAACGAACCGGGCATTTCATACTGTCAGCGAACTGGTGAAGGACTTTCTGGACAACAATAAGTAGGGAATAATTATTGAATCAAAAGGGCGTGGATGTCTGAAATCCATTACCTCCTTTTGGAAATATATCGCCCCGAAAAAAATTAAGGGAATTTCCTTTCAATGGAAATTCCCTCTACGGAGGCACTATATTATGGAAGTGAGGTTCTACGCCATGCTGTATGCTGCCGTGTTCGGTTCAAGGGTTGTATACACATCGCTGCTGGTGGACTTTCTAAGAAATACTTTTCCTGACCGCGCGTCCATGAGGAGTTTTCTTGTGAAAGATGCTCCGGTGTCAACTTTTACAATTGGGATGTCTTCAATTTCAAGTATCGCCTTTGCAATCCGTACGTTGTCAAAGGGTATGGTGGTAGTTTTCTTTTCCGTGTTCATCACACTGCCGCCGCCGAACACTTTCGCCACGAGGTTGCTCCGCCGTGCACCTTTCTCCACCATTGCTTCAATCAGGTTTTCAATTGCAATAATTCCGTATTTCGCTGAAGGTGAGTTCAGGGGGTCATTTGTCGCGATTCTTCCGGGAAGCATAAAATGGTTCATTCCGGAAATTCCCTTTTCGGGATCGTAAAGGCATACCGCCACACAGGATCCAAGGAGGGTCCCGATAATTTCATCACCTGTGGAGACATGGTATTCTCCGGCGTTTATTATGGTGAGTGGTTTTCCATAGCGAACTGTGCTGCTTATATACATTGTATTCACCCGAAGTTTTTAAGTTTTGTACATCAATTATGGCTTACTTTCCTCTGTGTTCACAATTATAATACAAAATCAGGTGGCCCCTGACATCAGAGTTATATCTGATTTTATTCTCAGGGAATCCCTTAGATTATTGCGGAACTCCCTTAGATGACCGCGCCGGCCCCATGGAGATGCCCGGGAATATTTTCTTGAATAATGATTGTTTTTCCGGTACATGTAGTGGTGTCCCTCATACGGAAAATTTTTATTTCGTGGGGCGATATCACCCCGCGCATTATAAAGGGTTCACGCCATGGAAAAGGCTGCATGAATATGAAGGTATTCCTGAATCGGGGTCAGAGCATACTATTATTACACAAGGTCACGGACGTATGATAATTGATTCCCACACCCATATCGGCACGATCCATGATTTCAGCATCACCGGCGACATGCTGCTCCGGTCCATGCGCCGCTATGGAATAGGCTATGCCCTGGTGTCCAGCGTGGAGGGGGCGGAGTTCGACGGAGGCACCAGGGAACTGGAGCCATGGAAACCGCAGATCACGGTGAATGAAGAGGTTGCGGCCCTTGCCCGCGCCCACCGGCACATGATGAAGGGGCTCTTCTGGATCAAGCCCCGACGGGAGGGGTGGTCACATGAGGTGGAGCGGTTCATGACGGAACACCATGACCTCATGGCGGGGTTCAAGGCGCACCCGGCACTCTCCATGCTGAACATCACCGACGAACGGTATGTTCCCTATATCAGGTGCGCCGAAAGGATGGGGCTTCCATTCGCGGTCCACAGCGCACCGGATGAATTTTCCCCGCCCCGCGCCGTGTATGATACGGCACAGCGGTTCCCGGGAGTGAACTTCATCATGGTGCACATGGGCCTCGGCACGGACAATACCGAAGCGGCCCGGTACATCCGGGAGCTTCCGAACCTCTACGGCGACACTTCCTGGGTAACGGCGGAACATGTGCTGGATGCGGTACGGGAGTGCGGGAGCGGGAAAATCCTGTTCGGCACAGATGCCCCTATTGACGGGGAGGACACATATCAGTCATACAGTGACATGATCGCGATGCTGCGCCGGGAACTAAGTGCACATGAATTCGATGATGTGTTCCGCGGCAATGCCCTTCGGCTGTTCCGGCTGGAGGTGTAGGGGGATATATTCCTTACGTAATGTCAATGAATCGTGAATACTGATCAAGAAAACGTTTTACATCTTCAGGGCCCGATTTGATAATTTCGAACAAATCCCTGTCTGTTATTTCCCAATAAATATGTACAAGCCTGTTGCGGAAACGTGCAGCTTTGACAAGTGATGAACAAAGTTCATTATCAATGACGCCATGTTCAGCTGCAACTTTGAATGTGTCAGCATAGTCTTCCGGTGTCCGAAAACCGTTTTGAGAAATCAGGTGGCTGCAAAGATCTATCATCCCTTCGATTACAACAATAAAGTTATACTTTGCGCTGCTTTTTATATGTGAATTGTCAGAAAATCCTTTATAATCACTTGTTTGAATATCATGCAGGAGTGCCAGGGAGCTCCGAATTTCAGAAAGAATTTTCGCTATTTTGTCACTATTCACACGCACAGCGAAGGGACTCCTTTAACATGGATTTTCTGTGATAAGAAAAATCAAGGTAACGGCGAATAATTTCTTCTTTATAGGTACAGTAGCTTTCTTCATCGCGGGTGAACAGCAGAGTGCCGTTTTTTATAACATTAAAAGCAAATGAAAGAGGCGCATTATTCAGGACCCGTATGTCCACCGGGCGTGGGAGTCTGTTCCTGATAATCATATCCGTTTCAATATCAAGTTCATAGTTGAGAGGTGATGTGATTTCCTGTGACAGGAAAAGCGCTATATCTATATCATTATAATGGTCTCCGGCAATAAAAGATCCATGTATAATAGCAAACTGTATTTCCCGGTGTTTTCGGAATTCTGTTTCCAGGAACTTCAGCATTTCCTCTTTTGTATGTACTGTATTATAGTTCATAAAAATAATCTACAGTGAACAGGAATATATTGTCAAGTGGTTTTGCCCGGCAGAACAGGGCAAAAAATCAGCCCCTGTTTCCAGGGGCCTTGAAGGGTTTCGTGTGTATGTATAACAGGGGTCGGGAGGCCCGGTCGTGTCGGCAGAAGGATTGTGGCAGGGCCCCCCGTTCTATGTGCGTCAGGCGATATGTTCAACAATTACGCTGCTGCTTTCACCCTCCGGTGCGCCGGAGAATGACGCGTCCATGGACTCCTTCACCGATGACTCTCCGGCGATGACATAGTCCGCCATCCCGAAGAACTTCTGGAATTCCGCGCCGAGATAGAACCTTCCCGACAGCACGCGGCCGTGGTAATACGCCGCTTCCTGGTTGTCGCTGATGATTTCCTCCAGCTTCCGGCCTTTCGCGTCTCCCGTGAGTTCCTTCAGTTTCGGCAGCGCCGCGGTAAGGCCCCAGAGGTGCATCCATGCGTAGGTCATCATCACAAATGCCTTCTGCATGGGGGTCGCGTCGGCGAATACCTGCGCGACGTCGCCCTCAGCCTGACGCGTTTTCATGACGTCAACCATCTCATCGAGTTTCCGCAGGCCGCGCTTCATGGTTTCAATGTACCTGGTGTCTACGGTCCCCTCCGCGGCCCCGATGGTCTCCTCGATTCTCGAACGGTATATACGGTAGTTAAACTGCTCTTT
>ERZ795048.4076-NODE-4076-length-10370-cov-4.821716_pt1 | contig 10370 bp, 4 predicted proteins | sample MGYA00375132_ERZ795048 | MGnify/ENA primary metagenome ERZ795048 (study PRJEB30177, sample SAMN05720225) | activated sludge metagenome | isolation source: Anaerobic digester | place: Hong Kong | collected 2014-12-17 ...
GCGGTGCAGCGCCTGTTCGACCACTACGGCGCTCGCGTCTTCGCGTTCGACCACCCGACCCTGGGCGACAGCCCGGTGGCCAACGCGCTGGCGCTGGCACGGGCGATGCGCCGCGCGCCGCGGGGTGCGCGGCTGCACCTGGCGACGCACTCGCGCGGCGGACTGGTGGCCGAGGTGCTGGCGCGCGTCTGCGGCCAGCGCGGCAAGCTCGCCGACGAGGAGCTGGCGCATTTCGCCGAACCTGAAGCGCGCGCGGAGCTGGCCGCGCTGGCGCGCGAGCTCGAGGGGCGCGACCTGGTCGTCGAACGCGTGGTGCGCGTGGCCTGCCCGGCGCGCGGCACGCTGCTGGCGTCGCGCCGGCTCGACGCCTACCTGTCGGTCCTGAAGTGGACGCTCGAGCTGGCACGGGTGCCGGTGGCGCCGCAGCTCGTCGGCTTCCTGGCCGAGGTGGCGCGTCAGCGTCGCGACCCGGCCAGCCTGCCGGGTCTGGCGGCGATGCTGCCCGACAGCCCGCTGGTGCAGTGGCTCAACAGCGCCGCGGCGACCGACGACGGCGCGATCGGCGGCGAGCTGCGCGTCGTCGCCGGCGACCTCGAGGGCGACTCGCTGGGCAGCTGGGTCAAGACGCTGCTGGCCGACGCCTTCTTCTGGACCGACAACGACCTCGTCGTGCAGACGCGTTCGATGTACGGCGGCACGCCGCGCGCCGCCGGTGCGAGCTTCGTCCTCGACCAGGGCGGGCACAGCACGCACTTCGGCTATTTCGCGAACGCGCGCAGCGCGAACGCCGTCGTCGACGCCCTGGTGCTCGACCGCCCGCCGGCCTTCCGCGTGATCGGGCCGCTCTCGTGGTCCGGCGTCGACAGCTCGGGCGTGCGCGCTGCGCGCCGGCCCCCCGACGCGCCCCCGCCCGAGCAGCGGCCGGCGGTCATCCTGCTGCCCGGCATCCTCGGCAGCCATCTCGCCGAGGGAGGCAAGCGCATCTGGCTGAGCTGGCGGCTGATCGGCGGACTGTCCCGGCTGCGCTGGCGCGGCGAAGACGCCGAGCGCGACGGCGCGATCCGCCCCGACGCGCCGATCGGCATGTTCTACGACGACCTGGCCGACCATCTGGCGGCCAGCCACGAGGTCATCGCGTTCGCGTTCGACTGGCGGCGCCCGATCGAGGACGAGGCGCGGCGGTTGGCCGACGCGGTGGCGCGCGAGCTCACGCTGCGCGACGGCTCGCGCCAGCCGGTCCGCCTGCTCGCCCACTCGATGGGTGGCGTGCTCGCGCGCACGATGCAGATCGTCGCCCCCGAGGTCTGGGACCGGATGATGGCGCGCGACGGCGCGCGGCTGCTGATGCTCGGAACCCCCAACGGGGGCTCGTGGGCCCCGATGCAGGTGCTGTCGGGCGACGACACCTTCGGCAACACGCTGGCCGCGTTCGGCGCGCCGTTCCAGGACCACGAGGCGCGCGGCATCATGGCCGCGATGCCGGGGTTCGTCCAGCTCCAGGCCGACCTGCTCGATCCCGAGCGGCGGCTCGGCGACGAGCGGACCTGGAAGGACCTGGCCGACCGCGACCTGGCCGCGGTGCGCGAGGCCAGCTGGTGGCACACGCAGGCCTTCGGCGCCGACCCCGGGCTGGCGCTGGTGCCGTACCTCTGGGGCGTGCCGCCGCAGAAGGTGCTCGACCAGGCACGCGAGCTGCGGCGCAGGCTCGACCACCAGCGTGACCACGTGCTGCCGGCCTTCGCCGACCGCATGCTGCTGGTGACAGGCCGCGCCCGGTTCACGCCGGACGGCTACCAGTGGAGCGAGCGCGGGCTGGTCTACCGCAACGCGGTCGACGGCGGCGACGGCCGGGTCACGCTGGCCAGCGCGCTGCTGCCGGGGGTGCGCACCTGGGCGGTTCGCTGCGACCACGGACGGCTGCCCGACGAGCGACAGGCCTTCGACGCCTACCTGGAGCTGCTGCAGCGCGGCGACACGACCCGGCTCGACCGGCTCGACGCCGCGCCGCGCGGCGGCGAAGCGGCCGCGCGTCCCGCAGTCGCGCATGTCGATGCGCGGCCTTCGCGCGGCAGGCCGCTGGCGGCGCGCGCGCCGGAGGACTTCGGCGGCCTGCTCGCACCCCCCGACACCGACGAGGCTGCCGCCGAGCCCCAGCGCGCGCAGGCGCTGGAGGTCGTCGTCGTCAACGGCGACCTGGCGTTCGTGCGTCGCCAGCCGCTGCTCGTCGGCCACTACCGGTCGTCGTCGCTGACCGGCACCGAGTGGGTCGTCGACGGCATGCTCGGCGGCGCGATGAAGGCGGCGCTGGACGCCGGGCTGTACCCGGTCGAGGTCCGCGAGCACCAGGTCTTCGTCAACACGACCGCGGCACCCGACAACCCGCTGCAGCCACCGCGGCCCGAGGCCGCGGTCGTCATCGGCCTGGGTGACGAGGGCTTCCTGAAGACCGCGCACCTGGTCGAGGGGGTGCGCCAGGCGACGCTGGCGTGGTGCCAGCGGCTGGCCGAGCAGCCGCAGCCACCGGCGACCTTCGAGCTCGCCGCCACGCTGCTGGGCAGCGGCGGGCTGGGCGTGTCGCCCGGCGACGCCGCCGGCGCGATCGCGCGCGGCGTGCTGGAGGCGGCCGAGATCGTCCGCAGGGGCAACGAGGCGCGGCGCGACCAGGCCGAGCGCGCGCGCGACCTGCACGCGCGCCGGCCTGCGCGGGCGAGCGTGCGCGACCGGGCCGCCGAGGGCGACGCGGCGGCCGCCAGCCGCAGCCCGGCGGGCGCCGCCGGGGCCACCGACGCCGACTATCTTGCATGGCCGGTCCCGACCCGCCTGTCGCTGATCGAGCTCTACCTGGAGCGGGCATCCGACGCCTGGCGTGCGCTGCAGATCCAGTCGGCGGCCATGCCCGGACGCTTCACGATCGCGCCGACCGTCGTCAGCGGCACCGGGCCGTTGCGGCGCCAGATCGACTCCAGCTACCGCGGCATCGACTACGACCTCGTCATCGCCGAGATGCCGATGGCCGAGCACGGCAGCATCCGCTACCGCATCGACACCCGCCGCGCGCGCACCGAGCTCAACACGGTCGCCACGCAGGGCCGTCTGGTGCGCCAGATGATCCAGCGTGCGGCGCAGGACCGCGACGAGGACCGCCGCATCGGCAGCACGCTGTTCCAGCTGCTGGTGCCGCAGGAGATGGAGGTCCACCTCGCCGGCACCGAGCGCATGGTCCTCGAGCTCGACGACGAGGCCGCCACCATCCCGTGGGAGCTGCTGCAGGCACCGGCCGACGGGCGCGCCGCGATGCCGCAGCGGCCGTGGTCGATCCGCACCCGGCTGCTGCGCAAGCTTCGCAAGTCACGCTTCCGCGCCCGCCCGCAGGACGCCACCGCCGACGACCATGTGCTGGTGATCGGCGAGCCGTTGCTGCGCGACGTGCGCTATGCCGCGCTGCCCGGGGCGCTCGCCGAGGCCAGGGCGGTGGCTGCCAGGCTCGCGGGCCCGCAAGGCCTGGACCCCTCGCACGTCGAGCTGCTGGTGCGGCAGGACGCGCAGGCCATCCTGAATACGCTGTTCGACGGCCGCTGGCGGATCGTCCACATCGCCGGCCACGGCGAGCCCGGCGGCGAGGGCGGGCTGGTGATGTCCGAGGGCACCTTCCTCGGCCCGCGCGAGATCCAGCAGATGAGGACCGTGCCCGAGATGGTGTTCGTCAACTGCTGCCATCTGGCGGCACGCGGCGCGCCGCTGCCGCCCGTCGGACGCAAGCCGCTGGACATGCCGGCCTTCGCGGCCAGCGTCGCCGACGCGCTGATCGAGACCGGCGTGCGCTGCGTCGTCGCCGCCGGCTGGGCGGTCGACGATGCCGATGCCGAGACCTTCGCCACGACGCTGTACGACGCCCTGCTCGGCGGGCGGACCTTCATCGACGCCGTCGCGCTGGCACGCGAGGCGGCGTGGCGCGACGGCGAAGGCAGCGACACCTGGGCCGCCTACCAGTGCTACGGCGACCCGAACTGGGTCTTTCGCCGCCGCACCGGCGACGGCGAGGCCGGCCACGGCGATCCGATCCGCCGGGAGTACGAGAGCATCTCCTCGCCGCTGGGCCTGGCGCTCGCGCTGGAGAAGCTGGCCGTCCAGGCGCGTCACCGCAGCGGCGACGACGGTGTGCGGGTCGACCATGTCCGCCACCTCGAGGCGCGCTTCGGCGGGCTTTGGGGCGGCATGGGCGCCGTGGCCGAGGCGTTCGCCCTCGCGTATGCCGAATCGGGTCGGCGCGAGCAGGCGGTGGGCTGGTACGCGAACGCCGTCAACGCGGGCGACGGCAGCGCGTCGATCAAGGCCGTCGAGCAGTGGCTGAACCTGCGCGTGCGGCTGGCCGTCGACCGCGCCGAGGGCCTCGCCGTGCCCGCGCGGGCCGGGGCCGCCAGGGGCGGCACGCCGGCGCGCCGGCGTGCGCTCGACGCCGCACGGGCCGAGATCGACGACGCGCGCCGGCGGCTCGAGGGCATCGCGGCGGTGCCGACGCTCGAGCGCCTGATGCTGTGCGGGTCGGCCTGCAAGCATCTGGCGATGGTCGCCACGATCCAGGACGACGAGCGCGCCGCCGACGCCGCGCGACGGGATTCGGCCGCCTGGTACGAGAAGGCCGAACGCTTCGCGATCGAGCGCGGACTGCCGGACCTGTTCTACGCGTCGCTCAACCGCATGGCCACGGCGCTGGCCGGCCACGCCGGCGATGCCGGGTGGGCCGGCTTCGACCACGAGATCGTGGCGCGCGCGCGGGCCAGCGTGCGCGACAAGATGGCATGCGACCCCGACTTCTGGTGCATGGCGGCAGGGATCGAGATCGACGCCTTCGAAGCGGTCGCCGGGCACCGGCTGGCGACCGCGTTTCCCGATCTCGAGCGGCGCGCGGCCGACCTGCACGCCCGCATGCCGGCACCGAAGTCCTGGGACTCGGTCGCGCGCAACGCGCGCTACGCGCTCGCAGGCGGTGTCCGCAGACGCAGCACGGCCGAATCGCGCGCGGTCGCGGACTGGCTGGCGCTGCTGGAGCGCCATGCCGGCGCGTCGGCGCAAGGGGCAGGCTGAGGCAGGGCCCCGGGGCTTGCGGCGGCCCTTGCCGACGACCTCGGCGATGCGTCGCCGCCGGCGCGCGCCGGCGGCCTGCGCGATCAGCCCATCGTCGCCAGCGCCGCCAGCACATGGCAGCCGCTGCCGGCGAGCACCGCGAGGTGCCAGACGAAGTGGCCGAACCGCAACCGGTCGTCGGCGAGGTAGAACAGCGCGCCCAGCGTGTAGGCCACCCCGCCGGCCAGCAGCCAGGGCACCGCGGCGCCGCCGGCGCGCGCGGCCAGCGGCCCGAGCAGCGCCAGCGCCATCCAGCCCAGCGCCGCGTACAGCAGGGTCGACGCCAGCCTGTGCCGCAGCCGACCGCCGACCTTGCAGCCTGCACCCAGCAACGCGACCCCACAGACGCCCGCCAGCAGCGGCCCGCCGATGCCGCCGTGCAACGGCCCGAGCGCGAACGGCGTGTAGCTGCCGGCGATGAAGACGAAGATGCTCGCGTGGTCGATGCGGCGCGCCCAGTCCTTGGCGCGACCGTCGGGCAACGCGTGGTAGAGCATCGACGCCGCGTAGACCAGCATCGCCGCCAGGCAGAAGACCGCGATGCCGAGCGCTGCCAGCGCCCCGCCGCGCTGCGCCGCGTGGTCCGACAGCATCGGCCAGGCGGCGGCGGCGGCGACGAAGCCGATACCGTGGCTGAGCGTGTTGAGCCGCTCCTCGGCCGCCGTCTGGCGACGGCGCTCGGCCGACGCGGTCAGCCATCCGAAGGCGGCGCGCAGCCGGCGCGAGGCCGCGGCGGCATGCGAGGGCCGTCTGTCGGCCGCGGCGCCGCAGGCATGGGCGGCGCCTGCCGTCGGCGACGCCCGCGGCCGCAGCGGGGCAGCGGCCGAGACCTCGAAGAGCGACGCTGCGCCTGCCGGCGCGAAGCCGCTGGCACCATCGCCGCGGCCGGTGTGCCGGGGAAAGCGCAGCCTGGATCCCATGGTTCATTCTCGGCAGCACGGGCGCGCCGCACACCCCCTCGTCAGGGGACGCGCGGCCCCCTGCGTGAGGGGGTTCACGCACACACTCGGGTCTCGTTCGCGAGAGATGTCACGGACTGTGAGTCCGGTGTGGGCGGCTGTCCCGAGTGCCCCTGGCCTGTCCGAGCTCAACGGGGCGAAAGGCCGGTGCTAGGCTCGCGATCGCGCGGCGTCGCGCCGTCGGAGGCGGCCGGGCTCAGGGAATGCCCTCCCCGAGCCCGGCAGCCTCCCAGAGCCCGGCCGCGCCACGTCGCCCGATCCTGCCCCACGAGGCCCGCGATGCACAAACCCTTCGGAGCCTGGGAAGACAGCAACCGCAGCGCCAACCCCAGCCTGTGGGAGGTCTCCGACCCGGCGCGCCGGCACGTGCTGCGGCTGACGATGGGCGGCGCGGCGGCGGCGCTGTACGGGGCGCTGGGGGCCGGCTGCTCGCCGCCGCGCGCGGGGCCGGGGACAGCGCGGCATGCCGAGCTGCCGCGGCTGGGCTTCACGGGCGTGCCGCCATCGCGCGCCGATGCGCTCGTCGTCCCGCCGGGCTATGTCGCCGAGGTGATCGCGCCCTGGGGCGAGCCGGTCGGCATCGTCGGCGCGATGCCGGCGTGGCGCCCCGATGCGTCGAATACCGCCGCCGATCAGGCGCGGCAGCTCGGCATGCACCACGACGGGCTGCAATACGTGCCGCTGGACGGCTCGCGCCGCGGCCTGCTCGTCATCAACCACGAGTACACCGACGACGGGCTGCTGTTCACCGACGGCATGGCGGCGTGGAGCGCGGCGAAGACCGCCAAGTCGCAGGCGGCGCACGGGATCTCGGTCGTCGAGGTGGCGCTGGACGGCGGCCGCTGGCAGCTCGTCCGCCCGTCGCGCCACGCGCGCCGCATCACCGCCGACTCGCCGGTGGTGCTGTCCGGCCCGGCCGCCGGCCACCCGCTGATGCGCACCGCGCACGACCCCGAGGGGCGGGTCGTGCGCGGCACGCTCAACAACTGCGCCAGCGGTCTCACACCCTGGGGCACGGTGCTCGTCGGCGAGGAGAACTTCGCCTTCTACTTCCGCGGCGGCGATGCGCGCGGCGCCGACCAGCGGCGCTGGGGGCTGCGCAGCGAGGGCTGGTACCCGTGGTGGACCACCGACGAGCGCTTCGACGCCGGCCGGCACCCGAACGAGTTCCACCGCTTCGGCTGGATCGTCGAGATCGACCCGCTGGATCCGGCGAGCCCGCCCGTCAAGCGCACCGCGCTGGGCCGCGCGGCGCACGAGGGCGCCTGGGTCGCGGTCACGCGCGACGGCCGCGCGGTGGTCTACAGCGGCGAGGACGCGGCGTTCGAATCCATCTACAAGTTCGTCAGCCGCGACCGCATCGCAGCCGGCGGCGCGCGCGCCAACCGCACGCTGCTGGACCACGGCACGCTGCACGTCGCGCGCTTCGACGCCGACGGCCGCGGCCGCTGGCTGCCGCTGGTGCATGGCCAAGGGCCGCTGACGCCGGCCAGCGGCTTTGCCGACCAGGGCGAGGTGGTCGTGAAGGCGCGCCAGGCCAGCGACCTGCTCGGCGCGACACGCATGGACCGCCCCGAGTGGCTCGCGATCGACCCCCGATCGGGCAGCGTCTACTGCACCTTGACGAACAACCGTGCGCGCGGCACCGAAGGACGGCCCGGCGCCGACGCCGCCAACCCGCGCGCAGGCAACACCATGGGCCACATCGTCCGCTGGCGCGAGGGCGAGGACGAGGGCGGCGACTTCGACGCCACCGCGTTCCGCTGGGAGCACTTCGTGCTGGCCGGCGACCCGGCCAACGAGCGGCCCGAGGCGCGCGGCCGCATCGAGGGCGACTTCTTCGGCTGCCCCGACGGCCTCGCGTTCGACCCGCGCGGGCTGCTGTGGATCCAGACCGACGTCCATGCGTCGCAGATGCACCGCGGCGAATTCGTCCGCCTGGGCAACAACCAGATGCTCGCCTGCGACGTCGCCACCGGCGAGGTGCGGCGCTTCCTCACCGGGCCGGTGAACGCCGAGGTCACCGGCGCGGCGTTCACACCCGATGCGACGACGCTGTTCGTCGACATCCAGCACCCGGGCGAGGCGCCGGCCGACCGCGCCGATCCCGCCGATCCGACGCGATGGTCACGCTGGCCCGACGGCGAGCGCGCGCAGCGGCCGCGCTCGGCCACCGTCGCGATCCGGCGCCTGGACGGCGGGCCGATCGGAAGCTGAGGGCCGCGCCTACACTGCCGGCCATGGAGCATCCCGTGATCGCCTTCGTCGGCGGCGGCAACATGGCCGGCGCACTCATCGGCGGACTCCTCCGTCGCGGCCAGCCGGCGTCGACGATCCGGGTCGTCGAGCCCGCCCCGGCCCGGCTCGACCGGCTCGCGGCCGACTTCGGCGTGGCCGCGCAGCCGGCGGCCGACGCACGGCTGCGCGAGGCCGCGATCGTCGTCTGGGCGGTCAAGCCGCAGGCCTTCGCCGACGCCGCCCCGCCTTGCGCACCCTTCGTCGCCGGCGCGCTGCAGCTCAGCGTGATGGCCGGCGTGCGCAGCGACGCCCTCGCACGCGCGAGCGGCAGCGAGCGCGTCGTGCGCGCGATGCCGAACACGCCGGCGCTGATCGGACAGGGGATCGCCGGGCTGTACGCGCGGCCTGCGGTCGACGCCGGCGAGCGCGCCACGGTCGAGCGGCTGCTGGCGCCGACCGGCGCGACGCTGTGGGTCGAGCGCGAGGCCGATCTCGACGCCGTCACCGCGCTGTCGGGGTCCGGCCCGGCCTATGTCTTCTACCTGATCGAGGCGATGATGGCCGCGGCGCGCGAGATGGGCCTGGACGACGCGCAGGGGCGTGCGCTGGCCCAGGCGACGGTGGCCGGTGCGGCGGCGCTGGCGATGCAGTCGTCCGAGTCGCCGGCTGCACTGCGCGCGCAGGTGACCTCGCCCGGCGGCACGACGCACGCGGCGATCAGCGCGCTGGACGCGGCGGGGGTCGGTGCAGCGATCGTCGCCGCGATCCGCGCCGCCGAGCGGCGCGCGCGCGAGCTCGGGGACGCGTTCGGCTGACGGGGGCTCCCGCTGCCCTCGGCGCGCGCGGGTCGTACGCCGCAGCAACGCACTTGCTGGGTGAGCAAGAGACACTGGCTCGAGCCGCCATCCACGCTCGAACCGTCAGACCCCGCAGCGCAGCACAGACCGGCTGTCCCGCACCGCCACCTCAGCGCAGCGCGAAGTCCGCCACCACACCCGCGAAGACCGCGAACCCGACCCAGTGATTCGCGCGAAAGGCGCGGAAACAGCCGTCGCGCGAGCGGTCGCGGATCAGCGTCCCGTGCCACGCCGCCTGAAGCGCCGCGGCGGCGATGCCAAGCAGGTAGACGCCGCCCAGCCCCAGGCTGCGCCCGATCAGCGCCCAGCTCAGCAGGTAGACGGCGTAGAAGCCCATCACCGCCGCCACGTCGAAGCGCCCGAGCGTGATCGCCGAGGTCTTCATGCCGATCTTCAGGTCGTCGTCGCGGTCGACCATCGCGTACTCGGTGTCGTAGGCCAGCACCCAGAACAGGTTGCCGGCGAGCAGCGCCCAGGCGTGCGGCGGCACCGCATCGGCGACCGCCTGCCACGACGCGTCGCGTGCACCGAGCACGGCGGCGAAGGCCATCGGGATCCCGAAGCTGAAGGCGATGCCCAGCACCGCCTGCGGCATCGAGACGTGGCGCTTGGCCAGCGGGTACGCGAGCGTGATCGCCAGCCCCGCGAACGACAGCCAGATCGTCGGCGGGTTGGTCGTCAGCACGAGCGCGAACGCGGCCAGCGCCAGCCCCGCGCCGACGAGCAGCGCCTCGCGCACCGGCAACTCGCCGGTCGTCACCGGACGGCGCGCGGTGCGCTTGACGTGGCGGTCGAAATCGCGGTCGGCGACGTCGTTGACACAGCAGCCCGCACTGCGCATCAGCACCGTGCCGAGCACGAAGACCGCCAGCAGGTGCCAGCCGGGGAAGCCGTCGGCGGCGATCCACAGCGCCGACAGCCCCGGCCACAGCAGCAGCAGCCACCCCGCCGGGCGGTCCCAGCGGATCAGGTCCAGGTACGCCGCGAGCCGCGAGCGCGGCCGCGGCGCCGGGGCGGTGGTGACGGTCATGCGCCGGATTATCCGGCGCGAGCGGACGGTCGGGCGCGGCGCCTCAGGCCGCGCCTCGGGCGCCAGCGCCTCAGGCCAGCTTGCCCATCGTCCCGCTGGCCTCGGCCAGCAGGTAGTAGACCGTGACGCGGCTCTTGCGGTTGTTGCCCTTCATCTTCTCGG
>ERZ795048.4077-NODE-4077-length-10370-cov-4.415996_pt1 | contig 10370 bp, 13 predicted proteins | sample MGYA00375132_ERZ795048 | MGnify/ENA primary metagenome ERZ795048 (study PRJEB30177, sample SAMN05720225) | activated sludge metagenome | isolation source: Anaerobic digester | place: Hong Kong | collected 2014-12-17 ...
CCTGATTATAAATTGAACGGAAATTGCACTGTAACAAGTTATTGAAAAGATATTTTTATAACTTGCCTCTACATAGACCGGTCCGGAACTGCCCCGTTCAGTCCCAAGCTGTAAGAGACTCACCTGACAACCGGACCAGCCTCAATACATTATACCGTCAAAATTTGCGGATCCGGAGAAGGATCTGAAAAAAATAAATGGAGGACCGTATTATGAAAAATGTATCCAATCAATTACAAAAGCTAACATTTCTTTTTGCTGCACTTATTCTTTTAAGTTCTGCCAGCAGCCTGGTAGCCCAGGACGAACCTCGCACCGCTGATAAACCAGGTTGTGCAGATTATGAAAATATTTCCCGCTACAAGGGAGCTGTTATCCAGGATTGCTTTGCCACCGATCACGACAAATTTGTAATGGGATTAGCTGCCCCCATAGAAAAAAACTTCAGGGAACATGGCAAATATTTTGCGAAATATATGGACCTGGAGGGCAAAATTATTCGAATTCAATATCTTGTAGACAAAGCTGAAGGTATTGACAAGGTTGCCGCAAATTACCTGGATGCTCTCAAGGGTGCTTCCTATAACATTCTTTGTAATGTGAGTAATGAAACCTGGCCATTTTTTAACGAGGATTACTATGGAGGTGACAATCCCATAAATAATATCCGGAAATATGGTTTTTACCTCCCGTCAGGTAACAGGGGATACCACTACATCACAGCCAGCAGTATCAATAAGAACCAAAATGACGTATTCATTTCACTTTTCATCAGCTATGGCAACGATTTCGGGAAAGAATTTATCCTTGTGACCGAAGAGATCGTTGAGGTTAATCCAGTGGAAACCGGATTGGTAACAGCTATGAACATTGAAAATATGATTGAACTGAATGGACATATTTCAGTATATGGAATCCATTTTGAGACCAATAAATTTGATATCCTTCCTGCATCGGCCATACAATTGAAGGAGATTGCCGAATTCCTGAAATCACACCCGGAGAAAAAATATGGCATTGTTGGTCACACTGACAATACCGGTAATTTTGATTCAAACCAGGTCCTTTCGGAACAAAGGGCCAACGCAGTGGTTGATGCCCTTGTCGGAGAATACGGAGTTAATCCTGAACAACTTACAGGCACCGGTGTATCCAGCCTGGCTCCCGTAACATCCAATTCAACGGACCAGGGGAAAGCAAGAAACCGGAGGGTGGAAATCATTGAATGGTAAAATTCAATGGGTAGGCATCTATTAGTTAGGACTTGAACTCAGACGGGCTCTCACAGATTTTCTTGCCAATAAGAGCCATGTGTTTTAATCAACTACGTTGAATTCTATCTCGCATGCATAGAATACAGGAAAATCAGATGTATTATTCATACTTTTAAACAACAATCAATTATTGCACCCATGAAACAATTGACAATAATCCTGCTCATACTTGTCTGTGCAATCCAGGCCAACTCGCAACAATCAGATTTCTCCGTTGAGTTATCTTCCGGGATGACGCTATCAAGGGTGAAAAAAGTTACTGAAATCACTACGTTGTATGTTACAGCTGAAGAATATTCCGAGTTAGGTGACCCGGCATTCCCTGTGGGCTTTACTGAAAATATAATACTGATAGTTACAAAATGGCCTATATGGAAACCATCGACTAGGGAATAACTGCACGAATATCCCTTGGCTTCCAGGTGCAAGAAAAGCTCAATCTTTTAATGCACGCCGCATATTTCAATGGAATGAAAGACAGGGATCTTTCTGAGTGGCTATCTCCCCCACCTGAAGAATACAACAGGTCGATCTTTTTTAGTGTGGGAATTGAGAGGAAATTATAACTTGCCGAAAAAATCATTCATGCCTCACTCCCCTGTTTTCGACCAGATATTGCCCGTGGAGATTGTATACCACCCTTCGTGGTGGAACAAGCATACCGGCATCATTTTCGATGAGGATTTCTTCTTTCATCCCCTGAAACGTGTGGAGAGTGAACAGCACATGGAGAAAGAACTCTATGAACGGTTCGGGAATTACGGATTGGGAACGAACCATAACACCGCCAGGCCGGAGATTGGCGCCGTACACAACGCTGCAGGCTTCATGCTATCGGAGATGCTGGGTTGCGAAGTACGTTATCGTGAAGACTCAGCTCCAGCAGTGGTTCCCCTGTATGACGACAGGCTGATAATCGACCCTGACCGTGCTTTTAAAAGTCCGGTTTTCCAAAAATTCCGGAACATGTGCGAAGACCTGAAGAAAAGTCACGGCTTTCTCACGGGGGATGTCAACTGGGGAGGTGTCCTCAACCTGGCGCTGGATGTCAGGGGAAATGATGTCTTTATGGATTTAATGTTGCAGCCTGATTCCATAAAGTCATATTTCAACGATATTGCATCCGTCATCGAAACCTTTGTTGAGGGTATGCAGAAAGAAACGGGAACTTCTTCCATCTCTGTTAACCGACAGGTAGGAAGATTCAAAAAACCCATTTTCCTACATTCCGAATGCACACATACCATGATCGCCGAAGACCAGTACGACGAATTCCTGCTTCCTATTGACATCGCATGGAGTAAACGTCAGCAACCCTTCGGCATTCATTATTGCGGCCCGGACCCGCACCGCTTTGCCTCATCATTCAAAAAAGTTCCCCGGCTGGATTTCCTGGATGTGGGCTGGGGAGGCGACCTGAGAATCCTGCGGGAAGCACTTCCGGATACCTTTCTCAATATCCGCCTGGACCCGGTGAGCATTGCTCATAAAACCACCGAAGAGATACAACATACCATCCGGACCCTGGTAAACGATGCCGGTAATCCCTACCTGACCGGTGTATGCTGTATCAATATGGATCACCAGGTGGGAGATGAAGTGGTGGAGACCATCCTGAAAACGGTCCAGGAAATCAGAACAGAAATCCTAAATCCAGCCTGATCCATGCAAATACCCGAAAACTATACAGAAGAAAAACTCACCATTGACCTTGTCCGGGCAAACGTGATCACCCTGGCATTTTTCATTCCCGTCATACTCATTTATGGGTTGCCCTATATTCTTATCTGGAAACCTGCACCCGATATCTCTGCATTCATTGAAAGTGCCAGTCTGAAAGGTTCCCTGTTTGGAATTTCATCTGTTTTTATGGTACTTATAGCAGGCATCATCGTGCATGAACTTATACACGGACTGGTATTTGCACTTTATGCTGACCGGGGATTCAAATCCGTGAAATTCGGGATACTCTGGAAATACCTGGCTCCATACTGTCATTGCAGTGAGGCACTCCGGGTTAAGCATTACAGGATCGCTGTGCTCGCCCCAGCCGTTGTGCTGGGTTTAGTGCCGGGCATACTTGCCAGTATCCTGGGAAGCCCCGGCTTACTGGTGTTTGGAATTTTCTTTACTGTAGCTGCCGGGGGCGATTTCCTGGTGTTTAACCTCATCCGGAAAGAAAACAGGGATACCCTGGTAAAAGACCATCCCTCGGAAGCCGGTTGCTTTGTTTACAGGGAGAATTTATAATTGACCCGCAGCAGGTTTATTCCTACCTTTGGTATTAAATCTGCTGGAAAATGAATGTTATTGCTGAAAAGTGCAAGCCAGTATTACCGAGAAACCTGTTAAAACTGGTAGCGGGGATCATGTGGAGCGGTGTGGGTATTATGCTTATTACACTTGCTACGGAATGGCTGGTGGCCTACCCGGGAAAACCATGGCTCTACATCATTGCCGGATTTATCGTCGCCATGATCTTTCACCATTTTATCTTTCTTCGTATTGTAAATAAAAATCTTATCAGACTTAAAGGACTGCCCGATCGGCCCTGTGCCTTTTCTTTTATTTCATGGAAAAGTTACCTGGTAATCATTTTCATGGTATCCCTGGGAATAACCCTGAGACATTCATCTCTTCCAAAGCAGGACCTGGCTATTATGTATACCGGTATCGGGGGAGGGTTACTCCTTTCAAGCATCCGGTATTTCAGGAAATTATTTTCGAAAATATAACACACAGGCCCGACCTGTAAACAAGTAAAAGCTGCTATGCTTTCGTCTAATTTATTGGTATTTTTGGATTCTTACTGAAAGATCCTGCTGTGAACATTGCCCGAGACTTTTTACGCAACTATTCTACCGTTACCGACCAGGAATGGGCGGCTATCGAAAGCCTGTTTGAACCAGTGGTATACCAGCGAAATAAGATGATCCTTGAAATCGGCCAGGTATGCCGGTATTTCTATCTGTTCGAAGAAGGTTTGCTGAGGTTTTTCTATATGGTGGAGGGCGAGGATGTGACCAAAACATTTACCCTGGCTCCCTATGTCTTTACCTCACGTGCCAGTTTCAGAAAACAGGAACCATCACAGGAAGGTATCCAGGCCCTGGAGAGAACGGTTGTTCGAAGGATACGTTTTGCCGATTATCCCTTGCTGGAAAAGCATGATTGCTGGAGAACTTTCATGCGAAAGATACAATACGAGATTCAGGAATTTTCAGATGCGCTCCTGCTGGAAACCAAGACCATGACCGCTGAAGCACGATATATAAAGCTCCTGGATGACTACCCTGCGGACCTGATCCAGAAAATCCCCCTGAATTACCTGGCTTCCTTTCTCGGGATAGCCCCGCAGTCATTAAGCCGTATCAGGAAAAAGATGCATGAACAGCGAAATAGTTAACATAGGTGAAGTGGATATTCAGGTTAACCAGGGACCTTTGCAGCATTAAAAATCATCAAGATGCAACGTTTTCGAAGCAAGCTGATTATCGGGCTTATCAGGAACAGGCACCTGTTCAGGTTCAGGCTGAAAAGGGAAGTCGTGGATGAAAATTTCTCTGTGGAACACTTTCGTGCAGGGATAGACCGGTCTTCGGCACGAATAAAGCTTCCGGCTGATATACGTATAGAACCAGTAACCATCTCCTCCTTGTATTCCGAATGGATCATTCCCGAAAATGCAAGCGAGGAAAATATACTGCTATACATTCACGGGGGAGGATTCATATCGGGCTCCTGTCTCACCCACAGAATGCACGTGGCAAAATTTGCCAGGGAATGTTCAACCAGGTCGCTCCTCTTTGATTACCGGCTGGCCCCGGAACACCCTTTTCCCGCGGCTCTTGAAGACTGCCTTGCTGTATATAAATACCTCCTGGAGAAAGGACATTCTCCGGGGAATATCATTGTCGGGGGAGAATCTGCAGGTGCCAGCCTGACGCTGTCGTTGCTTCATCTACTAAAGAAAGATATGCTTCCCATGCCTCGTGCTGCTTTTGCCATTTCACCCCTGGGAGATGTCCGTTGCATGGCTCCTTCCTTTGAATATAATGCACGAAAAGATATTGCTCCCTATAATTCATGGAAGGTCTGGACCGAAATGTATGCCGCAGATCATGATCCGAAAGATCCCCTGCTTTCCCCGCTACTGGGAGATTTCAGTGGATTCCCTCCGCTTCATATCTGTGTTGGCTCCTATGAAATTCACCTGGATGATTGCAGAAATATTGCTGAGAAAGCAAAGAATGATGGAGTAGAGATACACTTTCGGGAGTGGCCCGGAATGGTCCATGCCTTTCCCCTGCTGACTCCCATGTTCCCGGAAGCAACCCTGGCATTTCATGAAATTTGTACCTTTGTTAAAGCACAACTTTCAAACGAAATTCATTCCCATGAAATACCTGCTTAACGGTCATAAAAGTGAACGCCTGGATTTCAGGTTACTTGATGACGGAGATTTCGATGCATGGCTGCCTCTGATGGAAAATGAAGATGCCATTCGCTTCCTCGGACTGGGGAAAATGAAGAGCGCACATGAGCGTTGTGAATTCTGGTTCAACAAAATGAGATACCGTTACGATAACGACCTTGGGGGCATGAATGTGCTCGTTGAGAGATCCAGTGGTACTTTTATTGGTCAGTGCGGCCTGCTGGTGCAGGATATTGACGGGGAGCGGGAACTTGAGATTGGCTATTCCATTCTACCGAAACACTGGAACAAAGGTTTTGCCAGTGAAGCCGCACGGAAATGCAGGGATGTGGCATTTGAGAACGACTATGCACCATCGATCATTTCCATTACCCATGCAGAAAATACCCGATCGCAAAGAGTGGCCCTGAACAACGGGATGACGCTGGAGAAAGAAACTTTTTTCCTGGAGGTGCCGGTGAAAGTATTTCGGATTAAAAGAGAAGACTGGACCGTTCTGAATCTTAACCTGGCATCACCCAAAAAATAAAATCATGGAGCCATCAAACACCAATCTCTCTTCCCTTCCCAATGTGGGTGACACTCTTGCTAAAAGACTGGAAGCTGCCAGCATACACTCGATCCAGGAACTGGATTCCATGGGCGCTGAAGCTGCTTACCTCAGATTGCTTGCCATTGAAGGAGACACCTGTCTAACCACATTGTATGCACTTAAAGGGGCTACACGGAGGATTCGGTGGCATGCACTTGACAAAACTGAACGGCTTGCACTCAAAGAATTTTTCAAGAAAGCCAATCAGCCCTTAGATTTATAACTCCATGGACATCACTTTCATCAACCGGTGATGGAGGGTTTTGTAATAACTGATATTACGCGATAACTGGCTATTCCAGTGTATCTGAATGTTGCTTTCCTGCATACGGGATCTTTCATTATCAAGCTGAATCCCAATGGGATCAATCAGGATAAATGCTTCAATGAGCCGGCCTTTTTCAATCAGGAGTTCAGCATATTGTAACTCGTCGGAGACCTCTTTCATGGTTAGTTGATCCAATACTTCCATCTTTCTGTGCTGTTTGGTTACACAAATTTGACAAAAGGAACGATTGTTATCAATGAGGTTAATTCCCCTGTCTGATGGGGGATAAACGCACCGGATTAGGGGATTTCCCCTAACAAGTGAAGATTCGTATTTCTCAGAGAGAGATCAGCTTATTCCGGATGGCATATTTCACCAGGTCGATGGTGGAATTCAGCTCGAGTTTTTCCAGTATCCTGCTTTTATGGTTTTCAACGGTACGCGGACTGATGCACAACCTGTCTCCTATTTCACGGAAGGAAAGTCCCTCAGAAAGCAGTACTACAATTTCCTTCTCCCTGTCGGATAGTCCCCCGTTGGAAAGTTCAGCATCCCGGCTGTTCACCTTCCGAATATAGCTTTTATAAATTATACCGGAAACCCGCTGGCCGAAATATCCTTCACCCTCAGATACCCGCTTTACAGCTTCTTCAAATTCATCTGCTGATATATCCTTGTTCAGGAATCCGCTGGCACCATTGCGAATGGTGGCCAGGATAATTTCCTCCTCCATCTCGGCGGTGAGAATGATCACTTTTACAGCTGGAAAATCCCTTGAAATTATGCGTGTAAGTTCAACACCACTGATATCGGGCAGACCGATATCGAGAACCACGATGTGTGGTTGTTCTTTCCCGAGCATGGACAGAAGTTCATTGCCGTTTTTTGCCTCCCCGGTCACGCGTATATTCCTGTTGCCTATCAGCAGCGATTTGATTCCGTCGCGAACAATTTTATGATCATCAACCAGGTATATCCGGGTACAGTCATCCATTTTCACAGGTTCATGTGGTTTCTGTCTCTAAAGGTAGTGCAATTGAAAAAATACAGCCGCTTCCCGGACTACTTTCTGCCCATATCCGGCCATTTATTTTCTGAAGAAATTCTGAACAGACTATCAGCCCCAAACCAGTCCCCTTATTTTCAGGAAGCCCGATCGTACTGGCATCCACATCAATACGAAATAATTTACTGATATCCTCCCCACTCAGGCCCGGTCCCTGGTCAACCACAGATACAATGCATTCATCGCCTTTTAAAGCACATCTTATATCAATCCTGCTGTTGTCCGGGGAGAATTTTATGGCATTATCCAGCAGGTTACGCAAAACAGTTTCAATTATATTTCCATCAGAAACGAGATCGGGAGCCGTACAACTCCCACGCTGAATCATGATATTTTTTACCCCGGCGCTTCCTGTGGCTTCTTTTATCACCCTTTCCAGGATCTCATCCATATCAACGTTGGAAAATTCAGGGCTCAGTTGTCCACGCTGTGATTTTGACCATTCAAGCAGGTTTTTCAGTAAGGCAAGGAGCGATGAAGAATTGTCGGATAGCTGGTTCAAATAATATTTCAATTCCTCCGTGCTTAAGCTTTCGAAATGCCTGTTCACCTGGGAGGTAATCTGGCTGAAAGCTGAAACCGGGTTTTTAAGATCGTGGGCAATAATGGCAAAGAATTTATCCTTCGTGGCATTCAGGACGGATAGCTCTGCAGCTGTCTTCTTTTTCAGGCGGAAGCGACTGAAGATAAATAGTGTCAGAACAAACAGGAGCAATGAAAGCAGGATCAGGAGAATGACCCGTGCTTCAGTCTTTTCAAGCTGAAGATCCCGAATCCGCTGCTCTTTCTCTAGCAATTGTATCTGCCCCTCCTTTTTTTCACTTTCATATTTTACCTGGAAGTTGGCCAGCTGACTGGCTGTTTCAAGATTCAATACTGAATCCGATACAAGGTTCAGCAATTTCTGGTACTGATATGCCAGTTGATAATCCTGCCTGTGTGCATAAACATCAGAAAGCAATGTATACAGTTCTTTTTTAAGGTAAAGTAGTCCACTTTGATTGGCAATTTCCAGGCCTTCATTTAGGAATAATATGGCCATATCAGACTGGTTGCTTCGAAGGTAAAGCCGGCCAAGAGCGGTTAGTACTGAAGCCTCTTTTTCCGGGTATCCGGTTTCCCTGCACAATTCCAGCGCAGCAGTGTATTTCTCCCGGGCACCAACCAGATCACCACCGTGCATATATATATCTCCCTGGTAGCGGAACAGTTCAATTTCTATATTAAGATCTTCATCATCCGGAACAGCAATCTGCCTCAACATTCTTTCACCCCTATCCAGGTAATTCAACGCTGAATCATAGGACCCTGAATTTATAAAGGCATGAGCCAGGTTAACCATATAGTAGTGCTCCTTGCGTATTTCCTGATCTTCAATTTCAGCTTCAATTTTATTTGCCCTTTTGAGTACCTCAATAGCCTTTGCATCCTGTCCCTGGTTCCTGTATATGAAAGAAAGATTACACAGGGAGGCAACAATGCCCTCGCGGTCTTCAAATTTTTCATAGATCCGGAGCGCCTCCAGGTAGTAATACATTCCCCGTTCCATCAGTCCCCTTTCTTCGTAATTCACTCCCATGTTACAATACACCTCTGCCACCTTCAGTTCATCACTCCCTCCCTGCAAAAAATCCAGTATCCGTAGAAAATAGTCTGTGGATTGCTCATATTCCCCCATGGCATAATAGTCATCGGCATATAATCTGAGTGCTTTAATTAACAATGCCGTATCACCCTGTTCCTTGCCTATCTCCAATGCTTTCCCCGCATAATTCAGGCTGCCGGAAAAATCAAAATTCCGGTACATATTTGCACCTATCTCACAAAGTATAAAGCCAGCTTCTATAGTGGAAGTATCCTGCAAAAGACTTTCAAGGCTATCGATGGTGGAAAGGTAATGGAAGTGATGAGCCGATACAGCATTGGGAGAAAGTGCTCCTTCCTGGGCAAGGGTAACTATGTTCCCCGTGAAAAACAAAAGCAGGTAAAGGATCAGCCTGGCTGGTGGATTACTCCTCATAAAAGAAAACAGATTCAAATGCAGTCAGTTTTTCAAATGTAGAAAAAATTAAAGGGTGTGCAAAGTATCCGGATATGCTTTAGGAACGGATCAGATTACCCTGGGAACAAGCCCTCTCCGGATTTAACTATGGATTAACAGGTGGGGGTTCAGTATGCGCATCTTGCTGTATTGCAAGACACTAATAAGCTTTTCCATAATAATATCCAGCAAAATTCTATGCATAAATCTTAAAGCTACATACACAATACTATCGTGTATAAACAATTGAGTATAAATATAGATTATATGCGAAATAGTGGTATTAAGAAAAAGAAAGCTCCTTTTATATTCTTACCTGGAATTACGAAAGACATTTTAATCAATGCTGCGAATGGAAAAGAAAGAGAACATCACCGTAAAAACCCTGGTAAACCTTCCGGTTCAAAAAGTATGGTATTACTGGACTACAGCCGAACATGTAACAGGGTGGAATTTCGCCGATACATCCTGGCATTGCCCGAAGGCTGTAAATGAACTGAAGCCGGGTGGCAGGTTCAGCTACCGCATGGAAGCAAGAGACGGAAGCGCAGGTTTTGATTTTTCAGGAAAATATACCCATTTGGTGCAAGGTGTGGAAATACAATATACACTGGATGATGAGAGGAAAGTAAGTATCGTTTTCGAATCAGAAGGGTCCACAACAAAAGTGATTGAAACTTTTGAAGCAGAACAG
>ERZ795048.4078-NODE-4078-length-10369-cov-27.042467_pt1 | contig 10369 bp, 9 predicted proteins | sample MGYA00375132_ERZ795048 | MGnify/ENA primary metagenome ERZ795048 (study PRJEB30177, sample SAMN05720225) | activated sludge metagenome | isolation source: Anaerobic digester | place: Hong Kong | collected 2014-12-17 ...
TGGAGAAGCTTATTCCTGAAATTGAGAACACCGCAACCCTGGTACAAGAAATTGCTGTTTCGAGCATGGAGCAGAATAGTGGTGCCGATCAGGTAAACACCGCTATTCAACAGCTTAACCAGGTTACCCAGCAGAATGCTGCATCAAGCGAGGAGCTTGCCACTAGCTCTGAGGAGCTGAAGGAGCAGGCAGAACTACTTAAAGAAATTGTCGCCTTCTTCAAAATACAGGGTTAAAATTGGTTTTCAACCCGTTACATTTTCAGAAAATTTTCAATCTCGCGAAGGAGTTCCTCGCCGAATATTGGTTTTGCGATGTAGCTATCGCAACCGGCTTGCAAACACTTCTCCCTATCGCCAACCATTGCGTAGGCTGTTAGAGCAATAACGGGCAAATCCTTCCTCATGTTTTTAATAATAGTGGTTGCCTCTAACCCGTTCATTACTGGCATTTTCACGTCCATTAGTATTAAACTAATTTTCGGATTTGAGCGAACATGCTCAACGGCTTCGGCACCGTTAAAAGCCCTAATTACTTTTACGCCACTATCGGATAGCAACTCGCTAACGTAAATATAATTGGCCTCCTCATCCTCAGCAACCAGTATGGTGCTTCCATTAAAGCTAAAAGAATCCTGCTTGCTATCATCAGAAACCTCAACATGCTGGCCAACACCATCGTAGGGCAATGTAAAACGAAACGATGAACCTACACCAACCTCTGAGGTTACCCATATTTTACCCCCAAGTAGCTCAACAAAAGCTTTTGAGATGGCCAATCCCAGTCCCGTTCCCCCATAGTTTCTCGACTCGCTCATGTCAACCTGCCTGAACCTGTCGAAAATGGTTTGGTGATGCTCCTCTGCAATCCCAATCCCGGTATCGTTCACATAAAACTCTATGGTTGAATTTTTCATATCGTAACCAACCTCAATAATTCCATTATTGGTGAATTTAATAGCGTTGCTAACCAGGTTCGAAAGAATTTGACTCAGCTTCGTTTCATCGGTTTCAAAGATGCACAGGTTATCGGGGAGCGAGAGCTGCAGCTGCAACTTATTTTTTTTGTTGGTTGCGTTGTAAAGGAAAAGCGACTGTACTGAGCGAAGTAAACTATTTACATTTATGCTACTTTTCACAATGGATACCTGACCCGTTTCAATTTTTGAGATATCAAGCACATCGTTAATAATGGTGAGTAGCTGGTTACATGATGCGTTAATAACCTTTGCGAAATGCTTCTGCTTTTCAGGGGAAAGATTTGGGCGTGTAAGAATATTTGAGAAACCAATAATTGCATTCATTGGTGTTCTTATTTCATGGCTCATGTTGGCTAGGAATGCTGATTTTAGAGAGTCGCTTTGCTCGGCTTTTTTTCGTGCTTCATCGAGCTGCTGGTTAATGGTTTTTATCCGCTCATTCGATTCGGTTAGCTCCTCATTCAAGGCTAGGTACTCCTCATTCTGCTCCTTGAGCCTTACTTCACTTGCCCGAAGTTTTGTATTTATCTCGGTTAGCTCCTCGTTCAGTGCTAGGTACTCCTCGTTCTGTTCCTTCAACTTATGCTCGTTCTGTTTTAGTGTTTCCTCCGCCCTTTTGCGCTCGGTAATATCAAAGTGGGTTCCGTACATTACAAGGGGATTTCCTTCGCTATCCCACTCGGCAACGCTTCCCTTATCGAGTACCCAAACCCAGCTCCCATCGCTGTGTTTCATTCTTACCTCACACTCGTAGAAATCGGATTGGCCAGAAAAGTGCTCCTCAATTTTTTTGTTTGACTGTATGAAATCATCGGGGTGTGAAAAATTCTGCCATGTTTGAATTGTTGTGGGCTGCAGATCTTCGAGGGTATAGCCAATAATTTCGGCCCAACGTTCGTTTACGGTAATTTCGCCATCCTTAATTTTCCATTCCCAGGTTCCCACATTAGTTCCTTTAATGATATTTTCCAGCCGTAAACGTTGCGCATTTATTTCTGCCTCTGCCTTTTTTAGCTCGGTAATATCCTGCACGTTAACAATTCTATACATTGGGTTTCCATGCTCATCCTTAACTCCAGTCATGCTAAGCAAGGCAGGAAACCTTGAGCCATCTTTTTTTATGTGAACCGTTTCAAACACATGGAAACCATTCTCGTACGATTTCCTTATCACATCAGGAATTGTATCCCTTTTTTCGGGGGCAAAGAAATCGGCAACTGATTTTCCGTATATCTCCTCGGGGGAGTAACCGTATATTTCGGCAAAAGCAGGGTTGAATATTTCAATTTTGGGAACTTCCACATTTCCAACTGCAACTCCTACTTTTGTGGCATTAAAAATAAGTTGCCACCTAAGAAGCTCATTCTCGAACTTCTTTTGCTCATCAATATCAGCGAGGGAGCCAACGAAACCCACCGCATCGCCAAACTCATTTATTTGGGATTGAAATTGTCCGAACACCCATAAAACAGTTCCATCCGGCTTATGTATTCTGAATTCCTGAGAGAAATGCTCAACCCCGTTGAGTTGTTTCTTCCAAGCATTATTAACTTCTTCTAAATCATCAAAATAAACAAATTCAATGAATGGTTTACTTATAATATCGTTGGGATTTGAACACCCCATAATTTTGCAAACTCGCTGGTTTGCGAATACTACAATTCCTTCGGGGGTTACCCGCCAAATTCCAATAGGTGAATCGTTTGCCAATGAGCGAAAATGCTCCTCGCTGCTACGCAGGGCCTGAACCGACCTGACCTTAACTTCCTGGTCGTGAAGAATTTTACCAATAAGAATGGTTGCTATTGGGTAGAAAACGATGATTGCCAGCCCAACATTTTCGAGCACAGCTCGTGCTGCATCTTTTGGAAGGGTTAGCGTTAGGGCAAGCATAACAATGTGAACCAGAAGCCCAAATCCCAGCAAAAATAATGTTGAAATTCTTTTGCTTCGCCTCTTGCGTCGGTAGTGGTAAAAAACCCCTATTAGGGCCGATGCTGTAATAACTGAAACCCCCATAATCGCCCCGGCTCCGCCTTGGTAAACTCTTAGCACAATGGCCATGGATGAAGAAATGGCTGCCGCAATTGGCCCAAAAAACAGGGCGCACAAGCTTATCACAACCGAACGGCCATCGAACACAATTCCGGCATCAAAAACCAGCGGGTTAATCATGCCAAGCATGGCAACTCCTCCAAAGAGTAACCCCTGAATTATTTCTCCTAGCTTGGTTGTGCTACTCCATCGATTATCGATAAAGCCAGATACAATACTAAGCGCTACAAGTGCAGAGAGGTTGTAAATGAGATCGATTATGAACATGTAAACAATAATATTAATATCCTATAAAATTAACCCGTTTTTTTTAAAACTTAATTAATACTTTAATTATTTGAATAAATTATATCTATTCCCTAAAAACTTATAAAGTAATACCGAGTTGCTGGCAGCCAAGGAGAAAGCCGAAGAGAGCGAGAAGCTCATGTCGGCATTTTTGGCCAACATGAGCCACGAGGTTCGTACACCCATGAACGGCATTATGGGTTTCTCGCAGCTTATACAAAACCCCGAACTCGGCGATGAGGAACGCAACGAGTACATTTCAATAATTCAGCACAGCGGAAACCAGCTTCTTACCATTATTAACGATTTAATCGACATTTCAAAAATCCAATCGAACCTTATAACCATAAGTAAGGCTCCTGTGAACATAAACGAGCTTCTGCACGAGCAATTTTTACTGTTCAAGCCCAAAGCCGATTCGCTTGGGTTAACGTTCTCCTTTTCAACCGGCCTGGCAAATAACGAATGTGTAATTGAAACCGACGACACCCGGCTCAGGCAAATAATCACCAACCTTTTGGGGAATGCTTTCAAGTTCACGAAGCAGGGCTTCGTAAAATTTGGCTACATGCCAAAAGGCGATTTCCTTGAATTTTTTGTTGAAGACTCGGGGGTTGGCGTTCCTCAGGAGATGAAAAACTTAATTTTCAACATATTCCGCCAGGTTGAAACCGAGCTATCACGGCAAACCGGCGGTACGGGCCTTGGCCTTTCAATATCGAAGGCGTTGGTAAACAAAATGGGCGGAGAAATTTCGGTTGAATCTTCCCCCAACGAGGGTTCAAAATTCACATTCACAATACCATACAACACAAGCACTGAAAAGAAATACTTAACATCTGAATTTATGACTGAGCAACCAAAAGGTGGAAAAAAGAAAATTTTAATTGCGGAGGATAACGAAATAAACTACCTGTACTTTAAACAGTTGCTAACTCAAATTAATGCTGATTTCAGCTGGGCTGCTAACGGACTCGAAGCTGTTGAAATGGTGAGGAGCAACCCCTCCATCGATTTAGTTCTTATGGACATTAAAATGCCGGTAAAGGATGGATTGGAGGCAACCCGAGAAATTAAGAAAATTCGTAACGATTTACCCATTATTGCCCAAACGGCCTACGCTTTTGAGTCGGACAAGGAGAAAGCGCTTGCCGCTGGTTGCGACGATTACATCTCGAAACCCATTAATCGCGACCGCCTAATTGAAATGCTTTCGAAGTACTTAAACAGATAAATGGCACTACTCCTCCTTACTCGGGTTTCACAGCGAAAGTGTCTCAAAAGTTAAAAAGGATTAGATTTACTACTCTGTGGAACACTGTGATTTCCCTGTGATATACTGTGATACAATAAATTATAAGTTTCACAGAGTTTCTCAGTGTCCTTCACAGAGTCACACAATGAACTTTTGAGACACCCTCTTGCAGATTTTTTGTCTTTGGGTGATATACACAAAAAAAGGTGGGCTTCAGCCCACCTTGGTAGCATATATAATACATTCAATTTAAAGTAAACGATTACTCCTCCTTACTCGAATTTCGTATCTGTTTCAGCAGGTAGGTTTTAAACTCGTAGTCGGCGAGGTAAAGCTTCATAACCTTCGAGGCTGGCAGAACCTCCTTAAACTTCTCGTTAAACTCGATGAGCAAATCCGACTCCTGCTTGTGGAAATTGATGTACATGTCGGCGTAGCGCTCTATCTCCTCCTCCGAGAGCTTTTCAATATTCTCGGCACAGAACTGCATCGCCGAACGGCGCTCCTCAATAATCTTGTTTTTACGTTGCCAGTACTCGTTGTACACAGGCCAAAAAATTTGGGCTTCCTCAGGGGTAAGGTTTAGCTTCTCCGTAAAGAAAGCTATTTTCTGAACCTTAATTTGCTCGCTTCGGTCCTCATCAACCTTTTTTGAGCACGATAATGAAAGGCCACCTGCAAACAACGCTGCAAGGATAAAGGCTATGGGTGTAAAATATTTTTTCATATCCTAGTATTGTTCCATTAGGGTAACGTAATCAACATTCTCTTCGAGCAGGTACTGAATCATTTCATCAGTTCTATCGTTTGTCAGCGAATCGTAGGGTGAATGGTTTTCCTGAAGGCTATTCAGCTGTGCCTCATCAAAATCGGCTACATCAACGCGCACAATCTCAATAAAGTCGCCATCAGTAAATGCATTAACCGGCGGGTTGGGTTGAAGGTAGTAGTAACCGGCAAATGCCATCATAACCAGCACAATAAAACCCGATGCCAGCGCAAGTTGCGCTTTGAGTACACCAAAGAACGAACGTTCGGGCTCGCCCGAGGTAACAGGTGCATTGGTTATGCAAAATTCCTGTATGCGGGTGGGGAGCTCATCGAAGTAGCCTTCGGGAACCTTAAACGGCAGTTCCTTCCCCGCCTTATAAAAACTTTCGTTATTGCTTTCTAAATCCTTCATCACTGTAAAATCCTTTTCTTTAACAATATGACAAACCTGTTGATTAAGGGTTTAATCGGTTTCCATATATTTTTCAATTTTCTTAACCGCATGGTGATACGAAGCTTTCAACGCCCCAACTGAGGTTCCGAGAACCTCGGACATATCCTCGTACTTCATATCGTCGAAGTATTTCATGTTGAACACTATACGTTGCTTCTCAGGAAGCGTGAGTACAGCTTTCTGGAGCCTCACCTGCAGCTCGTTACCGTTTATGTGATGATCGCTCTCGAGCGAACGGCAAAGCTGCTGTTCAACGTCAACCAGCGGCATAAACAACTTGGTGCGCTTCTTTTTAAGAAAAGTTAGCGCCTCGTTTGTTGCTATTCGGTAAAGCCAGGTGTACAGCTGCGAATCCTCGCGGAACCCATCGAGCCCGGTCCAAACCTTTAGGAAAGTGTTCTGAATCACATCGTCGGCATCATCGTGGTGTATCACCATTTTTCGAATATGCCAGTATATTCGCTCCTGGTACTTACGAACGATAAGGTTAAATGCGTAGCTGCGCGTATCGGCGCACCGAAACTTTCCAAGCAGCTCCTTATCGCTCAAATGACTCATATGTTATTTACCACATGTTACTTACGAAGATACACTTTCTCAACAGCTTCCAAAATATTTGGGGTATCGAGGCCGTACTTCACCATCAGCTCATCGGGTTTTCCGCTTTCGCCGAAGGTGTCGTTAATGGCCACCATCTCCATGGGCGATGGGTTAAAACGTGCCAGCACCTGCGCTACGCTATCGCCAAGTCCGCCGTTCATCATATGCTCCTCGGCGGTAACCACGGCGCGGGTTTTCGCTACCGAAGTTAGAATGGCGTCAACGTCCAATGGTTTTATGGTGTGAATGTTAACTACCTCAACGCTAATTCCTTTTGTTGAAAGGATTTCGGCTGCCTCCAGCGATTTCCACACAAGGTGGCCGGTGGCAAAGATGGTTACATCGGTTCCTTCAACCAGCTTAATGGCCTTGCCAATTTCGAAGTTCCCTTCGGCTGGCGTGAAATTTGGCACCGACGGACGACCAAAGCGCAGGTAAACCGGCCCCTCCCATTCGGCTGCTGCCAGCGTTGCCAAACGGGTTTGGTTAAAGTCGCAGGGGTTGATAACGGTCATGTTGGGCAGCATCTTCATCATGCCAATGTCCTCGAGCATCTGGTGCGTTGCTCCGTCCTCGCCAAGCGTAATGCCGGCATGCGATGCCGCAATTTTCACGTTCTTATTCGAGTAGGCTACGCTCTGGCGAATCTGGTCGTAAACCCTGCCCGTGGCGAACGCTGCAAAGGTTCCTGCGAAGGGAATCATTCCGCTGGTGGCCAGCCCAGCCGAAACACCAATCATGTTGGCCTCGGCAATTCCAGTTTGGAAGAAACGCTGCGGATTCTCCTCTATAAACTTCTCCATTTTAAGCGAGCCCACCAAATCGGCGCATAGCGCCACAACCCGGGGGTTGGTTTTCCCCAGCTCGTATAATGCCTGGCCAAAACCCGACCGTGTATCCTTACTTCCGGTGTTTGTATATTTTTCCATCAATTCTGGATTATTTCTGTTTAACTATCTTCTAGGTTCTCTGCTGCTGACGTTCAGCGGCTTCCTTCTTTATCAGGCCAAGAATTACCAACTCGGCTGTTGCGTAGTTGGTGGCCAACGGGATGTTGTTTATATTACACGTTTCGAGCAGTTTACGAATATCCTCGTGGTGTTTCTGCACCAGCTTCGAGTCGCGGAGAAAGATTACGATGTCAACCTCGCCTTTCTCAATCATATCGGTTATTTGAATGTAACCTCCGTACTGTCCGGGGCTCATATGCTTACACGAAATTCCCTGCGATTCTACGAATTCGGCTGTTCGGCCGGTTGCTATCAGGTTTACCCCACGAAGCCACTCGAGCCGTTCGCCCAGAAACTTCACCAGCTCGGGTTTCTTTGCATCGTGAGCAATTATCACAATGTTCTTCATTTCTCTTAGTTTTATGTTGATTTAAAAATCGCCTTCGGTTTCGGGGAGCTGCGCCATGGCCTTCTCAAACTCCTCCTTGTTGGGGGCTTTGCCGTGCCATTTGTGCGTTCCCACCATAAAATCGACTCCCATTCCCATTTCGGTTCGCATGAGTATGGCAACGGGTTTTCCTTTTCCGGTTGCATTCTTCGCTTCGGCCATTACCCTGAGCACATCGTCAATGTTATTCCCCTGCATTTCAAGAACGTGCCAGCCGAATGCTTCCCACTTAGCTTTCAGGTCGCCCAGCGGAATAACCTTGTCCACTGGCCCGTCAATTTGCTGCCCGTTATAATCGATGGTTGCAATCAGGTTATCAATTTTGCGGGCAACCGCAAACATGGCGGCCTCCCAAATTTGGCCCTCCTGCAGCTCACCATCGCCGTGTAGCGTGTACACCAAATGCTTATCGCCCTTTAGCTTCTTGGCCAACGCGGCTCCGCATGCTACGGACAACCCTTGACCCAGCGAACCGGAGGCTACACGAATTCCGGGCAAATACTCGGCCGTGGCCGGATGTCCCTGCAGGCGCGAATCGATAAGACGAAAGGTTGTCAGCTCCTTCACAGGAAAAAAGTTTCTACGGGCAAGCACGCTGTACCACACTGCTGAAAGGTGACCGTTGGAGAGAAAGAACATGTCCTCGCCTTCGCCCTCCATGGTGAACTTCTCGGGGTTTATTTCGAGTATGTTGAAGTACATAGCCGTGAAGAAATCGGCACAGCCTAAGGCTCCGCCCGGGTGACCGCTGGCGGGTGCGTACACCATGCGAATTACATCGCGCCGTACCTGCGCAGCTATCGATTTAAGTTTTTCAATATCAGCCATAAACAATAATTTCTTTTCTTGTTTTTTTGAAAATTCCGCACAAAGGTAACCAATTTTTAGCAAAAGCGAGGGTGGTTTGCATCATCTTTTGGTTTAGCTCCCCTCGTGTTTCCCCTGCCATCCAAGGAAATATTTTACACACACTCCTCCCGCTCAGGGTTCGGATATTTTGCACGTGTTTTCAAAACTTGCTGTACAGGGCATAGGAATATACAAACATTTCATTTTGTGAGTAATTGAAAACGAGGGTTGAACAGGTGTTTTACCATTTTTTAAAAAAAATGAACATAATTCATTCAACATGTTGCATTTTTAGTTTTTTTTTCTATTTTTAGAAATCGTTTGCGTAAGTTCCAACAGGCTTGTTGTCAATGGGATTCACAGGGCGAAGCTGTATAAAATAGTGAACGTTATGGAGTACGAACATACCGTAAAACTTGAAAAAGGATTCCACAGGGATTCTAAAGTAATTTTCCTTTCGTTCCCCAAGGAACAGAAAATTATTGACGCAGTTAAAACCTTACATGGCCGGAAGTGGAGCCAAACTAACAAGAAGTGGTACATTACCAGCGACGATTTTAACCTCGACGAGGTTTTCAGCGCCCTGCGTAACCTTGCATGGATTGATGTTGAGGAGCTTCGCGGCAAGGGCAAGGGATCCAAGGAGGAAGCGCCACTGCCACCACGTACTACAAGTGAACCAACCAGGCAGAAGGTAAAGCCAAAAATCGACCTAACTCCTGAGAATAAGATACTTCTGGAGGATTTCAGGGGCTGGCTCGAGCATAAACGTTACAGCACACGGACCGTAAAGATTTACACCGAGATGGTGAAGGTTTTTGCTACGCTCATGTCGGCCAGCGATTTAAGCAGTTTGAACAACGATGATATCGTAAATTTTATTCACACGCACATAATTGGAACGGGCTACAGCTCAACCTATCAGAATCAGATGGTAAGCGCACTCAAAATTTTTTACCGGGAAGTTTGCGATGCCCCCATTGAGGTTGAAGCCATTGAGCGCCCCCGGAGGGAGCACAAGCTACCCAATGTGCTTAGCAAGGATGAGGTGAAACGTATTCTCGATGCGCACGCGAACGTAAAGCATCGCACCATGCTGAGCCTGATTTACGCGTGTGGGCTGCGCCGTGGCGAGCTGCTCAGGCTGCGGTTTGGCGATATCGACCGAAACAGGAACCTGCTAATTGTTCGGCAATCGAAGGGGAAAAAGGACAGGGTTGTTCCCATTTCGGACAGGATTATGGCGATGCTTGAGGATTACGTTCGGGCCTACAAGCCCAAATTTTACCTTTTTGAGGGACAGAAGGAGGGCATGCCCTACGACGAGCAGAGTTTGCAGAGCGTTCTGAAGCAGGCGGTTGCCAAGTGCAGGATTCGGAAACCCGTAACGTTACACTGGTTGCGTCACAGCTACGCAACGCATTTGTTAGAGGCAGGCACCGACTTGCGCTACATACAGGAGCTGCTAGGGCACCGGAGCAGCAAAACCACAGAGATTTATACCCACGTAAGCACCAGTAGCTTAAAGATGATAAAGTCGCCTTTTGATGATTTGTAGCCAAATTATTTCAGTAGAATGATTAGATTTGTAAAAATCAACTATAAACATACTTTAACAACCACCTGTACCCAAAAAAAATATGATTTTTCAATACCTACAAGCAAGTTGTAAGCAATTGCAAAAAAGTGCGTTATGATAATAGTTGTTAGCAATTGAAGG
>ERZ795048.4083-NODE-4083-length-10366-cov-7.922510_pt1 | contig 10366 bp, 7 predicted proteins | sample MGYA00375132_ERZ795048 | MGnify/ENA primary metagenome ERZ795048 (study PRJEB30177, sample SAMN05720225) | activated sludge metagenome | isolation source: Anaerobic digester | place: Hong Kong | collected 2014-12-17 ...
CGGGTATCGTGCCGCATGCAGGCTGGGTGTTCTCGGGGGCGACCGCGGGCCAGGTTTTCGCTTTCCTGAAAAAGCATTCCAGCCCTTCGACTTTTATTTTTTACGGCGCGGTTCATCACTTCATGGGCAACGCCGGGGTGATCATGGACAGCGGGACCTGGGTTACGCCGCTCGGCGATGTGCAGATCGATGAGCAGCTCGCCGCAGAGATGATGTCGGGCGTGGAAGGCTTGAGCGCAAGTATTTACTCGCATGAGGGGGAACATTCCATCGAGGTTAATGTCCCATTTATAAGGAGCCTGTTTCCGGAGGCGAAGCTTGTGCCGGTGCTGGTTCCGCCGACGGAGGACGCGGCGCGGATCGGGAGAGAGATCGGAAGGATTATCGCCGGGAGGGAAGACATCGTGGCTCTCGGCAGCACGGACCTGACCCATTACGGGCCGAGGTACGGATTTGCGCCGAAAGGCACCGGGCAGGCCGCGCACGACTGGGTGAAGAACGTGAACGACAGGCGGGTGATCGACCTTGCCGTCGGCATGAAAGCCGAGCAGGTTGTCGAGGATGCCGCTCTATATCAAAATACATGCGGCGCGGGCGCGATTGCCGCAACCGTAGCCACCGCGCGCGAGTGCGGAAAAGAAAAAGGGATACTGCTCGATTACACCACGAGCCATGAAGTTATGCCGCAGGGTGCTCCTTCGATGTTCGTGGGTTATGCGGGAATAGTTTTTTAGATGTTTATTAAACAAGCTGATATAGAAAAAACCGACGCTGAGTACGGGCCTGCGAAAAGAGTTCGGTTCGAACCGATAAGGATGCAGGATTTCGAGTTCAGGATGCTGACGGGCAGCATGAAGGACGGTCGCCATCACGATGTGACAATGTTCATAGAGCGCGACGGCGGTTATGTCGGGATACAGAAACCGATGTACAGGGACTCGGGGATATTCCGCGCGCCGAGCGGCGGGCTGAACCCGGGAGAGACCCTGATCGAAGGGCTCAGGCGCGAGATGCTCGAAGAGACCGGGCTCGAAGTAGCTGTTAAAAAGATGTTGCTGATAATTGAAACTGTTTTCGAGGGGCCGGACGCGGGAAGCGAGCCGTGGACTTCGTTTGTTTTCTGCGGCTGCGCGGAAGACGGCGAGATGGCGCCGAAAGATCTCGAGGAGATCAGCGATATCAGGATCGTCACGCGCGGCGAGATGACCGGGCCGATGGCGGATAAAATGCTCGAATCCGGATGGGGCGGGTTCGAGTACAGGGCAAAGCTCACTATGGAAACTTTTAAGACAATTGATGAAATGATGCTGGTAAAATGACATGAACTATTACTATAACAGACCGCAGGTGAGATTCGGACCGGGACAGATCAGCCCTGTCGTGAAAACACTGATTATCGCCAATGTGGCCGTGTTCCTGCTTCAAAGCGTTCTCAAGATGTTCTCCGCCGAGACATTGCTGATAACACATTTCGGGCTTGTGCCGAAAATGTTTTTCACGCGGCTCCACATCTGGCAGCCTGTGACTTATCTTTTCCTGCACGGCAACCTCATGCACGTGCTGTTCAACATGCTGTTCCTGTGGATGTTCGGCACAGAAGTCGAACAGAGGATGGGCAGCAGGGTTTTCACGATTTATTATTTCTTCTGCGGCATCGGGGCCGGGTTGCTCACGCTTGTCATTAATTCAACAATTCTGCTGAATCACACTTCAGCACTGGTTCCCTATGGCAACTTGATCACGTCCTGGGTGATCCCGACCATCGGGGCGTCGGGGGCCGTTTTCGGCGTCATGCTCGCTTACGGGATGCTGTTCCCGAACAGAATGATCCTGTTGTTCTTCATCATACCGGTGAAAGCGATCTTCTTTGTCATGCTCATCGCCTGCATCGAGATGTACTACCTCGTGTTTCAGACACAGGGCGGGATATCGAACGCCGCGCATATCGGCGGCATGCTTTTCGGTTTTCTCTTCATGAGATACCACTCGAAGATCATGTCTGTCATCGATAACCTCGTGTTCAAAAACCGGCAGGCGCGTGAAAAGAAAGTTCTCATAAACAAACAGGAAGATATTGTGAGATTAAATGCTATTCTGGATAAGATCAACAGGGACGGCATTCACACGCTCACCCCGGCGGAAAGAGAATTCCTGAGAAATCATGCGAGAAGAAACAGGGAATAGCCCGGATTTCTCACAGAGAAATCCGAAAGATCGCGATAACACTCGCCGCTCAATCGCAACACGAATCTGTTTCCGCCTCTAATTCGGCGATACCTTCCAGCGGCCTGCCCGCCTGTTCCACACGTTTACCGTAATTCCTCAGCGCATGAGCGGCATGGGTCAGCTCCCATGTCTTGTCATAAAGCTGATATCTGTTTCTCATAACAGTATCGGAAAGCGCGGCAACAGTTTTTTTCACCCATGGGTCATTCAGGTTTTCGTCGGGAAGCGCGGCATCGAGAAAATCGAGAACATGACCGGTATATGTAACAAGTTCCTCGGCACTTTCGGGCGGCTCTTTGGATTTATACCACGACGCTGAAAAAGAACCGTCCTCGTTCTGGTTTTTCTTCAGTATCTCGATGACATTTTTAACGTGCGTATCAACTTCAACCCACATGCCCTTGAGATCGACGCCCTGCAGGTCCGGCCTGGGTTTTTTGATCTTCGGGCTTTTCTTCTTCATCGCCTCGAATCTTGCCATGTCCTCTATAAGCAAATCTCTCCGGTACTCTCTCAGGGCCACGGCGATTCCAAGCTGCTCTATCAAGCCCTCGTATGAACCCCAGTTTACCGGCCTTTTCAAGGCAATATATAAAAGATCCTCGACGGCAATTTCGTAGCCATTTTCATTCACCCACGCCATCATCAACATGTCGGCATGAGCAAGCGCAATCAAAGTCCAGCCCAGCTCGTTTCCCTCCGGCCCCGTGATGAGATCGTCCTGCGCAAGCATGTCCGTGTCCAGCTTCACCGTCGCCCTTCTGAAAAACTCGCTTATCTGTGAATCCGCCTTCTGATCATTCACGAAAGCCTTTGCCGGATCGACGCCCGCGGAAACCATGTCCGCAAGAAAATTATTCCTGTGAAGCTCCACTTTCTTATCGCCCACGCTGTCTACAAAATACGCCCCGTAGGCATCTGTCTTCACCATGCCCCTGATCGCGCCCGACGCCAGGAAAGCAATTGCCTGTGTTCTTTTCTGCGTTATGGGATCAACAGCCACAGTCCTCGGGCCGAACGCATAAACCGCCTCCATAAGCTTCCACGGCTCATCCTCCGTCGTCAGCCTGATCCTGTTGGCGACAGCCCATGCTTTATCACTCTTCTTGACAGTTCTGTTCGCGCAGGAAGGAGCCAGAACCACTCCGATTACTGCGGCTATCAGTAAAATGTATCTGGCAGATCTCATTGGATCCCCCCATCGCCCCGGTTTGATTGCTTTATTTATTTAAGATCGTATTCATCAAGTTTGTAGTACAGAGCACGCTCACTCACACCCAGCCGCCGGGCCGTCTCTTTTCTGTTCCCGCCGGCCTCTTCCAGAACCCTCGAAATAATCTCTTTTTCAACCCGGTCGAGCATCTTCTTCAGTGTATTTTCTCCGAGCAGCTCGGCAACCGAAAAGTCGCAGGACTCCGATGAAGACAGCGACGGCAGATGCCCGGCGCCAACCGGGTCGCTTTCGGCAAGCAGGACAGCCTGCTCCATCACATTTATAATTTCCCTCACGTTGCCCTGCCACTGATGCGACAGCATCAGCGTTACAGCCTCGGGGTTGAGCCGGGTCAGCGACTTGCCGTGCTCCCTTGAAATCTTCTGCAGATAAAATTCCGCGACTGCTATTATATCTTCCTTTCTCTCTCTCACAGGCGGAATCGCAATCTCCACAACCTTGATCCTGTGATAAAGATCCAGCCTGAAATTCTTTTTCTCGATCTCTTCCTCAAGCCTCTTATTCGTGCAGCAGATCAATCGAACATCAACCGGAATATTTTTATTGTCGCCCACTCTTCTGACAGAGCCCTCATCCAGAACCCGCAGTAGCTTCGCCTGCAAACTCATGTGCAGCTCCCCTATCTCATCCAGAAGGAGCGTTCCCCCGTCGGCTTCCTCGAATATACCGTTTTTATTGCTTATCGCCCCCGTGAAAGCGCCTTTCACATGCCCGAACAGCTCGCTCTCCAGAAGATGCTCGGGGATAGCCGCGCAATTCAACGCCACAAAATCTTTCCGCGCCCGCGGGCTGTTGTAGTGTATCGCCTTTGCGACAAGCTCTTTTCCCACGCCGGTTTCCCCGGAAATCAATACCGAGGTATTCGTCGGCGCCACCCTTTTTATCTTCTCGAAAACTTCCTGCATCTGCTTGCTTTTTCCGATTATGCCCGAGAAATCATACTTCTGTTTCAACTCGGCTCTCAGCTTTGCATTCTCCCGCAGAAGCTTAACATTCCCGAGAACCTTCCTGACCACCGCCCTAAGTTCATCGAGATTGAACGGCTTCGTTATATAATCATCGGCACCCAGCTTCATGCACTCGATCGCGTTTTCGATCGAGCCGTATGCCGTTATCATAATCACCGCCGGCCCTTCTTCCCTCGATACCGCATATTCCAGAATTTTCATCCCGTCGATATCCGGCAACCTGATATCGCATAAAAGGAGTTCGTAAGATTCCTCTTCAAGCTTCTTAATCGCTTCTTCTCCGCGAAACGCCGAAGATACAGCATAACCGTCTTCCCTGAGCACCGTTTCCAGTATCTCAACAATCGACTGCTTATCATCTACTACAAGAATTCTATCTGGCATGAATTCCTCGCCTGCAATTTTTTTCATGTTATTATAACACACATTGCGAGCTAATCAAATCTGAGTTGTTTACAATCAGCTCTGTTAATCGGAATTTTCTGAATTATAAGATCGCGCTGCGGCAACAACCTGAGTGGAAGCCGAAATAACGGAATTAAAATCACGATTATTCAGCCATTCCTGCCTCGCAATATCTTCGCCGACAACAACCATTGATGCGCCGTTGTCCAGATAATCACAGAAATCTTTTATCTCCACTCCCCCGGAAGCTATGAAATCGACCTCCGGAAAGTTGCTTTTCAATCTCGACAGGTATACCGGGCCGCCCGAGTTTGCGGCGGGAAATATTTCAACTATATCTGCGCCGGCATCCATTGCCTGATAAACCTCGGTGGGGGTGAACGCGCCGACTATCGACATGACTTTCTCGTTCTTTATAGCCCTTATCAAATTCGGGATAACACCCGGGGTCGATATGAATCTCGCTCCCTTTTCAACTGCGGCATAAGCCTGCTTTACATTTGTCACGGCTCCCGCGCCGACCACTATTTCGGTATCGGTCTGGAGCCTTTTGAATATCTCAGCCCAGCCGGATATCGAAAGCGAAACCTCGAAAACCTTTATCCCGCCTGTGAGCATCGCTCCCGCAACCTGCTTGGCCGTGAAAAAATCAGACGTCCTGACGGAACCGATCACCCGATGCTGCTTCATATATGCCACTAATTTCTTTTCCATAGCTCTCATCCAAATAAAAGTTGATCTAATTCTATTCTAATTTCAAGCAACTTCGCAACACTCCAGGCCTGAGAAAAACATCCTTCGGGATTGTGCGGCGCATCACCATCGAAAATCTCCGATACCGTATTCAACCCCGCGCTTGAAAGATGCTGTTCCAGCAGCATTACTTTTTCAGAAACAAACTCCGCGGTCTCCCTGCTTTTGCCCCTGACATTCCACACCGCCGAAACATATGGACCGATCAGCCACGACCACACCGTACCCTGATGATACGCCCCATCCCTCGACCAGACATCACCGCCGTAGCGCCCCCTGTACGCGGGATCATCCGGCGAAAGGCTTCTCAACCCGTACGGAGTCAGCAGTTTTTCTTCTATCACCTTCAGAATGCTTTCCATCTTTCGAACCGGCAGCAGTTTCCCGGGCAAAGAAATCGCAAAAACCTGGTTCGGCCTGATCGCCGGGTCTGAGCCGTTCGAGTTGATGACATCGAAAAGACATTGCTTTTCGGCATTCCAGAACTTTTTTTCAAAACTCTTTTTTACGCCGGCAGCAAGTCCGGCATATTGCCCGGCATCGTTTCCGAGCCCCTTCTCAAGGCTCTCGATAGCTTTAAGACAATTGAACCACAGCGCGTTGATCTCGACAGCTTTGCCGTGTCTCGGCGTGACAACCCAGTCGCCTACCCTGGCGTCCATCCATGTCAACTGAGTCGTTTCATTCCCTGCCGATATCAGGTAGTCCCCATCCATGAAGATATCGTTTATCGTTCCGTCTCTGTAGGAATGAATAATCTCTCTCAGGGATGATATTATCGTTCCGGCGAATTCGAGGTCGCCGGTTTTTTTAACATATGAATCAACCGCCATAACAAACCACAACGGAGCATCGACGGTGTTGTACGCCGGGGGCTCGTCTCCGTCCGGGAACCTGTTGGGTATCAGCCCGTGATCCACATGTTCTGAAAACGTCGCAAGTATATTCCGGGCTATATCGTATCTTTTCGAGGACAAAGCGAGTCCCGGCAGAGAGATCATCGTGTCCCTGCCCCAGTCCGTGAACCACGGGTATCCCGCGATAACAGTAGTGCCGCTTGCGCCTCTTTTCACAAGGAACGAATCCGCGCTCAGCAAAAGCCTGCGCGTCACTTCACTGTTGTTTTCAAAACCTTCAAGGAGAGATTCTTTTCTCTGAATATACTGCGCCCTTGCCGGGCCGAAAGTTCTTTGCGCGCCGCCGCATGTCCCCTGTGCTTCACTCTCCGACATCGAGAACTTCAGAACCATCTCGCTCCTGCCCGCCGCGACAATATAGCCCGGCGACATGAGATCCTCATTGAAATCGAGCCCCCTCTTTTTCTCGGCATCGTATTCAAAAGAATAATACCAGTCCGGAGAACTTACGAAATCCGCGCCGCCGGTGTCAATCTCGACTGGAGACAAGCCGTCGTAAGGACGGAACGCCAGCCGCCCTCCACAATCCTCCACAGTCATGTCACAATAATCATTTTTCCGGGTAAGATGATGGTAATCCCTGAACGCGAAAAGAGGTCTTGCGACAATAGACATTTCAGGCGGTATCGATTCGAGCCCGACGCCCTCGCCGGTCAGCCACTTATATTTCAGCCATACAGTATTTTCACCGTACTCAAGCACAAGCTCCTTTTTCAACAGGTATTCCCCTGCCCGATAAATCCATACCGGATTGGGGCTCAGCTCGAAAGACACGAGCCTCTTATACCCCTCGGGATACACGCACCCGGCGTACCTGTTGGTCGACAGCTCGATGCTCTTCCCGCCGATCGCAACCGTTTCTTCGATTTTCGAAAGGGCGACAATCCTCCCGGTGGGAGGCTGAACAGCCGCGACAAGCAAACCGTGATATCTTCTCGTATTGGCCCCGGTTACCGTGGAAGATGAAAAGCCGCCAATCCCGTTGGTTTCTATCCACTCGATAGCTGAAGCTTTATCAATGTCGGACAATATGGAGGAATCCAGCTTGATTTCGGGGATAAGAGGCGATTTAATATTTCTAAACAAAGACATACCAACCCCTGTTCCTATAAATACTTGCTATTAAGAGAACTGACTATGGATTAATAAAAAGCCGGCGGTCGAAATTCATGGCCGCCGGCTGCTCAATCAATTACCTGAGATTGTAAAAAGCGTCTTTCCCTTTATACAGAGCACAGTCACCGAGTTCCTCTTCGATCCTGAGGAGCTGGTTGTATTTGCAGATCCTGTCCGTTCTCGAAGCCGAACCCGTCTTGATCTGGCCGGCATTGGTCGCAACCACGATATCCGCGATAGTGCTGTCTTCCGTCTCGCCCGACCTGTGGGAAACAACCGCCGTGTAACCCGCTGTCTTCGCCATCTCTATGGCTTCAAGCGTTTCCGTAAGAGTCCCGATCTGGTTGACTTTGATCAGAATCGCATTTGCGATTCCCTTCTCGATTCCCTGCGCCAGGATCTTCGTGTTGGTAACGAAAAGGTCGTCTCCGACGATCTGGATTTTTTTGCCGAGTTTTTCGGTCATGAGCTTGAAACCGTCCCAGTCGCCTTCCGCAAGCCCGTCTTCGATCGAAATAATCGGATAATTGCTTACCCACTTCTCCCAGTAATCAACCATCTCTTCCGATGTCTTCTCCGCGCCTTCCGCTTCGAGAACATACTTGCCGTCACGATAGAACTCGCTTGCCGCGGGATCGAGAGCGATCATGATATCATCTCCCGGTTTGAAACCCGCCTTCTCGATACCGGCGATAAGAACTTCGAGCGCTTCTTCATTGGATTTGAGGTTCGGAGCGAAACCGCCCTCGTCACCCACGCTCGTTACATAACCTTTTCCCTTGAGTACGCTTTTCAGCGCATGGAACGTTTCGGCGCCCATCCTGAGCGCTTCCCTGAACGAAGGAGCCCCGACCGGCATAATCATGAATTCCTGGACATCGACGTTATTGTCCGCGTGCTGTCCGCCGTTCAGAACATTCATCATCGGCACGGGCAGAACTTTCGGATTTGTTCCGCCGATATACCTGTACAGTGGAATCTGAAGAGCGTCAGCCGACGCCCTTGCGACTGCCAGCGAAACGCCAAGAATCGCATTCGCGCCGAGCTTCGCCTTATTATCCGTTCCATCCAGTTCGATCATCGCACGGTCAATCTGGATCTGGTCCAGAGCATCCATGCCTATGATCTCGTTCGCAATATCGTTATTTACGTTGTCAACAGCTTTAAGCGTGCCTTTACCGAGATAACGAGTCTTGTCTCCGTCCCTGAGCTCAACCGCTTCACGTGTTCCTGTCGAAGCTCCGGAGGGAACCGCCGCTCTTCCTGATGCGCCGCTTGCGAGAGTTACCTCGACCTCAACTGTCGGGTTACCCCTCGAATCCAGAATTTCCCTTCCCCAGATATCTACTATTTCTGTCATATCTTTTCTCCCCCAACTCATTTTTATTGCAAGCATTGATTCTAACGCCACTGCCTTTGAGCGTCAATTTAATAGTACACAAATCATTGATAAATGATTATCTGATATTCTATCTGCTAACCTGCATTTCTCACCAGTGCAGGTTAAAAAATTGTGATAAGGCTGATAATACAAGGAACAGCAAGTGAGTGGTGAGGAAGCATACTACTGCGTATGTGACCGAGCCCGAATCGCCGCTGCGACGCAGTAGGATTGGCCTTATCGCGGTTTTTCGGATTTCGTTGTGAGAAATCCGGGCTAAATCCCTTTTTTAGAGCGCCTGCTGAAAATATATGATAAAAACTGGATTCCCGCTCCAAACCAGTACATTGCGTCATCAAACGACCTGATCCCGGACAATCGTCTCAAAATATACCCGGGCCTCAGGAAAAAACCTCTCAGCATTCGTGATTGCAACCTCTTCAGATCTTCCGGCGACAGGGTTTTTGTTCTTGTAACCGGTTCTCCCTGAAACGATTTCCCGAAACGGCTCCACGGCAGATCGCCGATCAAATCCTGTTCCTTCATTATTTCATTCAGAGCCGTGCCGGGATACGGCACTGCGATGGCCACAGTTATCAGGTCCGGATCGATCGTTTTTATCAGTCTTTCGCTTTCCCTGATATCCTCGATCGTTTCATCCGGATGGTTCCCGATCATGAAAAAAGCGCAGGACAGCATCCCCGTTTCTCGCGCCCACCCGAACGCCTGCTTCACATGGTCAATCGTGATGCCTTTCTTTATCCACCCGAGAACACGGGGACTGCCTGACTCCACTCCGAATGCAACTTTCTTGCACCCCGAATCAGCCATGATCCGGAGCATCTCGCGGTCAACCCTGTCCACCCGCGTATCACAGTCCCACGACACACCGAGCTTCGATATTTCCCCGCAGAAGCTCAGCACGTGGTCCCTGTTGTACGTGAACGTATCGTTGTCTATCGTAAAATGCCTGAACCCAAACCTGTCGATACAGTCACGAACTTCGTTCATAATGTGAGGGACAGACCTCGCCCTCACCTTCCTTCCGAATATCAGGCTCGAACAGCAGAATATGCACTTCCCCGGGCACCCCCTGTTCGTGAACAACTGTGTGGCACGAAAAATCCTTTGAGGAAGCCCGGGCGTTGGAGCACCGGTATATTTCTCAAGCTCCAGCAGTTCTCTCGCCGGGATCGGCAGATCGTCAAGATCCATCGGAGGCATGAGGTTATCGGGACTTCCGATATATCCTCCCCCGCTCCTGTAAATCACCGACGGTATTTCCTCTTCTCCGAGCCCTCCCTTGTTTATAACCGTGCATAACCTCTCGAAAGCCGCTTCACCCTCCCCCACGATAACCGCATCC
>ERZ795048.4088-NODE-4088-length-10363-cov-3.740687_pt1 | contig 10363 bp, 11 predicted proteins | sample MGYA00375132_ERZ795048 | MGnify/ENA primary metagenome ERZ795048 (study PRJEB30177, sample SAMN05720225) | activated sludge metagenome | isolation source: Anaerobic digester | place: Hong Kong | collected 2014-12-17 ...
TATTTTTAATTTATCGGATATGTATTTTGTACTTAATCTTCTGCCTTCTATAAGTTCTTTAAGATTAACATTGAAATGTCCTTCCAAATTTTTCACCACCTTGATACATCTATCATACCATATTTTAAAGTGATTAATAAAAAAAGAATGCCTTAAGGCATTCTTTTTTTATCGGGAAAATTATTTTGCTTTCGCTCTTTTTCCTTCAAGCCATTTTATAACAATAGGACTTGCTATATAAAGTGATGAATATGTACCTACTATTATACCTATTGAAAGTCCGAAAGAGAATGACATTATTTCTTTTCCGCCCATTATCATCATTAAAAGTGCCACAACGAATGTTGTTATAGAAGTATTTATAGATCTGAATATTACTTCGTTTATACTTTTATTAACTATTTCGGCAACCGAAAGACCTCTCATTTTTTTGAGGTTATCTCTTATTCTGTCATAAACAACTATTGTATCGTTCAGAGAGTAACCGGCAAGTGTAAGAAGTGCCGCAATAGCAGTTACATTTATTTCTATTCCGAAAAGGGAATAAAATCCCATTGTTATTATTATATCGTGAGCAAGAGCTATAAGTGCTCCCACACCGAATGAGAATTTAAATCTCAGAGAAATGTAAGCAAGTAAAAGTACAAGAGAAATCAACACAGCATACCATGCATATTCTTTTATTTCTTCGGCTGCTGCACCGGATATCTGATTAAACTGAATTATTTCCGCATTATGTGCTTTGAAAGCTGCGGCAAAGTTATCTTTAAAACTCTGCTGAAGTTCTGATTCGCCTTCTACAAAGGATTTGTTTATTGTTACTGCATAAAGAGCTTTATCTTCCATTCCTGTCATAGGTTTTAATTCAACTATTTTAGCTGTTGCATAAGTTTCGTCAAAAGCTTTTAATTCGTTTCTTAAGTCATCTATGGAAACTTTTTCAGTCATTGACATTGTTATTTCTGTTCCGCCTGAAAAATCAATACCGTATTCGAAATTTTTTGTGAAAACCAAAATGAGGGAAATGATAATTAAAACTGCTGATAATGTTATAAAATATTTTCTTTTTCCTACGAAATCCAACATATCATTTTACCTCCTTTGGCTGAGCTGACTTGTCATAGTATTTTTTGGTATTTATAAGATGAGCTGAAGATTCCATTATTATTCTTGATACCACAAGGTTTGTAAACATAGAACCGAGTACACCTATTACAAGAGTTACTGCAAATCCTCTTACAACACCTGTTGAGAAGTAGTATAAAACTATACCTGCAAGAACTGTTGTAAGGTTAGCATCAAAAAGTGTCCAGAAAGCTTTTTCAAAACCGAATTTTACAGAAGTAAGAGAAGGTTTTCCGCTTCTGAGTTCTTCTTTTATTCTTTCGTAAATTATTATATTTCCGTCAACTGTTGTACCGAATGTAAGTATGATACCTGCTATACCGGGAAGTGTAAGAATAGCTCCTGTCCATCCCATTATACCGAGTAACATGAAAGTGTTGTAAAGAAGTGCTATATCTGCAACTACTCCCATCCAGCCGTATATGAAAATCATATATACCATAACTATTGCAAGACCTATAATACCGGCTTTAACTATTGTTGAAACTATATCGGCACCAAGTGTAGGTCCGAGAGTTCTTTCCTGGAATTTTACAAGATCAACAGGAAGGTTACCGCCTTTTATAAGAGCTGCTACATTCTGAGCTTCCGTTACACTTGTTATATTTTCTATAACAGCGTTACCGTCACTGATTCTTGAGTTTACTGTAGGTGCTATAATTACTTTATCGTCAAGAACTATAGCAAGTCTTTCGTTTATAAGATTTCCTGTTGCAAGTGCGAATTCTTTTGCTCCGTCAGAGTTAAATTTAAGAGAAACTAAAAATCCGCCTTTCTGACTGTTAACACTTGCTTTGGCATCAATAACATCTGATCCTGTTATCTGGAAAGGATTTTCTCCTATTTCAAATACTGTTTTTACTCTGTACCATGTTAAAGGATCATTTAAAGACTGTACATAATCGTATAATTCTATACTTGTTCCGTTCACTTCAACTATTTTATTTCTTGATATAGTAGGTTTTACATCGCTTGTTTTTGTTTCCATTACCTGTCCGAAGTATAGTTTACCTCTTGATCCTACAAGTTCTTCGGCTTTTTTTGTATCGCTTATTCCCGGGATTTCTACTCTTACTCTTATTTTGTTACCGGAAATAATTTTTGATACGCTTGCTTCGGTATATCCTGCAGCATCAAGTCTTTTTCTTAAAACATAAACAACATTGTCAATTATATCCTGTGCTTTTGTTTCTTCGTCGAGTTTTAAATTATATTCAAGAAGGCTTCCGCCTTTTATATCTAGTCCGAGTTTTACATTCGAAAGTATTTTTGATATTCCTGTAAAATTGTTGCCGGATGCTTTAGGAATAACAAGCCCCAAAAGTGCAACAACAATAACTGCTATAGTCAGTATTAATCTTATCTGTCGTGCTCTCACCGAATAAACCCCCTTGCAATGATAATATTATTTTTCTTCAGTTTTAGTATCTTCTTTAGTATCTTCTTTACTTTCTTCTGTTTCAGAATTGCCGGATTTACCCATTACAGCACCTATTGCTGATCTTGTAATGTCAAGTTCTGTTTTGTCTGCAGTTCTGATTCTTATTTTGTCAGGGCTTATAGATACAATTTTACCTATTATACCGGCACTTGTAACTATTTTATCGCCTTTCTGTAAGTCTGAAAGCATCTGTTTGTGTTTCTTATCCTGTCTTCTCTGTCGTAATATAAGGAGAACCCACATAAGAATAAAGAAAATGATAATGAACCAAAAAGAACCAAAACCAGCTGTTGGCGCTGCCTGTGAGCCATCTACAGCAGGTGCTGCCGCTCCGCCTGTATTTGGCGCATCAAAACTCAAAAAATTCAGGAAATTATGTAACATACTGCCACCTCCAAAAAAATTTATTTTATTTACATTTTTTTAAATAAATACCTTAGATATTATAACACAAAAAAAAATTAATTTCATCTCATTTGATGCGAGATTTAATGTTTAAATCTGATATAATTGTTTTGAATGAAAGTCATGACAATTTGCATTTATAAATGTACATTTTATCATCGTGAAAAGATGTGTTAAATAATATAATGTAGTATTAGAGGATAAAATTAATTGTGTTACTGCTATGAATTTTTTAATACTAATATCTTATGAGGAGGAATTAATCAATGAAAAAAATTTTTCTGATTACCGCGTTAGTTACAGTTTTTGTTTTAAGCGCATTTTCGGGAGTTTTGGATTATATACCTGCAAATAACAAAGCTTTGGTTTATGTTAATAATCTTGCGGAGAGCTATGCTGAACTTAAAACAGTACCTTCTTTTGATCTTCTGCTTGTTTCCGGAGTCGGGCTTGAAGGTTATGCAATGATGTATTCGGAATTGCTTACAAGCGGATTTGATATAGATCCGGAAATTTTTTGGAGTTCTTTTGAAACAGATATAGGTTTTTTTATTCAGGAACCTTCTGATAATGTTTATTCTACAGGAATTGTTTTCGGACCTATGAAAGATGTAAAAACTTTTTATGATGACCTTAATATTTTAGTTCTTGAAACATTAAGAGAATTACAGATTACGTTTACACCTATTTTTAAAGGTGATTATCTTATTCTTGTTCAGGATGATGTATTCTACAAATCTTCAAAACTTGGTGTAAGTATTGAAAATAAACCTTTTGAAAACGGAATTTATTATGAGATAAATTCAAGTGATATAAAAAATACAGGATATTTTTATGTTAAGGATAATGAACTTGTCGGTAAATCGACAGGAAGTGTTAATGAGGATGAAGTTGCCCTTTCAAAAAAGGCTGATAAATCTGACTCACAGTTTCTCGGAGCAATTTACGGGAATACCTCTTTTTTACCTAAAGATTTGAGCAGATTCAGTGAATATATAAAAATATTTGCCGATTATAATCTTGCGGAAAGTTTACTTAAGTCTTCTTCAAATGCTGAAATAAATGTCGGTATAGAATCTGAGGAATATGAAACTGATGCTGATTTTTATTTCTTTTCAATGTATTTAAAAATACCTTCTTATATTAAAATAAATACAGAATCAACAGTTTCAGATGTTTTACCTATACTTGAGGAAAATGATGCCGAGTATGTTAATCTCGGAGATAATTATATAAAATTTAATGTTAAAACAGATGGAGAGAATGATTCGCAGAATATTTCAAAAGATTTTTATTTGTGGAAGGATGGTAATAATATTTTTATTTCTTCTATGGATAAAGAAGCTTATAATAAAGCTCTTTCCGAAAAGGAAAAAGTATCGGATAACAAGGTATTTAAATATTTAAGCGGGAAAATAGGTACTGCTGACATGAGTACTTTATTTATAAACTTTTCGGAAATATTCAAAAATATTGATTATATAGCGGAAAGTTTTACAGATGATAATTACGGAATGCTTTTAAACGTTAATTATCTTGGAGAAGGAAGAATAGAAACAGAATTTATAATTCATTAAAAAATACAATAAAGCAATCTTTTTTAAGATTGCTTTATTTTTATTCTAAACTTTGACGTCTTTAGGTCGATAATAATTACAGAATAATAATATTTCTCTGGAGGTATGCCATGGATATAAGAAAGATAGACAGTTATTCAGGATATAATATTCAGAAAATCCGTGAAGATGTCATTAAAACAAAAGAAAAGGATAATAAACAGGAGATAAAGAAAAATAATTTTATTTCCGGTGAGTCAAAGAAGTATATAGATTTGGCTTCTAAAATACCGGAAGTGCGTTCAAAAACGGTTTCGGAACTGAAAGATGCTATTGATAAAGGGATTTATCAGTACGATGTTAAAAACATTGCAGAAAAGATGTTAGGAGATAATTAATATGGCTTTAAATATATTAAGGGAAATTATCCGCAAGGAAGCAGGTATCCTTACGGATTTTTTTAATTTATTTGAGGAAATGAGAGATTCTGTTATAAGAAGTGATAAGCCTGAAATTATTGATGAAATTATTTATAAAATTGAAAAAAAATCCGAAGAAATCGAAAAACTTGATTCCGAAAGAAATGAAGTTACCGAAAAATTATGTGAGGAAAATTCCGTTAATAATTCTATTAAGGATTTTATAGAATTTCTCGCGAAAAATGATAGTGATACAGCAATTGAACTTGCCGGAATGATTCAGAAAATAAATGATCTTGCTATACTTATAGATACAGTAAGAGAAGTTATAGGTTTTCAGGAAAATTATAATAATTTTCTTTTTAAAATCGTTAATATTGATAAAACAGGAAAAACCACATATTCGAGAAAAGGTTATAACACTACTTTTAACGACAGTAACGGTTGGAGGGGATAATTATGGGAGATATAAGTCTTTTCGGGCTTTTGAATACCGGAATGTTAGGAGTTTATACCCATAAACTTGCTATGGGAGTTGTAGGACATAATATAGCTAATGCAAGTACTCCGGGATATTCAAGACAGAGCCCTATAATAGTTGCAACTCCTCCTATTGGGGCAAGTACACTTACTCAGCCTTCTATGCCGCTTCAGGTCGGTACAGGGTCTAAGGTTAAGGATATTACAAGAATAAGGGATCAGTTTCTTGACGTTCAGTACAGAGGCGTTGTGAGTAAAAATTCATACTGGTCATCTATAACAGGAATATGCATTATATAGAACAACTTTTCGGAGAACCGGGTGATGAAAAAAATCCTACAGGTCTGAGATACATGTTTGATCAGTTCTGGGGTTCAATAGAGGAATTAAAAACAGACCCTACAAATGATGCTGCCAAAGGACAGATAGTAGCAAGAGCTTCTGAAATGAGAAATGTTATGTATGATCTTAATTACAGACTTAAAGAACTTCAGGGCGATATTAATTCCGAAATAGATACAAGAGTAGATCAGCTTAATGTTTATTTTAAAAGAGTTGCTGATCTGAATTCAAAAATAAAATCAATACAGTTAAACGGTGCAACTCCTAATGATCTTCTTGATGAGAGAGACAGGATACTTGATGAAATGTCTTCTCTTGCGGATCTTCAGGTTTATACTTATCCTTCCGGTGAAATATCACTCAGAATAGGAGACAGAACACTTTTAAACGGTAATACATATCTTGAACTTAAAACTTATGATATACCGGGAACTAACGGATTTAAACAGATTTTTGCAAACAATGTACCTGTAAGTTTTAATGACGGAAAAATGGCAGCTCTTTTCGATCTCAGAGATGAGATTATTCCTATGTATAAAGGTAAAATAGATGAATTTGCACTCGGACTTATAGACACGGTTAATCTTGTTTACAAGGAAGGCTGGGATTCAACGGGAAATATCACGGGAGCAAATTTTTTCAGGGAAATAGGTGCAAAAGTTGATTCCGAAGATAACAGGCTGTACAGAATAGAGTCGTGGAAAAAGTTTTCCGGCGGACCTGTTAATTTTGTTTCATCGTCAAGAAAATTCAGAACTACTGGTCTTTCGGGAATTACACTTCCTGTTAACGCTAACGGACTTTTTTTATTCGATACTTCTGTTAAAGGCGTAAATTCTCATTCTGAAAATGCTGATGTTGCCCTTGACAGTTTTTCCACTTCTCTTAACGGACTCGGACTTGATCTTTCATATAACACATCAAAAGATCTTCTTAAAATGTCAAATTACGGAGGAGCTCCGATAAATGACAGACTGTTAATAGATTTTAATAATAATATATTTTCTAAACTCGGATTTAACACTAAAAATGTAAATGCTTTTAAAATAGATAATGTTGCAACAGGATCTTTTGATATTAAAAATTCCGACGGAACAATTACCAATATAAATATTACTGATACAACAGGAGCAACTAAAACAGATCAGCTTCAGAGTATGGCTGATGAAATTAATTCAACACAGGATATATTAAGAGCTTTTGTAAAAGATGAATCTATGTATATAGTAGCAACCAAAAATGTTGAGGATTTTAATATAGATAATGTTGTTATATCTGATCCCGACGGTGTTATGGATGATCTTGGAACGTCAAAGGTAAGTCTTAAGGCTCTTGATTCATCGGAACCTACAATTGAAAATATTTTTAATCTTTATTCACTTAATACTTATAAATTTGAAATTCCGACAGGTGCTCCTAATGCACAGATAAAGGTTAATATCACCGAAAAAGACGGTACTGTTCATACACTAAACAGTACAGATCTTCTCAACACCTTTTTTTCCGAGGATACGGATGACGGATTGGGTAATAATCTTTTCAGGGTTATAAAAAACGGTAATTATCTTGAAGTTATTCCTAAAAATCCGGATGATTTTAATGATATAGCAGGTATTTCTCTTGTTCTTGATGACGGGGTAACACCTCAGAGTCTTGAAGCGGAAAAAACATATTATGATTCTTATGCAGCAGAGGATTTATTTGTAAATAACGGACTAAGTGCCGAGGTTGTTAATCTTTACAATTATAAGAGAGATTTTTCGGAACAGGGCATAAATTTTCAGATAAATGGTGTTAATGTTAATATAGATCCGGCGACAGAAACACTTCAGGATCTTGTTAATAAAATAAATTCATTAAATACAGGTATGAGTGCTTATCTTACGCCTAACGGAAGTTTTGTTCTTAAAGCAGGGTCTTCTATAGATTTTAATATGAAAAATGTTACTATAAACGGACCCCAGAAATTTTTTGAACTTTTGGGACTTAAGGATTCCGCAAGCGGTAACAGCTATATTAATTATATAAATCCTGATACTAAATATGCGGCTTTTGAAAAAGCTAATTCTAAAGCCGACATATTAAAACTTGAAAAAAATTATTCTGTTATTGATAATTTTCAGATTTCTTCAAATCTTCTTGAGAATCCTTCTCTGCTTTCTATAGATCTCGGTAAAGCTTATGATGATAATCAGGACTGGAATGCAGACAGATTTGAGCCTTTGGGAGAATCTTCGGTTTCTGTATGGGAAGAACTTTCAAAGATTAAGGATATGGGCGTGCTTAACGACGGAAAAGACGGCTTTTCGGGATTTTTATCTTCTCTTGTTGCTGAAATGGGTATAAGAGGTGAAACGGCGAAAAAAATGCAGTCTAATTCAGAAGTTCTTCAGACTAATATAAGTTCCGAAAGAGAAAGAGTTAAAGGAGTTTCTCTCGATGAGGAAATGTCAAATATGATAAAATACCAGCAGGCTTTTAATGCATCTGCAAGATTAATTACAGCTGTTGATGAGATGATTTCAAGAATAGTAAATAATCTCGGAACAGTGGGAAGGTAGGGATAAATTATGAGAATTACCGAAGGTATGATTAATGATCAGTCTCTTGCTGATATTCAGTCTATATTGAAGAGATATGCGGATTTAAACAGGCAGCTTACTTCCGGAAAGACAGTTCAGTATCCTTCCGACAACGCAGCTGTTGTTTCAAGAGTATCAAACCTTCAGAGCAGGGGAAGGGAAATAGACAGATATCTTACTAATATAAGCAGTGCAGAAAATTATAACAACATGTATGATACCATTTCACAGGAAATGTCAACAATATATACAAGGGTGAAAGAACTCATGGTAAAAGCAAATACTGAGTTAGCCCCCGAAGACAGAAAAGCTATTTCCGAAGAGTTAGTTTCAATAAGAGATCATTTTGCCTCGCTTGCAAATACTAAAATTGCCGGTAAAAGCATTTACGGCGGACTTGAAACAGATAAAGATGTTGTTGTAAAAAAAGACGGAGTATGGGAAATTAATATATCACAGCAGGCCAATGTTCAGCCTAAGGTTTCTGCCGGAGGTTATGATATAAGTTACGGCCTTACCGTTTATCAGGTTTTTCAGACTGGTAACGGAAATTCTGTATTTTCGATTTTTGACAGAGCTATTAATGCTGTTGAAAGTTCTGACAGAGAGGCTATTGATAAAGAACTCGGTTCTATAGAATACATTGAAAAACAAAATCTGAATTCCCTATCAAAAATAGGAGGAACGGAAAAACTTCTTGAAATGGCTAAGAATAGATTTGAAAATTTTAAATCTTTTTCCAAGGAATATCTTTCACTTGAATACGATGCGGATTCTGCCGAAGTAATAACTCAGCTCGGTATGCAGAAAATGATTCTTGAAAGTGCACTTAAAACAACAGCAAATGTTATACCGAAAACACTTGTTGATTTTATATCTTAAAAAAGCGGATTTATCAGCTTTTTTTTACTTTATATCAGAGTTTTTTAATAAATTGATAAATTATGATATAATTTTATAAATATAAAATCTGTATAAAGGGATGATAAAATGAATAAATACATCACCAAACTCGGGGAAATAAATGCTGATGAAAAAAATATAGTTACTTTTCCTCAGGGAATTCCAGGATATGAAAATTTAAGAAAATTTATTCTTATAAGTCCTCCTGAAATATCACCTATTATGTGGCTTTTATCTCTTGAAAATTCAAATATAGGTTTTCCTGTTGTTCAGCCTTATTTTGTAAAACCTGATTATGAAATAGATATACCGGAAGATGAGATGAAATTTCTTAAAACAGATAAACCGGAAGATATTTTTGTTATATCGATGTTAACGCTGAGGAAAAATCCGGACGATAATACAGTGAACCTTCTTGCACCTGTAGTAATATCTTTATCTAACAATATAGGTATTCAGATTATTCTGGAAAATTATAATTATAATACAAGACATAATGTAAAGGAAGAGTTACTCAAAGCAAAGGCAGCCGAAAAAAGCGGTGATAAATAATGCTTATTATAACAAGAAAAAAGGGAGACTCCTTTCATATAAAAGTAGGAGATAAGGAAATAGTTATAAATATACTCGATAATAATGCCGGTAATGTTAAGATAGGTATAGATGCACCGAGAGAGTATAAGATTCTCAGAGGTGAACTTTACAGCGAAATAGTCAGTCAGAATAAGAATTCAACAGAGTTTACCGATGAATTTGTTGACAGTTTTAAGGATATGATAAGTTCTGTAAAAAAAGAATGAGGTGAGTATTTTTGAAACTCAATCTTAAATTTCAGGAAGAAAGTATACAGGTTCTTGAAAATTTTTATCTTCCGGATCTTGCTGTTATAGGCGGTATAGCTGTTGAAACTATTGTTTCTTCTGACGGGATAAATACCGTTTTAGGCGGACGCGGCGGAAGAATAACACTTTATCTTAAAAAGCTCGGTATAAAATCCAATGTTTTTTCTTTTCTGGGACAGGATGAATATCTTAATTTTATACTTGATACGCTTGACAGTAACGGAATACCTATAACCTGGAGTCTTAATCCTGAAGGAAATATAAAAAT
>ERZ795048.4091-NODE-4091-length-10358-cov-3.961759_pt1 | contig 10358 bp, 7 predicted proteins | sample MGYA00375132_ERZ795048 | MGnify/ENA primary metagenome ERZ795048 (study PRJEB30177, sample SAMN05720225) | activated sludge metagenome | isolation source: Anaerobic digester | place: Hong Kong | collected 2014-12-17 ...
TCGAAAACGTGGAGACCCTGGGTGGCGACTTCTCGAAATTCATGGACAGTCTGGATGGCCTTTCGGACGTGCAGCTCAGGAGCGCGGCACTGGGTACCAACGTGTTCGCCCGGGTAGCTCCCGAACACAAGCTCGCCCTGGTTCAGGCGCTGCAAGCGGAAGGCAACGTGGTAGCCATGACCGGCGACGGCGTCAACGACGCTCCGGCCCTGAAGCGGGCCGACATCGGCGTGGCCATGGGCATTACCGGCAGCTCGGTATCCAAGGAAGCGGCCAAGGTGGTGCTCATGGACGATAACTTCTCTTCCATCGCCGCGGCGGTCGAAGAGGGTCGCCGGGTTTACGACAACCTGATCAAGTCGCTGGCCTTCGTATTGCCAACCAACCTGGCGCTGGCCGCTATTCTCTCGGTAGCCATGTTCTTTTTTCCAACGGTTACCGTGGAGGGTGTGGATGTGCTGCTCCTGGCCATGTCGCCGACCCAGATCCTCTGGATCAACCTGGTGGCGAGCGTAACGCTTTCCATTCCGCTGGCGTTCGAGACGCTGGAACCGAACGCCATGCAGCGCCCGCCACGACCTGCCGCCGAACCGGTCTTTTCACGATTTCTGCTCTACCGGCTGATTACGGTGGCGGCACTTATGGCCGCCGGCGGGTGCGGCCTGTTCCTGTGGGAGTATTTCCGCATTGCCGGACCAGCACCGGTGACCATGGCACGTCATGCCCTGGCCCTTGCTGAGGCACAGACCATCTGCGTAACCGTAGTGACGTTCTCGCAGATTTTTTACCTGCTCAATTGCCGTTCGTTGCGCAATTCGATTTTTTCTCTCGGCGTCTTCTCCAACCCTTCGGTATTCGCAGGGATCGGCGTCCTGTTACTGCTTCATGCCTGCTTTATCTATCTGCCGCCGCTCCAGAAGCTGTTTGGTTCAGCGGCGCTCGACGCCCGGGCCTGGCTGGTGGCAATCCTGGCAGGCGCCATCGTGCTGCCGGTCATTTCGGTGGAGAAGTGGTTTATGCGGCGATACGCACGATGAAGTGCTTGTGCGTGGACGGGTTTGCTGTTAGTTTTGCTTGAAAAAAACTCTACGGGATCTACTCACAACAACAAAATTATTTGGGCTACGATATTATTCCCCTGCTCAACATGTTTGTCCCTGAATCGGCCGATATTTTCTTGTTATGCAACCCAATTGCTTCATAGGTTATGTCCCTAAAAGTTGCTGATACCCTTTGTTGCAATGAAATATTTTCTTCCCAGTGCCCAGGTCCATCCGCGCTGGCGAGCCATAAATCCAAGGCCATATCCTAAACTGATCCCTCTTTGCCATTGTATTGCTCTTTGGCCTATTTCGCATGCGACAGGTATACCCCACGAGGCAGTCCCAGTACTACTATGTTTGCTTTGTCCCGATTGTGCACTAGTTTTTACGCCACTTTTCGCCTGCATTCTTTCGGTCTCTGTAGATCAGTGCCGTACCTTCCAGTAATTCGAGTGAAATCAATTATGAAATCCATGTATAATTTTCCAAAGATCCGAGAGATTTTGACGGGAATTGCCAAGTCATCATCGGCCTGTTTTGTTGTTACCTCGTGCAATTATTCATTTGCAGGCCGTTATATAATATGGTACATTACGCATGGATATTCTCCCATATCCAATTTTCCTTGGCCCCATGTTTGCCCGACATGGGGCTTCCCTTTTTTTAGAGGAAAGTCTCAAGTCTTTTATCAGACGACAGGAGGCGCGATGCGCCCCCTTCCATACTTTTTATTTCTCTTTTTCAAGTTTTTTAAGCTGTTCCTCGGCGGCGGCAATTTCTTCCTTCAGCATTTCTCTGTGTTCTTTCAAATCCGCTTCTTCCTCCTCAGGAGACTGTCTTTCCATCCACCACCACGGCGGAGGCCCGTAAAAGGCCCATGGGTGGCGCGGTGCGCCGCAATGGCGACAGTAAGGCCAATAGAAACGGAAACGCCCTCTCATTTTTATCACTTCCTTTCCTATGGAAGTGATTACTAGTTTTATCAACAGTGTAACGCCATTCATACGTTTTTCAAATCTGACCGAACCGACCCTATGCACATCAGGAGAGGCGAAATCTCACACCGTAGAGGGGCATTCTTCGTTTTATTTCAGTGAACACATCAGCATGAGTTTCCTGAATCGGACACGAGTGTTCATCCAATATCTCTTGACACCAAGTGATATGAGTAATAAAGTATATGCATAGTCACTTAAACAAAGGAGTTGCTGTGGTTGATCCGGAAAAGCAGGCCCGCATCTTCAAGGTGTTGTCAGTGGGAACACGGGTACGGATGATCGACCTGTTGAAACATCGGTCGCTTTGTGTGAATGCGCTTGCAAACGCTTTGGATATTACGCCTGCGGCAATTTCACAGCATCTTAGAGTACTGCGCGATGTTGATATTGTTGTCGCGAACAAACAAGGCTATTTTGTCCATTATCGGGTTAATGAAGAGACCTTGGCGGAGTGGAACGAAATCACCAAGGGTGTATTTGAGGTCAAGGACTAAAGGATGTCCCATTTTAGTTGTCATGCGGAGAAGTTATTTACACGGTATCTCAAACTAAATAAGGAGGTCAACCATGTGTGAGAAAGGTAAATGCTGTCAGAAACCGGAACAGCTCAAGGGCAAACCCGAGGAATGTTCACCAGAGAAGATCAAGGAGTGTCACGGTGACGTAAAGGATCATCCCTGTGTGTCGAAAGAAACTAAGAAATGAGTGTTGTTGAACGTTAAACAAATCCTGAATCCGTGACGCCTGAACATCAAGGCGAGCAATGCCGGGGCTTAAACGTCGTTGACGTCGTTTCATGCCTGTTACGCTGGGTTAACAGCGTTGGACGGTTTCATGCGACGGCAATACAAAAAACCGAGGCGCTCCGCGCAGGCGTGAAAGCGTCACGGATTCAGACAAATTTCGTAGTTCATGTCACTCGTTACGTCGGCATCGGTCCGGCGTAACGTCTCGCCGGCGCCTCAGGCCAGCCTGTGCGGTCCGTTTTCATGGCCAGCGGCAGATGATCGAGGATATCCTGTGCGGTCATGCCGTCTTCGCCACGTTCCAAGGCGGCCAAATCACCGGCTGCGCCGTGCAGGAGAACTCCCTTGCAGACTGCCTCGATTATCGACAGGCCGAGACAATGCATGGCGGCGATGGTGCCGGTCAGCACGTCCCCGGACCCGGCCGAGGCCATGCCGCTGTTGCCGCTCAGGTTGACGAATATTCGTCCGTCAGGACAGCCTATCAGGCTATGCGCGCCCTTGAGGACTATTACTGCATTCAGGTCGGCCGACGCCTGTCGCAGTACCCCGATTTTGTCAGTTTCTATTTCTGCTGCCGTGCGACCGGTCAAACGTGCCATTTCACCCAGGTGCGGGGTGAGGATAGTCGGCGCCTGACGGTTCCGTACCAGATCCTGATTGTCGCAGACGGCAGTGATGCCGTCGCCATCGAGTAGCAGCGGCTGTTCGATGGCGGCCGTCAGTTCGCGTATCAGCTGTTGGGTTTCGGCTTCGAGCGAAAGCCCCGGTCCCAGCACCGTAAAGTCCAGTTTGTTCGCCAGGTCCAACAGAGTATTCCGGCAGTTCAGGGCAATACTGCCGGCAGCTGTTTCCTGCTGGGGCAGAAAGACGATTTCGCTGCCCTTCATGGCAATGAAGGGGGTAACGGAGGCAGGGGCGGCAAGGCGGCTGTAGCCGCCGCCGGCCTTGAGAAATGACAGAGCGGCAAAGCAGGGCGCGCCCAGGTAGCCTGCCGCGCCGGCAATGAACAGCGCTTGGCCGAAAGAGCCCTTGTGGCCGTTAATATTCCGCGCCGGCAAAGGCGGTGGGATGTTGATCGCCACTTGCAACGTATCGCTGTTGTACAAGGCTGGAGGAAAAGAGATGTGGCTGACGTGCAGTTGGCCGCACAGTTCGTGACCGGGGAAGAGAAGGTTGCCGATCTTGGGCAAACCGAAGGTTACGGTATGGTCGGCGCGTACCGCACAGCCAAGGATCCGCCCGGTATCACCTTCGACCCCTGATGGAATATCGATACTCAATACCGGCTTGTTGCCGGCGTTAATGCTTTCAATGACTTCCCGGTGCAGAGCTTCCACCGGACGCGACAAGCCGGTGCCGAAGATGCCGTCGACCACCATTGTGCAATGAGCCAGTTCGCCGGCCAGTCCCTGGACGGAATCGAGGCGGCGGATGTCCAGCGGCATCCGCCGGATGATGTCCAGGTTGCGGTGCGCCGCGCCGCTAAAGCAGTCCGGATCGCCCAATATCAGAACCTTGGCCAGCCCCCCGGCCGAATGAATTTTGCGTGCCACGACGAAGCCGTCTCCGCCATTGTTTCCGAGACCGCAAAACAGTAAGAAGGTGCGGTTTGCTATAGGACACATCTGCTTCAAAACGGAAAAGGCGGCATGGCCGGCGTTTTCCATCAACAGATCCTCGATAATGCCGTATTGTTCAATGGCGGCACGATCCATGGCGCGCATCTGGCAAACAGTACTGACTTTCATTGGTTATTTCTCCCCCGGTAGATGAAAAATGATTCAATGTGTGATGAAGTCGCCCCGCACCGCGGGTGCGTGACCCGCTATTGGCGCCAGGGCCTTCCTTTTACCGTCACTCCTGACGGCTTTTTCGTGTTCCGTATCCTTTTGCAGGCCGATCATTTCGTCATTGCAGCTGAACTGTATCTATGACTTTGCCGACACCGGCGTCGATAAAGCCGGCGCCGAAGGCTTTCATGAAAAGTTTGCGCGCAGTCTCACCCGTGCAGTGACAGGGCGCCACGCAGTGTACTCCCAAAGCTTTCAATTTGGCAATTATTGCTTGAATTTCTTCTTTGCTGCTGGCGGTCAAATGAAAACCTCCGAGCACCAGAAATATTTCTCTTCCGAAATTCTTCTTGACCGTGCGCACAATCTTTTCAATACCCGGATGGGCACAGCCGGTTATGATGACGAGCCCCTTGGCGGTAACGACAACCAGTGACTGTTCCCTGGGCGAAGCGCCAAGCTCCCCGGTGGAGTAAACTCCGTTACAAATCTTCAAGGGGCCGCTAATTTCAACTACCTTTGATCCGTGCTTTCTCGTCTCCCGAAAAAAAGATTCCGGAAACGACTCCGGCAGATATGTCATGATATGAGGATTTTTCGTTAGAAGAAAACTCAGCCCTCCCGTATGGTCTCCGTGAATGTGGGAAACAACAACTACGTCTATTGTCCGCAAAGCGATTCTCAGTTTGTCCATGTTGGCCAGGAGCTTCTTGCCGTCTCCTCCCGTGTCGAATAAGATGGTTTTTTCCATTCCTTCCAAGGCAGGAAAATCCCCATGCGGTTTCTAGACCTTCACGGTACGGGTTGTTGTCATAAACAACCGTGATGACCGGCATTGCCGGCGTCGGATTTCCGGAGGGATATGCCACTGATTGATGACCTGCTACAGCCTGTCCCGCACCCAGAAGAAGGGTGACGGTATACATCAGCAAAACATTAAAGACAATGGTTGCCATAAATATCCGTGTCATTGTTCCTGCTGCAAGAAGTGAAATTATAGAATTTCGTTACGGCAATTTAAGCCGGAAGAATGCTTTGGACAAGTACAAAAGCATACGTCAACCAGACAACGAATTTCCGTTGGTCGGGCATACACAAATACGAAAGCACCCCCGGCGTTGCCGGGGGTGCTTTGCTTGAAATAGGCATCCGGCTATTCCGTTCCGGAAGACTTCGGGGGCTTCGCCTTCATTGCAGCAATCCATTCCGCAAGTTCCCGTCCGGCGATTTCCCGTCCTCCAAAACCGAACGCTATTGCAACCGCGATTGCGATAGCCCCGATAAGCAATCCGAACGCCAGGTTGACGATGTCGTCGGCCAGGCCCATCTGTCGCAAGGCCATGGCGGTAGCCAGAACGATTGTCGCTATTCGTGCTGACACGGCAAGCAGTTTTGCTTGTGCCGTGCTGGTTGAGAGTACCGTCTTGTAAACGAGATTTGCCAGGAACAAGCCGATGCTGAAAATTATGACTCCCAGGACGATGTGGCCGGCCAGAACCGTGAACTGGGCGAATATTGTCGACAGCATTGAGAAGCCCATCTGGTCGGCCGCCTCGATAAAGGCGAAGAGCATGATGCCGACCAGAACCAGGTGGCCGGTGACCGCCGATGGTGTCCAGTTTCCTTCGGAAATTTCTCTACCGATTCCCAAGTGAGCGAGAATCCTGTTGAAGCCGATTCCTTCAAGCGTGTTTGCGACAAGGTTCGCAACAACACGACCGATAATATATGAGACAAACAGAATCAGCGCCGCGGCAAAAATATTAGGCAAGGCGGTCAGTATCATTTCCAGCATTCTGCTGGCCGGTTGTGTTACGGCTTCCAGTTGGAGGGCGTTGAGTGCCGCGACCAGGATCGGCAGCAGTATCAGCACATAGATAATCATGCCCAGAACGCCGGACAGCTTCTGTTTGCCCAGCACCGTTGCTATTCCCAGTCGTTCACTTAAGCGGTCCGCACCGATTGCTTCGAAAACATTGGTCACGATCTTTTGTGCGATGCGGGCAATGATCCATCCCACCAGACCTATCAGTACGGCGGTGAAGATATTGGGAAGGAAGTCGAGAATCTTGTTTATCATTCCCTGGACCGGTCTGAGAAGGCCTTCGAGCCCCAGTGTGCTCAATATGGCGGGAAAGAACATGAGCAGAACCAACCAGAAGACCAGTTCCGAAAGAGTTTTCGACATAGGGAGTTTTTCCGCTTCGACGCCTGCCTTGTCTCCCAGTTTTTCATTTAATTTCGCCGTGGTCAAACCTTTCTCAACCAGCAGTTTCATTACTTTCGCCACTACCCAAGCCACGATTACCAGTACCAGGGAGCCGAGCAGTTGAGGAGCGTACGTGAAAAGAGCATTGAGAAGGTTGTTGATGGGCTCGGTAATTAACGTTACACCAAGCGTCTGAAAGGACGCAACCAGTACGAAGAGCATGATCAGGTAAAACAGTAATTTGGAAATGCCTTTTTCCAGGTCGATAGGTTTTTCTTCCTCTTCGGTACTGACCCATCGGGCAAGACGGGTGTTCAACGAAATTCGTTGCAATACGTTTTTCATCGCAGCGGAAAGTACCAGGGCGATAAGCCAACCGATAATAAAAATGACCAGTGCGCCAAGTATCCTCGGAATATACAGTCCGCTGATTTGTGAGAATTGTCCTAAGAACGTTTCCATCATTGCGACCCCCTTTCATTGAAGAAAAATAAACAAAACCAATCTAATATAGAAGTATAGCTTGCATTTCATGAGGGTCAAATTTGTCACCGGATGAAATATTGAAAGGTTCTACAGCTGGTGCTGTCCTGAAGTACTGTTGGCAGTTGCCAAACATGTCTGTTTTGCAAAGAGCTTTATCTGTTTATCTCTGTAATATCCATGGAAAATGGCTTGATTGCTAGTGTCGGACGGGTTTTTGTGCACGCACAGATCAAGTGGCGGTACCTCAATAATTCTGTAGCACCTTTAAACAGTGCAGCTATGATTGATGTTTGGTGAATAGATAGTGTTTCGTGTTGTTTTGCCCATTCCGGTTCGCCTGCTGGGTCCAGGAATTATTTTGCGCGTGTCTGCTTCCCGGTTTTGCACGGGGGCGTGCCTGAACAAGAGGATAGACGGAATTCGCCAGGAAAGGTACAATACCCATTTGTCGGATGAAAAAACCGATCTGGCTCCTGATAATCTTCAAAGCCAGCTTGGCATGGAGGTGTGATGGCGGCGTTTTTGAGCGTCCCGGAACGAGTGCCAGGAGACTTGTTGTGCTGTTTTCTGGAATGATGCAACTGGGCGGGCGCAGGCTGGACAGATAATAAAGGTTACCATGAAAATTATCATTGCGGATGATGATCTGACTACACGCAGAATCCTTTTGGCGATATTGCGTAAAAAAGGTTTTGATGTTATTTGCTGTTGTGACGGAATTGAAGCTTTTCAGGCTCTTCAGGCTGATGATGCCCCCCAGTTGGCAATTCTCGATTGGATGATGCCCGGCATGGACGGGGTCGATATCTGCCGCAGCATGCGTGAAAACGGTTCGCAAACGCAGCCATACCTTATTCTTCTGACCTGTAAAGGCTATCAGGACGATGTGGTGTTCGGGTTGGGTTCCGGTGCGGATGATTACATCGTGAAACCGTTTAATGCCGATGAACTGCTCGCCCGAATAAAAGTCGGACAACGCGTGCTTGGCTTGCAGTCCACTCTTTCTGCTCGTGTTGAAGAACTGACCAAAAGCGGGCAGAACCTTGCCGAGGCGCAAGCCCTGGCTCATCTTGGCAGCTGGGAATATGATCTTGAGACCGGTGAAGAGTATCGATCGGATGAATTCTTTCGATTGCTCGGCCTTTCTCCCCGGGAATCGGGTCGTTCCGAAGATTCGGTGTTCGATTACATACATCCGGAGGATAGGGAGCGGGTTGCCGAAAAGCTTTCCGAAACATTGAAGAAAGGAAAACCATATGATGTCGAATACCGGGCCGTCGGCGCCGACGGGATAGAGCGTATTCTGCATGCGCGGGGAAAAATCCTGCGGGAATCAGGCGGTAAAAGCGACAAATTCGTCGGTTCAGTGCTGGATATAACCGACCGTCGACAGGCTGAAAGAGAGATTCAACTTGGCCAGCAGCAACTGGTCCAGGCGGAAAAAATGGCGGCCCTTGGTTTTCTCATGGCCGGGATTGCCCATGAAATCAATAATCCGAACGGACTCATCCTCTTGAATTCACCGATTCTCATGGAGGCGTTCCGGGATGCCGAGCCGATTCTCGAGAAGTACTATGAGGAACATGGAGATTTCAAGCTTGGCGGACTGAACTTTTCAAAAATGCGGCAGGAGATCCCGGAAATGTTCGATGAGCTGCTGGAAAGCGCCCGGCGCATCAAGCGGATTGTCGAGGATCTCAAGAATTTTGCCCGCAAGGATGATGCAACATGTGAAGATTTTCTGGATGTCAACGAGCTGGTGCGGACAGCCGTTCGCCTGGTTGGGAAAATGTTGAGGGATTCAACGCGTGATTTTGCGGTGCGCTATGCGGAAAACCTGCCGAAAGTAAGAGGTAATGCGCAACGGATTGAGCAGGTTGTCGTTAATTTGCTCATGAATGCCTGCCAAGCCCTGGAGGTTTCATCGCAACGGATCACGGTGTGGACAGCTTTTGACGACCGGACGGAGATGGTCGAGGTCTTCGTTGCGGATGAAGGAGTGGGTGTGCGGCCTGAACACATGACACATCTGACCTCGCCGTTTTTTACCACCAAGCGGGAGATGGGGGGGACCGGGCTCGGCCTTTCCATTTCCGAGCGCATAGTGACGGCTCATGGGGGTGAACTCGTTTTTACCTCCGAATACGGAAAAGGCACTACGGTCAGGTTGGCCCTGCCTTTGTGGAAGGAGAGGTAACCGGTATGTCCGAAGTGTTATTTCCTTCATACAGCATTTTGCTGGTGGATGATGAGGCTGGCTGGTTGCGCAGCCTGGGCATCATCCTGGAGCGATCGGCGGGAATCAACAATATCGTCAAATGCCTGGACAGCAGGTTGGTCATGGACATTCTGGATGAGGAAAACATCGGGATCATCCTGCTTGATCTGACCATGCCTCATGTGTCCGGTGAAGAGTTGCTTCCTCTTATTATCGAAGAGCATCCTGATATTCCGGTGATCATTCTGAGCGGCATGAACCAGCTGGAAACCGCGATCAGGTGCATGAGGCTGGGGGCGTTCGATTATTTCGTAAAGACCGATGAAGAGGACCGAATCGTCACAGGGGTTCTTCGCACCATCAAAATGCTCAATCTCCAACGGGAAAATATCGAGATGAGCAGCCAATTTCTCAGTGACAAGCTGAATTGTCCCGAGGTTTTCAGTGAAATCATAACGCGGGATCCGGCAATGCTGGCGATTTTCAGATATCTGGAGTTGGTTACCAAGAGCAATCAGCCGATACTGCTTACGGGCGAAAGCGGCGTCGGCAAGGAGTTGTTCGCCCGGGCGATTCATGCCTGCGGCAAAGGTTCGGGGCCACTGGTTTCCGTTAATGTTGCCGGCCTTGATGATGCGATTTTTGCCGATACTCTTTTCGGTCACGTTAAGGGAGCCTATACCGGAGCGAATGAGATGAGAAAGGGGTTGGTGGAGAAGGCTTCCGGCGGCACCCTTTTTCTTGATGAAATCGGTGATCTGAGTCACGTTTCGCAACTCAAGTTATTGCGGTTGCTGCAAGAGGGGGAATATATACAGATCGGAAGAGCACACGTCTGAACTCCAGTCACTTCGTACCATCTCGT
>ERZ795048.4093-NODE-4093-length-10355-cov-11.834369_pt1 | contig 10355 bp, 11 predicted proteins | sample MGYA00375132_ERZ795048 | MGnify/ENA primary metagenome ERZ795048 (study PRJEB30177, sample SAMN05720225) | activated sludge metagenome | isolation source: Anaerobic digester | place: Hong Kong | collected 2014-12-17 ...
AATATATGACTATAGACACAAAACAAATAGTAACGATAACAGAAGCAAATCAGAATTTTTCGAGAGTTACACGCATAGCTGATAAAAACGGTCATGTAATTATATTAAAAAACAATAAGCCTAAATATATACTTTATGATTTAGATAAAAATCCAATAATCGATCTTACAGATGATGAAAGAATTGACATAGCTGCAGCCAGAATTCTTAAGAAGTACCTTCCAGCTTTAAAGAAACTTGCAAAATGATTAAATTCTCAAAGGAGAAAGCACTTCTCTAATCTGTAATGAATAATGTAACTGAAAGGATTTGAGGTATTTTGGTGAAAGGATTTGAGGTATTTCACTGAAGGGATTTGAGGTACTATTTAGCATGTATAAGGTTTGAAAATATAGTAAAAATTTACATTCTCTTCACTCAATTACTTCCCCATGTATGCATACTCTTGCTTCATCAGGGCATTTAGCATCAAAGCATTTTAATCTTTTATTTCCATAATCAAGTTCAGCTCCATTAAGTAATGCATACACAGAAGGATATATAGTGTTCCACAACTCATGACAAATTGGAGGACACAAATCTTTAACTATGAATTGATCTCCTTTTTTGAAATATTTACATCTGCAGTTGCTTTCCGTTATAGTCAACAATACCTTTGCCATCATTTATTCTCCCAACAATATTAGTTTCTTATCACATATTTAAATCATATTATATCATTTACAGTTTTTTACTTATCTATCTATTTATCCATTTATGTCCTTCCGGATATGTTTTTATAAGCGCATCATTCAGCCAATCTTTTTGTTCATCTGTCATCTTGGTTATTGCCTTATCAAAATCCTTTTGGTTTACTTCATGAGTTATATCTGTAGATTTATATAGAAGACATACTTCAGGTGCAAGATATGGTATACCTTCGTTTTTAAGTATGGCTTTATCGAGTGCTCTTTTGATTTCATTGTTCCGTGCATATATAAAATCAGTATCATTTCTGCTGTTAAACAAAAATTCAATAAAATCCAGCTTGGTTTGTCCTGTATTCCTGAAATTTATATAATAAATACCTGCTTCATCAGATGCTGACAACTGAATAAGGTCACAGGTATCTTGAAAACAGAAAATGTTTCTCTTTATCATTTTTTGATTCTCTATATCAGTTATATGATGTGCTTTTCCCCCTCCAAGCATTTCATATACCAAAAAATCTAATTCCCACATATGCTTAATTATATTATTACGGTCTTTCCAATATGCTGAGATATCAATATCTCCATGTATTCGTGACTCAAATCCTAGAAACAAGTCAATAGCGCATCCCCCACAGAACGCATATTCAAATTGCTGATTTCTCAATATTTCATTTGCTTGTACTATTAATGTATTCACCTAGGTTCTTATTATATCACGATACTGTTACAAACCAATTAGCAACCTATTTCAATAGTTTATTATTGATATTTTACGGTATTGCTTTTTTTAGAAAACTCGTCTAAAATAATATTGAATGTTATATTAGCCGAAAGGAGTTGCTTATGTATATTTATAGACACATAGAAGAACCTGTTAGAAAGATATCAAAAATGTTTGGTGCAGTTTTGATTACAGGTCCTCGTCAGGTAGGTAAAACAACACTTTTAAAAAGAATTGCGAAGAATATAACATATGTAACACTTGATGATCCTATCATGATTTCATCTGCAAAAGAACATGCTGGAACTTTCTTCAAGGACAATCCTCCACCAATATTTGTAGATGAAATTCAATATGCTCCGAATCTTTTTCCGTATATAAAAATGATTATTGATTCTGAACATAAGAAAGGACAGTTCTATTTATCCGGTTCCCAGTTATTTGTAATGATGAAGAACGTTACAGAATCACTTGCAGGAAGACTCGGAATAATTGAATTACTTGGTTTATCATTACGTGAAATAGCAGGTGTGAAATTTAATGAGCCATTTATCCCAACAGATGAATACTTCACAGCTCGACGCAAAGACATAAAGGAAATCTCATATAAGGATATTTGGAATATAATTTACAAAGGCAGTATGCCACAGATGTATGCAGAAAGTGATGTTGATTGGACTTTTTTTTATGGTTCCTATGTAAAGACATATGTTGAACGCGATGTTCGGGATTTAACTCAAATAGGCGACGAAAGCAAGTTTATCAAATTTATGACCGTGATAGCTGCCAGTACAGGCCAGCTCTTAAATCTTGCATCAGTTGCTCGTGATGTAAATATCAGTCCACCTACAGCAGAACGCTGGTTATCAATACTTCAAACTTCCCGGATTGTTTATTTACTCCAGCCTTATCATAACAATCTTATAAAACGGGCTGTTAAAACACCAAAGGTCTATTTCCTTGATACAGGGCTTGCTGCTTATCTTACAAAATGGAATACTCCAGAAGTATTACAAAATGGTGCTATGGCAGGAGCTTTTTTTGAGACTTTCGTAATTGCAGAAATTATTAAGAGTTATTTAAATAAAGGTAAAGATATATCTCTTTACTTCTATCGTGATAAAGATATGAATGAGATTGATCTATTGATTTTAGAAAATGGAACGCTATATCCAATTGAAATCAAGAAACATGCCGATCCAAGTAAAAAAGATATTACATCTTTTCGGGTTCTTGATAGCATTCCAAATATCAAAAGAGGAAAAGGCGGTGTTGTTTGCATGTATGACAATCTAATAACATTAAGTAACGAAGACATGGTTATTCCAGTAAAGTATCTATAGGTAAACTCTTATTCTCTACTATTTAGAATCCAAGATAAACAGTATATATAGTTATCCCTTAAATCTTAAAATCATGCACTGCCTTGTACATTGCTAATATATTCTGTGGTGGAACCTCTGGCATAATATTGTGTTCGGTGTTAAACACATATCCCCCGCCAGGCATCAAGATTTCTAGCATATGGGTAGTATAATCATATACTTCCTGTTCTGTTGCTTTGTTTAGTATCCATCGCGTATTGCATCCACCACCCCAGAAGGTTATATCTTTTCCGTATTCTCTCTTAAGTTCCGCAGGATCCATTCCTCTTGCTGTAGTCTGCACAGGATTTATTACTTCAAACCCTGCTTCAATAAGGTCGGGAAGCAGTTTCCTTATAGAACCGCAGGAGTGAAGATATGTCTTCATCTTTGAATGCTTGTGCACATAGTCACAAAGTACCGCATGGCGTGGTTTAAACATCTTCCTGTAAATTTCAGGAGCCATGAATGGTCCTTCGTTGGTGCCAAGATCATCTCCGAACCTGACTATATCCACTACATCACCTACCGCTTCGCATATTTTTGCCAAACCCTCCAAATGTATTTCCATAAGCTTATCAAGAAGATTTTCAACCTCTTTCGGCTCCAGTATAAGATCCATCAGAAAGTTATCAATTCTTCTTAAAAATGTACCCCACTCGAACAGATTACAGCCAGCACCAATCATAATAGCCTTATCAGTCGTATTACGAAGATATATGGCTTTTTCACGAAGAGTTTTAAAAAAATCCGGTTTGTTTGCATTATCCCATGGAGAGGAAGCAAGCTTCTGCCAGAGAACTTTTTCCATTGCTTTTCTTATATCTTTGTAATCTTTTGGATATCCATCTATATATGGAAAATATGTCTGGTCGAAAAATGCTCCGCCTTTTGGCATAAAAGCAATTTTATCACCATCTTCATCATATGCATCAAAGCCTTCTTTGGTTTCTACAGGCTTAAACCATGAAGGATACTGGGCAATGCTGCCATTAAGAAGTTTTATATCATACCAGTCAGTATCAAGAGTATTGAAAGCTCGTCCTATATCCAGCACATCGACTCCGAACCTTTGTAATATATCATCCTCTGGCTGGGCAAGCTGCTGTACGACATCATATATCCTGGTATGTCCTGTATTTATTCCAAGGTGTTTTTTCAGATTATTGTATGCGATTGCAGATATATTGGAACTGGGAGTAGACCCTAAATCCAATGGTACATGATCTGGTTCTTTATGATTAATAGATGTAAGTATACGCTCTCTTGAATTCATATTATCTTCCCTCTAGTATTGAATTACTCAGTCCGTATGGAACACTTCCTCCATAGAAGCCCACCATTCTCCTTCCTTTGCAGAAGATACTGGCATCTGGCAGGGGTCTGTCAATGCCCACCATTTTTGGGTCAGAGGATCAGCCCCCATTTTTTCCATATCGGAATCGTAATCATTCCCTATGTATTCAAAATAGCTGAAAAGCAGACCGTCTCTGTAAAATATCGAGTAGTTGCGGATATTGCACTTTCTTATCATATCAAGAACTCCCGGCCATGCATCTGCATGCAGTTTCTTATACTCTTCCAGTTTGTCCGTCTTTACTTGTATGACAGAACCCATCCTTAGCATTAGAATCACCCCTTCTTTTTCTTAGGCTCAAGATTAGCAGCATCCGCATAATATGCACTTGTTATAAAAAGGCTTGAAAAACCTGCACCTAAAAATGCAGTATATACGGTCTTGTAAATTACCCAGCCCCAAAGAGTAAACTTTGTAATACTGAATATTAATATTCCAAGGGCTGATAACCCATATAGTACTGGTATCACGGCAATACACCAAATCCAGCCATATGTTGCCGGCATCTTAAACCATTTTCCCATCCATAACTGGAATTTTGTCCTTGGTTCAAGTGATGCATATAGCCCAGCTTTTTTTACACCTGCATTAACAGACCATGCAATGAGCCAGGCAAGAATGATAGCAGTTATTGCTATATCTATTATGAGGTCAAGATGGTTTTGCTGCATTGTAAGTATTTCATACTGCTTGTTCTTATTAAGAAAATATGCAATAACCCCGTTTATAATGCCGTTTATAAAGAATGACCATATCATCTGTTCGACTATATATTTCTTATGCTTGTCATTCATTATCTGTTACCAACCTTTTTTAATATCTCAGCCTGATATTCCGGAATTACCCCGTATGAATCAGGACCAGCATTTAGTAATAAACGCCCCTTTTTCGGGAAAACTTCTGAAATTATCTTTTTCACCTCTTCTGCAGTTATATAGTCTTGCTCTCTGCTGAACTGATTAAATCCAAATGACTTATCCATTCCTCGGCATACTTCAAACCATATGTCTTTCTGTTCCCATTTTGTATTGTATTCTAATGTCCTAAAATCATAATATTTTGTATCAAGAACTACTTCTGTATTTTTTTCCAGAGCACTCTGCGCCATTCTATTTATCAAAGCTTCACCAAGCTTATTCCTAAGATAATTCGGCCACTGTCCCCATCTGTCATTTACAACACCTTCAGGAACTTTGCTGTAGTAATATTTAAACAAATCCTCTAATCTCTTGTCTGTCGGATAACCAATATCGCTCCATAAAACTTCAGGTTTATACCTGTCAATTATCTCCATCCAGTGGTTATAACAGTAATCACAATAAAGCTTTGAATTATCATTCCCCATAAACAAAGAACCTGCACTTTCAATCCTTCTGTCTTTGAATGACCAGTCAATTAATGAAGAGTAATATACACCGAATTTCATCCCTCTTTTACGTACAGCTGCAGCAAGATCTCCTACAAAATCAAAATCCAGATGCCAACCTTCCTTTTTAGGATGCTTTATTTTGGTATCAAACATAACAAAACCGTCATGATGCTTACTTACCACAACCACATATTTAGCACCAGCTTCTTCAAACAGTTCTGCCCATTTTTCCACATCCACATTCTTTGCATGTTTTTTAAATTCTTCGACAAAATAGTCATAAGTCTTGTCCTTGAAGTTTTTTTCATGATAAAGCTGAGCAGGACTTCCAGGAAATTTCATGCTGTTTGGATACCACTCAGCATATGGCATGTTTGCAAAAACATAGCTCATAGGCTTTTCTTTCATCAAAGTCCCGTAATCATCAACATCAACTGGCGCAAATGCCGGTATGCTTGATGCTCCCCAATGGATAAAAATACCAAAATCTGCATCACGAAACCATTTAGGCGGATTATACCGATGGATATTCGGCGTATCTGTCTTTTTCATACAAATTCCCTCCCTGAATATATATTTTAAATGCCCCTTATTAGGTAACTGAAATGTTTTTTTGATGTTTTATGTCTTCTTAATAAATGAACTATACTTATTCTATCACTTGGGTATAGTTCTGTCCATATTTCTGTTCATTTGATGTTAATTTCTATCACTATAAAATAATATATTTACAATTGCAAAGATGATATAATTTACTAAAATACATTGAAATTTTAAACGGGGTAAATACATGAAAAGAAGATTATTCTTATCCATTCTGTTAATAGCAATTATTCTTTTGTCAGGATGCAATTTTAATAGGACTCCAAGCGAGTCTCCATCAGTATCAGATGCAACTATTGAAAGTCCCTCTTCGGAACCTTCTCTTGATCCTATAGTTACTGAAATAATTCCAAGTGAAGAACCGGTTTTAACAGTTGATGATCTATATACCAAATTCCATGAAGCAGAAGCTAGCGAAGATTATATACTGGCTTTAGGTTATGCGAACCAGATAATGTCCGAATATCCCGAAGAACAGCGTATATACTGGTTAAAAACGCAGATGCTGATCTCTTGCATGGTAGCTTTCAATAATGAGTTAAGAAAAACAGTCGAGTCATATAGCACGGACAACTCAGACCATAAAGATTTCATAATTACATTCAAGGATGAATATTCAAAGACAGATCTCTCTGTCGAATGGCCTTTCATCCATGATTATGCTGACGGGCAGATAAACATTGTTGGTAGTTCTGGTACTGAATTATCAAGTGGAATGGGTATAAATGACTATAGGGAGTTCAGAAGAGAAGTTTTCTGTGTTCAGGGAGACTGGGTTTATTATATAAATGCTGAGGAAGGGTATTCTTTATACAAAATGAAGACAGACTTTACTTCACGGACACTTTTAACAGAAAATGAAGTAAGTAATCTGAATGTTATTGGAGACTGGATCTACTTTACTGATTTATCAAAAGATGAACATATATACAAGATGAGGACGGATGGAAGTATGCAGACATTTATCTCTGATGCAAAATGCTCTTTTATGGTAGTTTATAACGACTATATATATTATGCAGATGCAGACAGTTATAACAATCTGTGCCGTATGAAAGCAGATGGTACAGGTATTAAAAATCTCGGACATAATGTTGAAGTAATAAGTATTTCCGATAATCTTGTATATTTCCGCACAGAACAGCATGAGCTTTTATGCATGACTGTTGAGGGAACTGATATAAAGAAGGTAGTAGAAGATGAGTCATACGGTAATTTTTATATAAATGAAGATAGCATTCATTACATGACAATAGAAGGAAATGGTCTTACAATATATAAATGCGATAAACTGGGCCAGAACAAACAACAGCTATATCATGTGGACTATAAGATAAACTTCTATTATGTAATGGATACCCATATACTTATGTCTGTAAGATACCCTGACAGAATGGAGTGTCTTGTACTTGTAGATTTAAATGACACAGCCAATGTAACACAGCTTAAAGACTATGTGTCAAATAATGTAATACACTTAAAAGATCAGAACAAAATTCTGTTCATGAATGACTACACTAACTTCTCATGGCTGATACTTAACTTAGCTGATAATACTGTGAAATAGGAAATTATGAGGAAATAATGAAGATTGATGATTTATATGGTTTGTATGTGAAGTGTTTTCCAGATTACTTATGCAGTAAAGACACATTTGAAGCGTTTTTAAACCCGCAACAGGCTGTAATATTTACGGAATATGACAATGATAGACTGATTGCATATACAATAGTCTGGGGTAATTCTATTTCATTGCTTTATATTCAACAATACGCCATTTACCCTTTTCGCCTAAAGCAGAAAGATTTTTTCTAGGCATAAATACACTCTTCATGTCAGTAAAGAGCTGTTCCGTTCTATCTTGTTTCTTCATAATATTACCGCCTTCAAATGGATAATAATATATTACAATAACTTCAGTTAAAAAAATACTGTGTTTTTCTACTGCCATATACTTTTTCAATCAAGATTCACATCGGAATCAGACCCTTAAAGTTCATTATAATCTGAATCCAAAAAACTGCTTATTGCGAATCCAGATATAGCACAAATCCGAACCCTTCGCCAATCGTAAAGATTAATGAGTGGTTCAGATTATGTGCATTTGGTCGAAGTGACAAGATTTGAACTTGCGACTTCTTGGTCCCGAATTATAAACAAGGCTTGATGTAGTGTAAAATATTATACAAGCTTTAAGTTCAATGCTTTCCGACTTGGAATGAATAATTTTGCTATGAAGTGAATTAGTAATATCACTGTGTATCAAGCCAGTCTATCAGGTTGATTTGCCTTATACCATCATAGTCTCCTGTATAATCATCCAGCGTTATTATAAATTTCGGGTAATTATCTTTAACTTGTTTTAATGAATGAAGTTCTCGTGCAAGCGTATTTTCATCCAATACTGATGCTGCGACCTGATAATACTCTGTTTTGTTTTCTCTAACAGCAACAAAATCAACCTCTGTACCACGCCCCGCTTTACCGATATTGATAGAGTAACCACGTCTTAATAATTCCAAAAAGACAATGTTCTCAATCTGATGACCGATACCTCTATTAGTCACCCCAAGTATCATATTACGAAGACCTGTATCGCAGATATAATATTTACTCTCAGATTTGAGATGCATTTTCCCTTTAATGTCATAACGCTGCACCTTGTAAAACAAATAGCTATCAGTTAGCGCTTCTAAATATAATTCAACAGTAGCAACACCTGTCGGACGGCCACTTGAAGTTAGTGTGTCTGCAATTTTTTTGGCAGAAACAGGACTGCCAATACTATCACATAAAAAGGTTGCTATAGATTTTACAAGAGTAACATCGTTTAACTTTTTTCGTGTCAGGACATCTTTGACCAATACGGTATTGTAGATACCCTCTAAATACTGGTTATGCGCAAGGGTATTATCCGTAAATCGAGCAGGGTATGGAAATGCTCCTAAGTTCATGTAAAGATTGAATCTCTTGCGCTTGTCGTAAATATCCACCATCTCACTATATTCCGAAAAGGAAAGCGGAAGCATATCTATCTCTATATAGCGAGCAGTCAATTTAGTCGCAAGTTCGCCTGACAGCATGTAGGCATTAGAACCTGTAATGTAAATATCAAGACTTTTTCTTAGAAATAGACTAGATATAGCTCTTTCATAATCTATACAGTTTTGAATCTCATCAATGAATACATATGTCCATTTATCTTTCTGCATATGAGTTATTACATAATCATGCAACTTTTTATAGTCTAGTAGTTCAGAAAAATCCTGATCCTCCAGATTTATGAAAATTATCTGCTCTTCCTTAATGCCTTCGGCTTTAAGTTTTTCGATATATAGGTCAAACAATGTAGATTTTCCGCAACGACGAACACCTGTGACGACTTTTATCATTTCCTCTTCACGCCACATGGAGAGTTGCTCTAAATATGCTTTACGTTCAATGAGTTTATTCATTTAACACCTCTATTTGCAACCATTATATCAATTACTTGTAAATATTGCAAGTAATTTTCAAAATGGAAAAGTACTTGCACAATGTTCTACTTTTTCTTTATAAAAGAAGACATCCCTTTCCTTAGCGAAAAAGCATGTCTTCGTGGTCGGAGTGACAAGATTTGAACTTGCGACTTCTTGGTCCCGAACCAAGCGCGCTACCGAACTGCGCTACACCCCGTGTTTAGATATTATAACCCTTCTTTTATATTATGTCATCAGTATTTTTGCTATTCCATCATATCAGTTATATCTACATTCTCATCTTTACTTTTGGTCCTGACAAGCTTATTTAAAAGATTTGTGATAGGCTTTCTGAATACCACAACAAGTGCTATAAATACAGCAAGAATTGCTACAACCAGTATAGTCTGAGTGGTTGTCCATGTAAGAACACCATTTCCTAACAATGATGAAGACAAAGTTGAAGGTATTCTTGCTATTGCTACAAGAAATAAGAATATTCCAAAAGGCAGGGTCACGATACCTGCAACATAACATAAAAGATCATCAGGCAACCCAGGAATTACAAAAGCTAAAAGGAAGAATATTGGTCCGTTTCTCTTGACAAAATCTACTGCTTTTTTAGTCTTACCTTTACCAGCCAGTTTATCGACCAATGGTTCTCCAAACGCTCTTCCAAGCCAGTATACTGTTACAGAGGCTAGTATGGTTGCAGTATGATTTATTAAAAACCCTCCCCATGTACCAAAAAGCATGCCTCCTACGAAGTATGTAACCTGACCTGGAATTGG
>ERZ795048.4095-NODE-4095-length-10352-cov-6.214043_pt1 | contig 10352 bp, 9 predicted proteins | sample MGYA00375132_ERZ795048 | MGnify/ENA primary metagenome ERZ795048 (study PRJEB30177, sample SAMN05720225) | activated sludge metagenome | isolation source: Anaerobic digester | place: Hong Kong | collected 2014-12-17 ...
AAGATCATGGGGTTGAAGAATCTTCCTGAAAACACAGGGCATAATGTCAATCGTAGAAGAAGAAACCCGGGGGAACGGTGTTTATAAACACCGATCAGGATAAACCATAATCTGGGTTCTGGAGCCGGGCGGGGGCTCAGGGTTTGCGGGCGGAGGCCAGCAGTTCTTCGGCGTGGCGGAGGGCGACGCTGGTGGATTCGCGTCCGCCCAGCATGCGGGCGATTTCGTCGACGCGTTCGCCGGGGGTCAGCGGGAGGACCTGCGTCAGGGTGCGCCCTCCGCGGACGGTTTTGCGGACGGCGAACTGGTGCGCGCCGCAGGCGGCGACCGGGGGCAGATGGGTGATGGCCACGACCTGGTGCCGCCGGGCGGCTTCGGCCAGTTTCCGGCCGACGGCGTGGGCGGTTTCGCCGCCGACATTGGCGTCGATTTCATCGAACACCAGCAGGGGGATGCGGTCGGCTCCGGCCAGCACCACCTTGAGGCCCAGCATGACGCGCGAAATTTCGCCGGAGGAGGCGATGGCGCGCAGGGGGCGCATCGGTTCGCCGATGTTCGGCGCGAACCCGAATTCCGCGCGGTCGAGGCCGCTGGCGGCCGGGGTCTCCGCGGGCTGCACGCGGACATCGAACGAGCCGTGCTCGAAGCCGAGGGCCCGGAGTTCGGCGGTGATGGCCGGCGCCAGTTTCTCCGCGGCGCTTTCGCGCCGCTTGCGCAGCGCGCGGCCGAGGGTCTGCAGTTCCTTTTCCGCTGCGGCGATGTCCTTTTCCACTTCGGCTTTCTGCCGGTCGCGGGTCTGCAGATCCTTCAGGCGGGCTTTCGAGGTTTCCAGGGTGTCCAGGATCCCCTCGAGACTTCCGCCGTACTTGCGCTTGAGCCGGTCGTAGGCGGCCAGGCGCTGATCGAGCCATTCCAGGCGGACGGGGTCGGCATCGATGTCCGCCAGTTCCCGCTGGATGGCGGCGGACAGCGAAGCGATGCCGTCGGCCTGGGCGCGCAGTTCGCCGGGCCAGTCCCGGGCGGCGGGCATCAGCCGGGCCAGCTCGTCGAGCGCCTTGAGGGCGGGCGACAGCGCGGCCAGCGCCGAGGCATCGTCCTCGGTCGCGGCCTGCACGACGATCTGGCCGAGCTCGAGGATGCGCTGGGCGTGTCCGGCGGTCTGCTGTTCGGCGCGGACCTGTTCTTCTTCGCCTTCGACGGGCGCGGCGTCTTCGATATCCTTGACGCGGTAGGTCAGCAGGTCGATCTGGGCATCCAGATCGCCGATGTCGCCGGAGAGCTCTTCGCGCCGGGCGAGGAGGGCCTGCCAGCGGGCATGGGCCCGGGCATAGGCGGCGCGTTCCCGGCTTGATTTGGCGTAGGCATCGAGAATATCGAGCTGGCAGGCGGGCTGGAACAGGGACTGGTGGTCATGGGGGCCGTGCAGGTCCACCAGCAGCGCGCCGATCCGTTTGAGAAGCGGCAGGGTCGCCGGCGCGTCATTGACAAAGGCCTGGCCGCCTCCGGCCGCCTTGACGATGCGGCGCAGGATCAGGAGCCCGTCCTCGCACGGGTCCAGGCCGGAATCCGCCAGGATCTCCTGGACGGCGCGGGGATCGTCCAGCCGGAAGGTGGCTTCGACCAGGCATTGCGTTTCGCCGGCGCGGACGGCGGAGGTGTCGGCGCGTTCGCCGAGCAGCAGATAGAGCGCGCCGATCAGGATGGATTTGCCCGCGCCGGTCTCGCCGGTGATGATGTTCAGTCCCGGCTGGAACGCCACCGAGGCATCCTCGACCAGCGCGAGATTTTTCACTCTCAACAGCGTCAGCATGGAGGCAGGATAGCGCAAAGGCCCGCCGCCGGGAAGGGGGGAGTTGACAGGTCCGGTTCACCGCCCTGAACAGGGGAGGGGGGGCTTTGGGGATTGCCCGGCGGCCGGGGATTGGCTACTGTTCATCCGTCTGGCAGGATGCAACACCTTTTGGAGGAACCATGAAGAGGACAATCCGGTTTTGGATGGCGGCGGTGATGGCGGCGGTGATGGCGGCGGGGTGCAGCGACGACGGGGATTCGGACGGACTGCCGGCGCAGGAACAGACGGCCGGCACAGCTGAAGAAGCGGAAGGTGGCGGGGGGGAGGCGACGGCGGATTCAACCGGAACGGCCATCCGCGCGGAACAGCTGGCGCCGCAGCTGGTTTCTCCGGCCGACGGTGCGGAATACACGGTCTATCTGTTCGGCGGAACCGCCAAGGTGGCGTTTCGGTGGACGGCGCTGGAGGGCGCGGACAGCTATTCGCTTCGGATGGAAAACGTTGCGGGTGGGTATGTGTTCGGCGGGACTTCGGGCTCGCTGGATTTGCCGGTGGGAACCTACACCTGGTGGGTGTGCGGGAGATACCCGGTCGACGAGGATACCGTGGAAGATGGTCCCGCAAGCGAGAAGTTTTCCTTCACGGTCAAGCAGGGCTATTTCCAGATACAGGGGCCTTGACCGTTCGGGAGGGTTCTAGGTCCGCCGGCGCCGGCGGGCGGCCAGCAGCAGGGGCGCGCCGATCAGCAGCAGGCCGAGGGTTCCGGGTTCCGGAACGATGCCGGGGGTGGTGGAGGGATCCGCCGGTTCGAGTCCGTGGGCCTTGTACTGGGCGGCGGTTTCCAGCACGACGGCGCCGGAGACCGGCGTGACCAGCTGCCAGGTCCGCGCCAGCGCCACGGCTTCGTCGCGGCCGGTCTTGCGGCAGGGATTCGAGAGCCGCGCGATTTCTCCGGCGGCCCAGAGGCGGGCCACATGCGACGAGCCTTCGGGCACATCCCCGGGGATGGCGTCGCCGGCGAGTTTTTCGCGGTGCCAGCGGCCGGACCTGTTCTGGAGGAGGTTGATGATTTCCATCGGCCGGTCGTCGAGGACGGGGAGGGGGCGGATCAGGCGAAGGTCGGCCAGCTGCTCGGCGATGCGGTTGGCCCCGGGGCCGTACTGGTGGGAATGGATGACGAGGCGGCCGCGGGAGAAGTCGGCGATCTGGCGCAGGGCTTCCAGTTCCGGCGAGTCGAGGGGTTGGGCGGCGTGGAGCCACAGGATGGGGGCATTGCCGTTTTCGGCCGCCCACTCGGCGGCCTGGACCAGGGCCGGACCGTTGTCGCACCCGCCCGCATAGCGGATGTGGAAGGGCGGTTTGCCGTCCATGGTTTTAGGAGCGTCATAGGCGATCCAGGTGCGGACCCGGGTTTCCGGAGGAAGAAAATCAAAGAGGCACTTGGTCATGTGCGCATGGTGCGCATCCATGCGCGCCGAGCCGTCGATGACGATGGCCAGGGCATCGGGAAATCCGGCCGGGTCTTCGGGGAGATCCAGCGTCTGGAGGATGGCTTCGTTCGCGCCGAGGCGGGCATCGCGGGAAAGAACGCGCGGGGGTGGACTGGCCAGCGGCAGCAGCAGGAAGGGCGCGGAGGCGGCTGAGTCGGCGGGCGCCTTGCCGCGGATGGAATAGGGGCTGCCGTTCAGCACCAGGAAGCCGTTCGTTCCGCCTTTCACCTCCAGGGGGGGCTGATCGCTTTCCAGCCAGACGGACGTCTGTACTTCCGGCGCGGCGCTGAAGTTCTGTTCGACGAAGCGGGGCAGGCGCAGGGCGGCTTCGGCTTTCTGCGCGTCGGGCACGAGCAGGGGAACGGTGATGCCGATGCGGGTTTTCATGGACCCGTCCACCGGGACGGGGAAGCACTGCATCAGAATGCGGTCGGGGCCGGCGGTGGTGACGAGGACCGGATCGCGGCGCTGGCGCACGGCCACCTGCTGATAGGCCTGGCGGGTCTGGGAGCGGCCGCCGAAGGCGGCTTCGCACGGTTCGCCGTTGATCCACAGGGTGACGCGCGAGACCGCCCCGCCGGGCGGCAGTTCGATCAGGGCGCGGGCTTCGCGTTCGGCGGGCGAGGCGTTATGGAACTCCAGGGTCCATTCCAGATAGGCGGTGCCCGAGGCGGAGTCGATGCGCCCGTCGAGGCGCGACTGGGAGAGCGACAGCCCTTTGATGCGCGCGGCGACCTGATCGCCGCCGAGAGCCGGATCCCACCAGTCCGAATCAATCAGGTCCTGCCCCCGCAGTCCTTTGAGGCGCGGAGGCGGCACGGCGGAATAGGGCGTGCCGGTGACGCGGTAAAAGGCGGTCTGGGCGTCGGCGCGGGAGGCCGGGCGGCCGCCGCGGAAGGAACCGCCGAGCACGAGCGTAAAAAAGTCCATGGGTTCCTGCGTGCGATAGCACCGGCGCAGCAGGACGTCCCGGCTGCCCAGGACGCGCAGGACGGCGGTGGCCCGGGCGCGGACGGCGGGATCGGGGTCGCTGACCTGCGGCGCATAGCGGGGCACGACGAGGCGCGGCACGGCCAGCAGGAACAGCAGCAGAAAGGCGGGGAGGGCCGTCCGCCACCAGGCGGCCGGCGGCGGGGCCTCCGTCAGAAAGCGGGCCCGGCGGAGGCGGGAGCGGATGGCCAGCGCGGAGATGAAAGCCAGCAGCGGCGAGAGGGGGATGAACCCGATGCCGAAATAGATGATGGCCATGACGGCGAACGGCGTCACGAGGATGAACTGCAGGGCATAGAAAGCGGCAATGCCGATGGCCATGCCGTTCAAGCGGCCGATCCAGCGGAAAAGAGTTCCCGCCGCCCTCACCCGTTCCCGGGAGCCCATGGCCAGGGCCAGGGCGTTGGCGGCGGGCACGAGGGCGATCAGCAGCGCGTGGCCCCAGGTGGGAATCGGATCAAACAGGATTTCCGCGCAGACCCCCGCCAGGAGTTCAAAGACCAGGACGCCCAGCGGGAGGAACACCCCCAGGATCCAGAGCATGACCGCGGTGCTGCGGCCGAACCATTTCTGCAGGGTGGAAGGCGCGCGGGGCGAAGGGTCGCGGGGCGGGGAGGGGGGGACGGCCGGCGGGGCGTCCGGGGCCGGACACGCCTGGGACGATTTCAGCAGCGGAATCAGTTCGGTTTCCACGCGCCCGGGTTCCACCTCGCGTTCGCCCGCGGCGGCGGCGCGGGACTCGATCAGCGCCTTCCAGTCGGAAAACACCTCGTCGGGATCGGCGCCCAGTGCCAGCAGGGCGCCGCGGTGATTTTCGCCGTGGCGGTTGAACAGCTCCAGGGCTTCCGGATTCCAGGGGATCATGGCGTGCTCCTTTTCTTGGCCGTCTGGTGCTGGCGCTTCATTACCTCAAAGCGATCGTTCATCAGGGCGAGGATCTGGCGGCCGCGCGGGGTGAGGCCGTAGATTTTGCGGGCGGGGCCGTCGGGGGATTCTTCGATGCGCCGGACGGCCAGGAGCCCCTGCAGGCGCAGGCGGGAAAGCAGGGGGTAGAGGCTGCCCTCGGAGATGCCGAGGCCGGGGATGTCCTGCAGCCGGAGCATGAGCCCGTAGCCGTGGAGTTCCTCGCCGGCCAGCACGTTGAGCAGGCAGGTCTCGAGCCAGCCGCGCCGCATCTGCGCCATCCATTGCGCGATGTAGGACGTGTTCTGGCTCGTCATCTCCGGCTCCGTTCCGTTTCCGGCCCGCTCCGCCCCCGCCCGGGGGGCGGCGGTCCGGTACCCTGTTCAACCATGTACCTTGTCTCACATGGTACCAGGCGGCGTCAAGCGGTTTTTTGGGGGGGTGTTTTTGTCTTTTTCCGGCAGGCGCGGGGGGGGGCGCCTCTGCGATTATGGCGCATGGCTTATGCGGGTGACGAAACCGGCCTTTGCGCCCCCCACGGTCTTGTGCCGCGGGTGAATCAGGTCGAACAAGAAGTACACGCATTCAAGATCAGTTTAAGCTGCGCAAGCATGCGCAGCCCCCCTCCGGTCATGTCGAGCGAAGTCGAGACACTTGTCCCGACACCGCGGGATCTCGGCCCCATCCCGACAGTCAGCCTGCGGGATCAAGCCCAGATCCCTCGACAGGCTCGGGATGACGGCCCCCTGCGGTCATGCCCCAGCCCCTGCCCTGTCATATGGAGCGAAGGCGCGCAGCGCCGGAGTCGAAATCACTTGTCCAGCCGCCGCCTCGCCTGCGGGCCGCAGGAGGGGCGGGATGCAAAAAAAGCGCCGCCCGTCGGCGGGCGGCGCGGATGCCGGGGGCGGCGCGGAATGATTACCGCTTGGCCTTCCTGGCTTTCTTCTTGGCGGGTTTCCGGGCCGCGGCTTTCTTCGGCGCCTTTTTCACCGCCGCTTTTTTCACGGCTTTCTTCGCCGGAGCTTTTTTTGCCGTCTTTTTGGCGGCGGGCTTTTTGGCTTTCTTGGCAGGCTTTTTGGCCTTTTTCGCGCCGGAGACCGGGGGCAGGGCGGAGACGTCGAGGACGCGTTCCATGGGATAGCCCATCAGTTCGCCCAGGGTGCCGGTGACATCTTCCATGCGGTTGGTGAGCATCATGGCGGCGATGACGAAGGGCTTGTAGCCGGCTTCCTTGTAGGTGGGGATGCGGTACTTCTCGAAGACGCTGGCGGAGACTTCGCCGGCCTTGCAGGAGACATCGGTGATGTCGGCGGGCAGGCAGTGCATGTAGAGGGCTTCGCCGCCCTTCGTGCGCTTCATCTTGGCCTCGTCGCATTCCCAGTTCTTGTATTCGGCGTTGTGGGCGAGGCACTGCTTCTCCAGCTCCTTCAGGCCGTCCTGGTCCTTGGCGCGCAGCAGATCCGTGCGCTTCTGCATGACCTGATAGGGAGCCCAGGACTTGGGATAGACGATGTCGGCGCCTTCAAAGGCTTCTTCCATCGAAGTGACCTGCCGGAACGAGCCGCCGGTTTCGCGGGCCTGGCGGCCGGCGAGATCCACCACGTCGGGGATCAGGTCGTATCCCGGCGGATGGGCGAGGGTGACATCCATGCCGAAGCGGGTCATCAGGCCGATGATGCCCTGGGGCACGGAGAGGGGCTTGCCGTAGGACGGACTGTAGGCCCAGGTCATGGCGATTTTCTTGCCGCGCAGCGCGTCGAGCGAGCCGAAGTGTTCCTTGAGCCAGCACAGGTCCGCCATGGACTGGGTGGGGTGGTCGATGTCGCACTGCAGGTTGACGATGCCGGGCCGCTGGGCCAGGACGCCCTGGTTGAAGCCGTCCTCGAGCGCTTCGGCGACTTCGAGCATGTAGGTGTGGCCGGCGCCGAGGTACATGTCGTCGCGGATGCCGATGATCTGCGTGAGGAACGAAATCATGTTGGCGGTTTCGCGGACGGTTTCGCCGTGGGCGATCTGCGACTTGCCTTCGTCGAGATCCTGGACGGCGAGGCCGAGCAGGTTGCTGGCGGAGGCGAAGGAGAAGCGCGTGCGGGTGGAATTGTCGCGGAAGTTGGAGATGGCCAGGCCGGTGTCGAACACGCGCAGCGAGATGTTCTGTTCATAGAGATGCTTCATCAGCTCGGCGGTCTGGAGGATGAGCTTGAGTTCGGGGAGCGACTTGTCCCACGTCAGCAGAAAGTCCTTGCCGTAAAGGCTGGCGTTCAGCTTGCGGATGGACTGGAGCATTTGGGTGGCGTTCATAGGGGTTCCTTCGAATCGGGTTGGTTCTTTCAAACGACCGGCATGCTATCAAAGCCGGGCGGGTGTGCAATAGAGGAAAAGGCCTGTTCCGCGTCCCCCCCCCCCCCGGTCCTTACAGGCGGTCCATGTCCGCGTTTTCGCGGAGGTGGAGGAGGGCGGCGATTTTGGGGACGTACATGCGGGTTTCGGCGGGGAGGCGGTCGTGGATGTCGTCGAAGGTCCTGCCGCCGGAGGCGGCGAGGGCCTTGGCGACCCGTCCCTGGCCGCAGTTGTAGGCGGCCAGGGCCAGCGGCCAGTTGCCGAAGCGTCCGTGGAGATATTTCAGGTAGCGGGCGGCGGCGCGGGCGTTTTTCATGGCGTCGAGCCGTTCGTCGGCGGGGGAGAGGCGCAGGCCGTACTCGCGGGCGGTGGCGGGCATGAACTGGTAGAGGCCGACGGCGCCGGCCGGGCTGCGGGCGGCGGGATTGAAGGTGGATTCGGCCTCGGCCTGCCAGACGAGCGGAGGGGGGATGCCTTCCTCCCGGAAGACGCGCTTGAGGCCCGGCAGCAGGGCGGCGGCGCGGGCGGGGGCCGGCCGGCCGGACAGCTTGCGGATCCAGACCTCGCGGTTTTCCACGTAGCGGTTGCGGGCCTGTTCGACCTGCGGCGCGTTCTTGGCGGGGGCCGGGGCCGGGGCCGGGGCGGGTTCCGGTTCGGTCGGGTGGGGGATCAAGGGGGGGGTGGGCAGGGGCGGGTGCGGCGGCAGGGGGGCGGGAGCGGGCGGCGTCGGCGCGGGATGGGGAATCAGGGGGGGGCGCGGCGGAGCCGGTGCGGGCGCGGGCGACGGGATGGCCCGTTCCACCTCGGCGGCCATTTCAAAGAAGTCCATGCGGGCTTGCAGCCAGTCCGCATAGGCCTGGGTCTCGGGGTTGGCGCGCAGGGTGTCGAGGGTCTGGCGCGCCCGGGGCTGGAGGTCGGACAGGGCATCGAGGCTGCCGCCGGCCAGGGCGTTCTCGATGGGGCCGAACGTGGAGCGGAGTTCATCCGCCGTATAGAAGCGGAACTGTTCCCGGACCGAGGGGGGGGCCACCTGTTCGAACAGCCGCTGGCCGGACTCGGCGATATACTCGTAGTCGAGTTCCCACTCGCCGCCGGTAAAGGCCCGGGCGGGGCCGGCGGCCAGGAGCCCGCCGGCCAGGCCGGCGGCGGCGATCCGGATGACGTGGACAGCTGTCATGGGGTTACGGCACACGATACCCGGGACCGGGCGAAAAGGCATTCTCAATGTGACGGACCACGGGCGGTTCTCCGCCGGGGGAGCCGACGACTTCCACGACATCGAACCGGATGCGCGGCGGGCGCACCTTGAGGCGCCGGAGATACTGGTGGGCGGCGCGGCCGAGGGCGCGGCGCTTGGCGCGGTCCACGGCGGCGGCGGGCCGGCCGAAGCGTTCGCTGCGGCGCGTTTTGACTTCGACGAACACCAGCGCATCCGGGGCGGGCGAACGCGCCACGAGATCCAGCTCGCAGCGCGAGCCGAAGCGGACATTGCGTCCCAGGATGCGGTAGCCCTTGCGTTCCAGCCAGCGCGCCGCGGTCTCTTCTCCCCAGGCGCCGGCGCGGTGGGCTTCGGGCCGGTCCCGCCGGGGGTTCCGGACAAGGGCGCGCAGCCAGGAACCGATCACGGCCCGAACTCCAGCACGCGCTGGGCGACCGGCGCAAAGGATCGGCGGTGGGCCGGGCAGGGGCCGAAGCGCTGCAGGGCGTCGAGATGGGCCCGGGTGCCATAGCCCTTGTGGCGCTCGAACCCGTATTCGGGATACCGCGCGGCCAGGTCCGTCAGCCAGCGGTCGCGGGTCACCTTGGCGATGACGCTGGCGGCGGCGATGGACAGGCTGGCGGCATCGCCGCCGACGATGGCCCGGTGCGGCACGGGCAGGCCTTTCACGGGCAGGCCGTCCACCAGCGCGAGATCGGGGGGGCGGGCCAGCTGTCCGATGGCGCGCGCCATGGCCAGGTGGGTGGCGCGGAGAATGTTCAGCGCATCGATTTCCTCGACGGATGCGGATCCGATGCCCACGTCCGCATCCGGACTGGCCGTCAGCAGGGCATGAAAAAACTCCCGGCGTCTGGCCGGGAGCTTTTTGGAATCGGTGAGGCCCTGGAGAGTTCCGCCGGCTTCCGCTGCGAGGAATTCGCGTCGAAAGACCACCGCGGCGGCGACGACGGGACCGGCGAGGGGGCCGCGTCCGGCTTCATCCACGCCGGCGATCCGCCGGGCGCCCTGCGCCCAGGCATCCTGCTCGTGGCGGAGCAAGCCGTCCGGCCTCCGGATCAGACGCGCTCTTTCAGGCGGCTCTGCTTGCTGGTGCGGCCGCGCAGGTAGTAGAGCTTGGCGCGGCGGGTCTTGCCGCTGCGCTCGACCTCGACCTTGACCACGAAGGGCGAATGGACGGGGAACACGCGCTCGACGCCTTCGCCGAAGGACACGCGCCGCACGGTGAAGGTTTCGTTGGAGCCGCCGCCGTCGCGGGCAATGACCGTCCCGGAGTAGACCTGGACGCGTTCCTTGTCGCCTTCCTTGATCTTCACATGCACGCGCACGGAGTCGCCGACGCGGAAGTCCGGAGCCTTTTCCTTGAGCTGGCTCTGTTCGATTTTTTCCAAAAGGGCAGTTTTCATGGGAGTACCTACTTCTTGTAACAAACGAGCGGGCATCATAGGGGTTTGCCCGCCGCCGTCAAGGGCGGAATCGTCCCGGCGGAAGAAACAAACCGGGCGGGCGGGCCCCGGGCGGGCCCATGGAAAGGCTTGAGTTTGCGGGGGGGGGACGGCAGGATGCACAGCCGAGATCCGGGCCCTTAGCTCAGTTGGTCAGAGCGGGAGACTCATAATCT
>ERZ795048.4097-NODE-4097-length-10349-cov-4.489120_pt1 | contig 10349 bp, 12 predicted proteins | sample MGYA00375132_ERZ795048 | MGnify/ENA primary metagenome ERZ795048 (study PRJEB30177, sample SAMN05720225) | activated sludge metagenome | isolation source: Anaerobic digester | place: Hong Kong | collected 2014-12-17 ...
ATCTTATATGGCAGATAATGGGCGCTATGATTAGACCTAATGTATCCTGGAATAAGAACGCATGGTTCTATTCCATGGTTGGTAACAACGGTAAAGGAACATTATGTCATCTTATGCGTAACCTTCTTGGTGAATCGTCTCACTGCTCATTGTCAATTGAAGACTTTAGCCATGATTTTGCTCTCGAACCGCTGCTTCACGTATCCGCGATCATCTGTGACGAGAACAACGTTGGTTCCTACATCGATAAAGTTGCTAACTTCAAAGCTGTGTGTACCAACGATAGCCTTCGTATTGACAGAAAATTCAAGAACAGTATTACGTATAAATTCCATGGCTTCATGGTGCAGTGCGTAAATGAACTTCCTAAGATTAAGGATAAAACTGATAGTTTTTACAGAAGACAGATTATCGTACCATTCAGCAAGAGCTTTACAGGTGCTGAGAAGAAGGAAATCAAAGATGATTACCTTGACAGACTTGAAGTTCTCGAGTATGTCTTGAAGAAGATTATCCTCAGCAATTACTATGAACTTGATGTTCCGCCTATTTGTGACTCCATGCTCACAGAATATAAGAACTTCAACGACCCTATCCGTGAATTCTTCGCGGACGTCTATGAGAAGTTCGTATGGAACATATATCCGACAGTAATACTATACGAGATGTACTGCGAATGGTATAAGCGTAACAACGCTGAAGGTAAAGTCGTTCGCCGTCTGAATTTCGAAACCATGCTTGGTCTCATGCTTAATGCTAAAGACAATAAGACTGGTTGGAAATTCATCGATGCACCTAACGCCATGCGTTATCAGGACGAATCCCATGAATTGCCTGAGCCACTTATTGCTAAGTACAACTTGACGCAATATATGGCTAAGGATTACTCAGGAAGCAACATTAACAAGAAGTGTGTTGCTGAGGATTTGCCTGACCGTGCAAGAAAATATATAGAAAGGGTTAATAAAGTCTAATGATTTCTAAACGAAAGAAAAAGATATTCTTTGACATGGACGGAGTCCTTGTCAAATATGTCCCGGAACATTATAAGGGTGAAGATCCTATATATTTTCATAAGGGAATCCATTTCTTCCGCAAATTGCAGGAAGATATGACTGCTTGCTCTCTTTTCACAGCCTTAAGGAACTCCGGATATACGTGCTATGTCTTAAGCCGTGTATCCGAACCCGACGGTTGTGTCGAAGAACATACTGCTGATAAAAGAATATGGTTGGAAAATCACTTTCCAGATCTTACAGATGACTATATAATTTTATCAACAAAATCAAAGCACGAAGCTTTGAAAGACCGCGGTCTTGCAATTGATAAATGTTCTATCCTTATTGATGACTTCAATAGGAACCTTAATGAATGGCAGACTGCCGGCGGTGTATCCGTAAAATACATTAATGGCGTCAACTCTGCTGATTCATTTGAAGGAATTCATCTTTCTGCAAGACAGCCGGTCCTTGAACTAAAGAAACAGATAGAAAGGATATAAACGTTATGGCTGTTCTCTTTGCCGGGTACTTCTATGATATAGAGTCCCTCACAAACGTGTTTACCTTGGTAAACTCGAAGTTCAGTGAACAGACGTCTAATGACGTCACTATTGATGTCTGCTACTTAGTTGATGATGACGACCACTTCCATCTGAAAAGCCAGTTGGATGCAATTGGCATCACTAAGTTGCAGAAGATGATGAGGGATATGATACTTCTTCAAAACCCTAACCTCAAGCACTTCAATGTTCACTTTAACTTCCTTGATTTTGCTGACACAGCAGCAAAAGAACACATCGCCAAAGACTTTGGTGTCACTACATCTGATGATGTATGTGCTGATATCACTTCAAGTGATACTGATTTGTTTAACAACAAATACAGACTCAGCTGTGATACCGACAACAACCTTACCGACTATCCTGAGTATTACCTCTTTGGGTATAACTCAGATAATTATGATACAACAATGATTGCATTGTTTTTCACTGAGGTAATGCACAAGTATCCGAAGGACGCTAACGGTAAGGTAAATGTTGATCTGTCTGATACAGTCACGGCTAAGGCGATGAGAAAATACAATGATGCGTTGTTCACATCTGAGTACATTAAGAACATGCCCTCATATCTGTATAAAGCACCGTTTACAGCAGGTACGAACAGAACTGCGAACAAAATTCGCAGAAACATGATAAGAACTGGTCGTAACCTCGATGTTGCACGCTTTAATGAGAAACAGCAGCATGTAGCCCTGAAGAAGATCCTTGGTATGCTTGGTTTCCAGATTTTTGAATCTGATAATCTCAAGGACAAAACTGAAATCGAAACCGTTGAACAGTTCCTTAAACTGATTGCTTATAACGTTTCCGATACAGTTAACCTGAGAAAATTGTACTTACATGACGCATACAAGGCTCAGTTTGACTTAAAGAGATCGTTGCTCTATGAATATAAGGACGTTGTATATGAAAGTTTCAAGAAAACTGTTCCTAATTCGACAACACCTTATAAGCCGAACATCTCATGCACAACTGTTCGTAAAAACAGATTGACGCCTGGTAGCTCATCAGCAAAATTCTCTGCCGGAATCTTGTGTCCTTATGATAGTTTGACAGATTTACCTGCAGTTTCATTCAACTATCCTGACCCTAAAGCTGCTAAGGTCTTGAACATAACACCATCGAACATCCTTGAAGATTCAAAGAAATTCTTCTACGGATTGTTCCCACCTGATAAGCATCCTGATATTTGTGCTCAGTTCGACGCTGTCTATGACATGTACAAGAGTGTAGAAGGGAAGAACTACAATGATTCCAAAAATCAGTGGGATCAGAACATTTACGGTGACACCGACTCCCTGAAAAATCTTCCTTCAACTAACACTCTGTTGCCGTATTTCGACGCTAATGGTAAACCCACGTCTTGCTTTGTTATCTTCTCAACAGGTGGTATTCACGGAGCTGAATACAACACACCGTTGTTTGAATCAGCGATGCTTGATTATCAGGAAAAACTCTTGGCTTATAACATTGCTCAGGCAAAACTTGATTTCGTTAAAACTCATTTCAACGATGACCCCAAAGCTGCCCGCAATGCAAAGGACGACAACGGTAAGAAACTCACCAAGATTCTGTATACTGATGGCACCGAGCTTAAACTCTCTGATTATGCCAAGTATACTAAGAAAGAAGATTCTTATAGTTGGATAACTATTACGGAACCTAAGCCTATCAGCTGGACGAAAACCAGTGAGAAAACAGCTGGTCCCAACACCAAGTTGGACCCTGTGTTTACTTTCACGTCTGCTGATAAAGCCATTCACGAGGACTTCACGTCCTACTACCCTAAACTTCTTATGGCTATGGCGGCTTTCTATAACAAGCATCTTGGTGAAGACCGTTATTCAAAGATCTTCGATAACAAGACTCTGTACGGCGAGTACATGAAAGACCCTAATCGTCCTAAGGACGAACGCGACTACTGGAAGACCGCACGTGCTGGAACGAAGCTCATTCTGAACTCAGCCTCAGGCGCTGGCGACGCCAACTTTGACAACTCTATCAAGATGAATAACTGCATTATTTCAATGCGTATCATCGGACAGTTGTTCTCTTGGCGTATTGGTCAAGCTCAGGTTGTTGCTGGTGCAAGAGTTCCTTCCACCAACACAGATGGTCTATATACTGCTGATCTTGATGAAACAACCAACAACACCGTTCTTGCGCAGATTGCTGCAAACATCGGTGTTGATATCGAACCTGAACCCATGTATCTCATCAGTAAGGACTCAAACAATCGTATTGAGTACACATTCAAATCTGGCGCCCCCAGATTAGCAGCTGATGGTGATCTCGATTGGTCCGATCTTGATGATATCAACTCATCGGGTGGCGACCTTGGTTGTTCCGGCGGTCCTGACCCGACAAAGTCCTTGGCTCACCCTGCAATCATAGATTGGGTGCTCACAAAATATCTTATTGCTGCCGCGAGCGGTCTTATCCCGACTGTTGGTCTGGATAAGCCTTTCGATCGCAACTACGCAATGAAGCTTCTGCATAATCCCATACCTGAGATTATGCCGAGAAAACCCGAAGATAATCCTTTGGCTGAACTTCTCAAGTATTATCAGAACATGATTGCCGCATCCTCGTCAACAATTACCTATCCGTTTGCATATACAGACGAACAGCTTATTGACGATTCCAACCAGATTGGTACATACTTCGATTATCAGCAGAAAAAGGATGCAGGTAAAGTACAACCACTTCAGAAGTACAATCGTATCTTCATTATGAAGGATGGAACACCTAACTGTGTTCACATCCAGAAAGCTGCACTTCGTGCTATCACACCTGCTATGAAGAAAACTCGTAAAGAGGAAGCCAAGAAAGCTGCCACTACAGGTGGTACCATTCCTGACTACAATAACCCTCTTGCCAGAGGAATTCTCATAGATAACGGCGTTAAAGCCGATGAAATTGAAGTTCGCAAAGCTGATTACGACACTGCCGTTGTCAAACTTGTAGGTTATGAGCCTTCTTGGAGTCTCAGAATCGATAATAGAGACCTCTATGAACTTTCTCAGGAGGAAATTGTTGATATAGTTGATAATCTCGATCTTGACAATTATGTCACAATGATTGAGAACAAGTTCACAAGCAACTGGCTCAACAAGAAGTCGCTCAACAAAAAGTAAGAAAGGAGAAGAACTATGGCCGGCACGGCTGAGAATAATATATCAAAACAGCAACGATTTCTATGTGCCATATTAATCGTTGGTATAATTCTTACAGCCGTGTCGGTCGTTCTCTCTTATCGCTTCAAAAAGGACAGATATGAACAATGATGTTTTGTACAACAATATCACATTAGAAATAGAGGTTCCAGATGACGAAACAGAAGAAACAACCGAATCCGAATCTACCGCCGAAACCGATACAGATCCAATCGAGTAAAACATCTCTTTTCGATGAAATTGAATCTTCGGTTGAGGATCACCTCTATAAGTTATGCCAGAAATATGATATTTTCTGCATCAAGCTGTTACCATCCAAATCTGGTATTCCAGATAGAATACTAATAGGAAATGGTAAGGTCATATTCATAGAACTAAAATCACCTGGCAAAAAGCCTCGCCCTTTGCAGGTCGCTATCATCAAACAGATGAGAGCTCACGGTGCGATCGTCTATGTACTTGACACAAAAGATGTTGTTACCAAAACAATCAATAAAGAGTTTAAGGAAGTTATTTCAAATGCCTAAGAAGAAAGTAATATCAGTTGATAAACTTGGAACACCGGAGGTAGCTGTATTCACACCCTACCAGAATCCGCCGTTCCACCCTTATCAAAAATACTGCATTGACTTCATTTTGAAGAATCAATCCTGTGGTTTATTCTTGCCCTGTGGTTTGGGTAAAACCTTGATCTGCGTTAAATCTCTCCGTGATTTAAAAGGACTTGGAAAACTTAACACGCATGTGCTTGTTATAGCTCCCAAGAATATTGCAAGAGCCACATGGATCGACGAGATAAGAAAATGGGGATTCGACGACCCATCGGATCCCCTCCATCTCGACTACAAATCTTTCATCGTCAATGACCACGGCAATCCAATCAGTGCAGCAAAACGAAAAGAGCTTTATAAGCTTGCCTTTTCAGGAACGTTGCCTCCGACGATCTGGTTTATTAACCGCGACCTCATCGTAAACCTGGTTGATTACTGTATCAAAGAACAGAATAAGATGTGGCCGTTCGGCATCGTCATTGTTGACGAATTCCAAAGCTTTAAAACACCTTCATCTAAAAGACTCAAGGCTTTGAAGTTCGTCAGACCGGCTATCCGTTCCTTCATAGGTCTGTCAGGCACACCAACACCTCAGGGACCTATCGACCTCTGGGCTGAAATGTATCTCATAGATGGCGGTAAACGTCTGGGTAAGAGCTTCTATAAATATAGAAACTCATACTTTCATCCGACATTAACCGTCAACAACATACCTGTAAACTATGAGATCAATCCCGGCGCGGAAGATGAGATTTACAAACTCATCGGAGATAAGGTTATCTCCATTAAGAACTCCAACATTAAGTTGCCGCCTCTTACCATCAACGATATTCACCTTGATATGACCGAAGATGAATATAAGGTTTACCGCACCTTGGCGATGGATAAGGTCTTTACAACTGATGCTGGAGACGACATCACAGCTGCCAACCCTGCTGTATTGCAGTCTAAGTTGTCACAATTGGCTTCAGGAAAGTTGTATATCGATGCTCAGCACAACTATATCCATTTGCATTCACACAAAACCGATATGTGTGAGTACATTGTCAACAATACACCGACACCTGTGATGATATGTTATTGGTTCAATTTCGAATTGGATGAACTCAAAGCACGCTTCCCGCAAGCGGTCGTATTCAAAGAACAGAAGAACACACAGAAATGTATTGCTGACTGGAATAACAATAAGATACCGTTATTGCTTATTCAGCCTGCATCCGCCGGCCATGGTCTGAATTTCCAGACAGGAAAAGGCCATACCATGATATGGTATACATTACCGTGGTCTTTGGAACTTTATGAACAGGCGATAGGTAGACTCTATCGTCAGGGACAGACACAGCCTGTTATCATTCATAGACTTCTTATGAATAAGACTGTTGATAACAACATCGCTCGTGCTTTGTCTGACAAGAAATTTGATCAGGATAAACTTTTGAACGAAGTTCGTCGTGATTTCAATAACACACCCTAATCAACTCACCAATCCCATTAAGGAAACAACCATTATGAAACTCTTATACATTGCAAACGAAATAAGTGAAGATACCAAGGGCGTATTCGAAAGAATACGCTCTGCGTATCCTTCCATCACTTTTATTTCTGATAACGAAGGTACCAACTACGATGAGTACGTCAGATCCCATGACGATAACGAACAGTATTTTGTCATCATATATTGTAAGCATGAAAATCCGTCTACCGACAGCTTTTCAGACATCTGTGCCCTTGGCGCAGCTGGTATGGTTCATCATGCTAAGTATATTCTGTTCTATCGTCCTGATGAGACACCGTTTGAACGGTTCTTGGGATATATTGGCGAATACATCGATAAGTAAACAATTCATTCCGAGATTTTCTACCAAAATCTCGTTTGTGTTTACAGGGTGATCAGAATAATTAACAAACAAAACAAGGAGTACGATTATGGCTGACCAACTCAAACGCTACTATCTTGTACGCTTCAGCAAAAAGACTGGAGCTATTGACACCACATTGACTGGCCTTGGAAATGGAATGCTCCAATTATGGGCACTTCAGAACTTAACCGCCAAATCCAAGGATGCTGTCATTTTCGATGAAGATGGTAAACTTCATTCTTACTACAAAGGTACAGGTGACTTTCCCGGTGTAACCAAATACGGGCCAGAGTCAACACTATGTGCCGACGATATCTGTCCCGGATTATTGGACGCAGTGAAAGACGGTTAATAATCATGCATAAATCAATTATAGCCATCTGTTTATTGACCTGCTTCATTGCAGTTATTGTCACAGCATGTGATGTGTTCTTTCCAGAACTCACATCTGTACAGACAACCGCAACAGAGTATTCTTATACATATGTTGCTCCAACTCCAATGCCGACACCAATTGTTCCACTCATGGAACAAACAGGTCTTTTTGAAACAACAGATGATATGATTGAGTTTGCCTTGCTGCTCGACCCAAACACCTATTCGTCTCATGTCGTTCTTAACACCGGCGTGCCGATATTTACAAACTCGGATTTCGAGAGAATAGATACTGTCTTTACATCAGACATATACGGTCGACCTGCATCAGCATTCGCTGTTATTACCATCGAAACCATTGAAAATGATGTCGCATACTACGATATTGCGTCATATGATGACTACACACCGCTTGGTTGGTCTGATAGCATCTATGTCAGACGTATACCTCTCATAAGTGAAAACTTATGTGAGTATAGATATACATCTTCAGTTATAACAGGTACTAAAACACTCAAGAATTCTATGAGTGCTATGGAAGATCAAATAATAGAAGCACTCGAAAACAATCCTGATTTGAGTATTCTTTATTGTGTTACCCCTGTATATGTTGACAACAATCTACTTCCTAATGGATTGATTGTTGAAGCCTTCTCCATCGAGGATGCTGGTGAAACAATCTGCATATGCGATTATCTCATCAACAATCAATCCGGACGCACCGTAAACTATGCGACAGGAGAAATCACCTAATAGGAGATTGCCTATGTCACATGCACATCATAAGCCAGTTGTTGATAAAACTAAAAGATCTAGTGTCAAATGCGAAAATTGTAAGTTTTACAACGAAGAGAAAACCGCGATCCTTTATGTAAAGAACAAAGCAGAAACTTGGCCAGTTTGTGAAATTCACAACGAACCAGTTCGTTGCTGGCACCGCTGCAAGTTCTTTGGATGGCGCCCAAACCTTGATTAACTATAGAAAGGAATTAATTCCATGATTGTTGCACAAGTCTCTTTCTCAGAAGACAGTTCTATAGCCGGTGTTCTTTATGAAAATCACACAGGTAAGTATATCGACAACGATCGAATCACTGTTTCCAGAGAAACATTCCGTACATTCTTAGTTCTGCAGTTAACGGGATTATTCCCGCCTAAGCATATCCAGCAGATCGCACAGATGTTGCCAAAGCAGTTACAGTATGTGCTTTGCAATTATGACAAACTGTGTGATATATTCCAGTTAACTATCGATGAGCCTTCTATCAAGTCGGAGGCTGATGAAATCATCGAAGCCGTTAACCACAAAAATGAACAGGGAGGAGGAACTGCATGATTAAATTCACTGTCTGTGTATCGAACTATGGTGATATTACTGATGTAACGAAATCAGATATGCAGCTCTCATCAAAACTCTGTAATTTCTTTACTATATCTAAAGAAGATATCATCGCATACTATGCCTTATCTAAGATATACTTCATAACAGATAACGTAAAGGTCAGCGTTTTGAATGTGCAACCTGTCATTTACAATTACATACGTAATCACTCTCAGGAGATACTTGATTACTATATGATTTTCAAACCAGAAACGGAGGCAGATATTACTGCCAAGATAAAGGCTTGTCGCAAATACTTTAACGACATGTCTTTACAAAGAGATATGGACCTTACAGACTACTTGAAAAGTTGTCTGTATTAAAGAATTCGGAGATAACTATGTCAGATGAAAAGTACCTTAAAAGCATTGTCGATTTCGGGCATCAGAGAAACCTTGGAACCATCTCTACCAAAATAGGTAAAGATGGAAGCGATAACAAGGTCATCTTCCAGCCCTTAAGCAACTCACACATCCTCGTCGCCCTGACTACGGACAAGTACAGAAATGTGTACGTTTCCATGTTCTATGATAACTCAAAGGGTGTCACGCCAGGTGATTTACATGCTGTTAATACGTTCCTTTACACATACAACGTATACAGTCTTCCTATGTCGACTGTATCAAGACTTAAGAACGGCACTGTATATCCTGCAAATGTTTCTGCTTATGATCAGGAATTTGCTGGCCCTAAGGAACATAAGAAAGCATATGAATCATATATATGCTTTATGAACAAAGCATACTCAATAATTCGTGATATGGTAGATAGAGAATCTATCGGCCGCTATTCACACCAGTCTGAACGTCAGAACCTGTATGTCAAAACTTGTAGACGTTTTATGAGAGAGAACAAGTTCTCCGCAGAAAAGAACTACGAGTATTCTGACGAAGATTGGGCTAAGTGTATGCAAGACGTTGACCAGATGATTACTGCTATCAAGCCGGAGCAGGAATTACCTGAATCACAGGCCAACAACTAATAACATCATAGGTTAAATGTGCCCGGAATCAAATCACTGATTTCGGGCATTTTTTTTTCTGTATGCCACACCCAAATAAAATGGTGAATACACAATCGTGTATTCACCGCTATTGTCTGTGTGGACGAGGATATGCCGCGTTGCGACATACACGGCCAATAGCTCGTATTTTATTTAGACAACGACAAGTCGTTGTAATATTTTCAAACGATGTACCTTAAATACTTAAATTAATTATTTAAGGCAAAGCAAGAGATTCATCTGTATAGATGAGGTTAGGGTTATGAATCGAATTAATATCAACTAACTGATCAACAGAAACATGAACCTCACCAGATATTTCTGACAATGTATCGCCACGCTCTACAATGTAAAAATACTGACCCTTATCAGGATCCCAAACAACATTAACTACAGAAGCGTACGGATTATCGATATCAGAGATATCTGTAACAACCTCGGTG
>ERZ795048.4100-NODE-4100-length-10345-cov-3.706511_pt1 | contig 10345 bp, 7 predicted proteins | sample MGYA00375132_ERZ795048 | MGnify/ENA primary metagenome ERZ795048 (study PRJEB30177, sample SAMN05720225) | activated sludge metagenome | isolation source: Anaerobic digester | place: Hong Kong | collected 2014-12-17 ...
ATCGATTCAGATTCATTATCAAGTGAACTTGTTGCCTCGTCAAGTAATAGAATTTGAGGATCCCTGACAAGAGCCCTCGCAATGGCGATTCTCTGCTTTTCGCCGCCTGACAACCTGAGCCCCTGGTCACCAACAATAGTGTCATATCCATTAGGGAGATTCAGAATGAAATCATGTGCGTTTGCCTTCATTGCAGCCTCAATTATCTTTTCATCTGAAAAAAATCCGCCAAATGCAATATTTTCTCGTACTGAGGCGTTATAGATAAACGTATTCTGGCTCACATACCCGACTTTTTCAAGATACGACTCAAGGTCATATTCACGTAGGTCGATACTATTTATTGTGACTCCACCGCTTTCTACATCATACAACCGTAACAACAACGATACAATCGTTGATTTTCCCGATCCTGAATGCCCCACAAGTGCGGTCATCCTGTTCTGCTTTATTACCAGGTTTACTCCCTCAATCAGTTCCTGGTTCTTAAAATACCTGAAACTGACATCTTCAAAGGAAATATTAGAATCGAGATGCAGGAATTTTTTATCTCCATTCTGAATGCTCTGATACGTTTCATCATTCAAGAAACGGTATATCCTTTCAAGATTCGGCCAGCTGTTCAGAAGAGCCGCATTGTTCGAACCCGATGAGAGTAGCTTTGGCAATATCTTCAACGCAGAATAGGCGAATGTCCCGAATACGGGAAGAATATACAAAAAACTATCCTGGTACATGTAATAAAAAATAATGACCAGAGCAGCAATTGAGATAAAGAAGAGGAGATTCAATGATGCCATGGGAACCTGTTCAAAAAACCTGTATTTTATGAATTTATCCCAATATTTACCGAGCGCCTCATTATATTTTTCTTTCCAGTGATTATCCCCATAAACAGACCGTATCTGCCTGATGCCGTGGATATATTCTGTAATTACTTTATTCTCCGATTGGCTGGATAAGATCTGAAGCTTTCCAAGATAATAGGACACTTTTTTTCCTACATATTTTAGTATCAGGAAATACAATAAGCCGCCAATAATCAGTAATGTAACCCCAAAAAGGGATACGAAGACCAATAATGCAAGAATTGACAAAATAACAACAACATCAGCAAAATATCGTGTTGCAGTCTCAAGAAATACCCTGATATTATTTGGGGCAGCTACAACATCATAGAGAATATCGCCATGCTTATTGTCAACATAATATTTGTAGTCATTTCCCATTAATTTATCAAATATTCTCCTTTTTGTCTCAACTATCATCGCTTTTGAAAACCCGAAGGAGATTCTATAATAAATTAATGTCGTGATGAAACCAATAAACACAAGTAATATAAATATCAGGCAGAATGAGACAATCCCTGGAAGATCCATTGTTGTTCGTACAAAATTATACAAAGGTTGGAAAAAAGTGAGATTGTCATCCGCAAGATGTAATGATTCAGTCAGTATTGGATAAAGAAGAACTATCTGTAGTGTTTCAAACAATCCAATAACCAGGCTCAGCACAAACAGGGCAAAAATATACCTGCGATAATCTTTGGAGTAATAATTCAGTATTTTAAAAATTATTGAGTATTTTTTATACGTTCCATTAAGAAAATTTTTCATCTTTCCCCTATGCTTTTTTGTTTATCCTATAATATGATTTAGGTTATGATGATGGTGAAATTAGGGAATAAAGAAATCTTATAGTTATTCAGCCGTGTTTCATATCATTGAGTGATACGAGTGTTCTCGATCATTCCGTTTGTCTGGGTACAGTAATCCGATGAGGTTACATTCACACCGGGTAACCCAGGCTTGTATTCAGGTTTGGTTTTAGCACAGTGGATAAACTTTGTTTAGGCCGTATATCTGCCCATATAGTCTTTTTTACAATTGGGTATTTCTCGGTGAATCTTCTTAGATCTGGACTGCAATTATAGAAATTTGCTCATTCTCTCTTTATTTTTAACCTTTGTTGTCATTCGATTTCCTTGGCTTGTTGATTCGCTTCTATACAATAGTGGGTTGTCAGGAAGTGAATAATTTCTGTATGATTAAGCAAAATTTTCTAAATGACTTTACTTGAGATGCATAGCAAATACCGAGAAAACCTCATAATTTATTAAGAACTGTGCCGAGTTATATGATTGACGAGTTTGACCGAAATATACACCAATCAAAAAGATCTAAATGATTTATGTCAGGATCGTTTATTACAGACAAATGAGATTTTCCCGGGAAATGCATATTATGGTAATGATTTAATTTTAAAAACATATGCCGGGCTACCACACTCATACCCATTGAAGGTCGTAATTCCACATGGGATATATTTAGATCCAAATTTTATTTGGATTGCTGAGCAAAAATCTCCGTTACCTGCAATTCTTAATTATTCAGATTTTCGTAAGAATGTCGTAAGTCGGAAAACCTCAAAATTTGTTATTTCGTCTGCTTCACCCTTTTTATACCTCACAAAATTATTGAAGGGAAAACAGAATTCAAGTCGCGAAGGTACAATTTTTTTCCCTGCACATTCGACTCATTACGTGACAGTAAGTATGAATTATAAGACTCTGGCTGATGAATTGGAACAACTTGACGATGAATATAAACCCATTACCGTATGCATGTACTGGCGTGATGTGAATCTTGGCTATCATTTGCCTTTTCTTGAAAAGGGATTCCCGGTCGTCTCGGCCGGGCATATTTATGATCCATCCTTCTTATTCCGCTTTTATGATCTGTGTAGTGGGCATAAATATGCAGCGGGTAATAGTATAAGCTCGCATGTTTTCTATTCTATTAAGTCTGGTTGTTCCTATTTCCATTTAGATTCGATAAAATTTAACGTTCATACAGAATCGGATACTTACAAAAACGATATATCCCCCCGACCAATTCTCCTTCAAAAATACTTTAAATCCCTATTTTCTGAACCACAAAAAGTTCCAACCACTGAACAACTCGATTTTGTCGATTATTTTCTTGGAACGAAATATCTTAAAAGACCGCATGAACTTCGTAAACAGCTTCTTTACGCGGAATTGCTAGACAAGATTGGAATTATCGTATGGAACAAGGGATATCCCAAAAAAATGGTATTTCCACCATTCCTGAAACGTTGTGAAGTATCCTTCATGGGAACTTCGAAAAGGACTTTTTCAAAATTTAAAAAATTATTTTGAAAATCTTCCAGATGAACAAAAAAACGTTGAGATACCTTGATTTTTATCCATTACCTATAATTTACTTCAAATCTCGTATTTTCATCATGGAATTTGTTGCGATATGAAAAACCCATAAATCCTCGATCAATTGAAGCTGTTCTTTGACTGATAAATAATTAAGGTGTCCGTTCTTATCTCTGGATTCACGGAATTTCCGTTGTTTAAAACCATCCTTTGGATTCAATTTCTTGAATGGAGTGGATAAATCCTTTCTGACAAAGAATGCGTTGTTACCTGCATTATTGCATCCAATAAAGTCATATCCTTTTTCTTCTGACAACATACAGAGAGCGGGAAGAGAGGCTCCATAATAAATATTTGAATAATGTGCCTTTTCCCTGGAATATCCATCTTCATAAGGGATTGTAACGGCAGATTTATTCCCAAATAAGCTGTTATATTCACAAATGACTATACGAGGATTGACTACTTCTATAGCCTGCCAAATCCAATAATCATTACCATCGACATCAATACTCAATAACCCGATATCCCCCGAAAAACCATTTTCAGTAAAAAGTTGGTTTATATTATTTTTCGTTATGAATGCATTTATTGCAGTTAAATCATATTTCCAATAAATATCATCTTTTTTAACATACTCGATGCCATCTTTATTGCAATCAATAATAAGCCCCCTCCAGTTATTATTCATTAAAAGAAATCGTGTGTTCGCCTCCTTATAATTTTGAACTCCAAATTCTATGAAGCAATTATTTTCTATCGGGATCTTGTTGATAATATATTGAATAATTCCATCTTCTCCCCATTGAGAAAATACTTTAAATTCAATTTCGAATAAATCATCAACTGTATCTTTGTTGGAATTCTCCAAAATTATTGATTTGGATATGAGTATTTTCATACTTTCAATCTCACTGTCCTTTATCTGAAAATTTTGGGTGGAACCAAATTTTCTTAAGAATTCATTCATGAATAATTATATATATTTCATTACTTTTACTCTATCGAAAATTTGAAGGAGATAAAAACAAAATAGTTTGGATTCAAAATATTATGAAAACAATGGATATTCAATGATTTAATGAATATTATATGAAATAATAGTAAAATATACCTTACCATGGATCGTAAGTATGAAAAATAAAGCGCTGGTGACGGGAGCCTATGGGTTTATTGGCAGGAATATTTCGAGACATCTTTCAGAAAATAACTGGTCTGTCTCGGGGATTGGTCATGGCTCCTGGTCAAAAAATGAGTGGGAATCTTGGGGTTTGAAACATTGGCATACTTGCGATATTACTATTGATTCGCTGATCAAATACGCGAATAATCCTGATCTCATCATTCATTGTGCTGGGAGCGGATCTGTTTATTATTCAATGTCACACCCCCTGCAGGATTACCAACGGACTGCAGATACAACAGCCAATGTTCTCGAGTTTATACGCCTCTATTCGGAGAGCTGCAAGCTTGTGTATCCATCTAGCGCTGCAGTCTACGGAAATGCCAAATCATTACCAATTCCAGAATCAGCAGAATTACAACCGATTTCCCCTTACGGTGTACATAAAGTTATTGCAGAACAAATCTGTAAATCATATGCAGAGCATTTTGATATTCACATCGCAATTGTCCGCCTGTTCTCAGTGTATGGGAGTGGGCTCAAGAAACAGTTATTATGGGATGCCTGCAATAAAATTAGAGATGGAGATTTGATCTTCTTTGGAACAGGCAATGAGATACGAGATTGGCTCCACATTAACGACGTAGTCACCCTTTTATCATGCGCTGGAAAGTATGCTTCACACTTCTGCCCCGTTGTTAATGGTGCTACAGGCTCTGGAATTAAAGTATCTGATATAATTCGTGAAGCAATGAAAGGATTTGGCGTCAATGAAGAGCCACAATTCAGCAGCATCCCAAGAACAGGAGATCCATTGGGATACATTGGAGATATTACAAGAGCAAATAATTGGGGATGGGAACCACAAATAAACTGGAAGATAGGGGTTCAGGACTATGTTCGTTGGTATAAACGGGAAGTACTATGATCCGTGTTGGTTTCATCTTTGGGTTTAATAATCAATGGATAGGAGGCATCAATTATTATCGAAGTCTTTTTTCCGCAATTATGGTGCTACCGGAGAGGAAAATCCATCCGGTGATTATTACGAGTACACATTCCGATCTTTTGTTTTTGAAAGATTTTCCAGATATTGACATCATCAGGACAAAAATGCTTGATAAAGGTTCTATCTTGTCCTGGATTCGTATATGGATAAAAAAAATATTTTCAGATGATTTGCTTATCATAAGATTCCTTAAAAAAAATCACATTGATGTATTGTCGCATTCGAATTACATCTTCCATGATTCAACAATACCAACAATCGGGTGGATACCAGATTTTCAGCATAAGTATCTTCCCGAATATTTTAGAGACAACGATATTACGTCTCGTGATAGAGCTTTCAAAGATATATGTTGTTACAGTTCTCGAGTAATATTCAGTAGTGTGACTGCGAAACGCGACGCAGAAAGATATTATCCAGAATATAGTTCTAGATATGAAGTATTACATTTTGTGCCTGCACCAATTGATCTCGCAGAGATCCCCGACAATGGTGTCCTACAAAAAAAGTATCCAGTAAAAGAACCATACTTTTTTGTTCCAAATCAATTCTGGGCTCATAAAAATCACATAATCATTCTCGAAGCACTGAAAATATTACGTTCCCAAAACAAAGTAGTGAACGTTTTATGTTCAGGAGACACTCATGACTATCGAAAACCTAAATATTTTGATTCTTTAATTGATACCGCAACCAAATTGGGAGTTGCAGATAATTTTAAAGTTCTTGGAGTTATCCCTTATCATGAATTGATAGGATTAATGGTGAATTCAGTATCGGTGATTAATCCATCACTTTTCGAAGGATGGAGTACAACGGTTGAAGAAACAAAATCTCTTGGGATACCAATAATACTATCAGATATACCAGTACATCGGGAGCAAAACCCTGATAAAGGAATATTTTTTGACCCAAAAGATGCGGAATCCCTTGCTGATATTATGTGGAATATGATAACCAATAATGATAATAGTGAAAGGGACAGTCAAATAATTTCAGCAAATAAAAGGTGTATTCAACAAAGGTTCGAGTTTGGAAAGAAATATGAAAAAATCATTTTAAATTTTACTAACTCAAAAGATAGTTAAGATTTTTAGTTGGCACAATATTCCAAATTGAGATATAACCCTCATAGGTTACCAATGGCACACCACCAACCCCATGTCGACCGAATGATTAATCACGACCCAATTTCAAAGAATTTCAGTGACCAAAAAAATGTGAAAATCATTAATGCAACCGTCGGTGGCAACCTCGATGTATTTCCCCGAGAAAATTATAATGATCTATTCAAATCATTCGACAAAAATCTCTTTAAATGAATATTAGCCTCATGAATTAAAAAATTGATTCGTGAATGAATCCTTTTCCCATACCCTAGATTCTTCCGATATTTATCGAAAAGACAATTAATCCGTTGGACTGACTGTCCGTCATACGTATCGTTATACGTCTTTGTCCCTTCGAAAAATCGGAAGTTTCCCCAAATCTCGTCAAAATAGAATGTATGTGCATGCTGAACAGCCCGTAAAAGGAAGTCAATATCCATTGAATACTCATCATAAATATTGTACGGACCCGTTAGATCGTGCAATGATTTATGATAAAAATAAGATGATGGGTTTACCGGATATTGCCTTCCCGATGTTAAATCAAAAAGAGTTAGTCTTGAAGGTGTATTGATGTACATTAATTGACCATCTGGTCCCCATACATTACAATTCCCAACAACAAGGCTCGGTTCGGGGATTTTTTCAAAGATGAATTTGATTCGATTTAATACACCGGGCTCGTAATAGTCATCAACATTTAGAAATCCAATAATTTCTCCTTTTGCCATTGAAATGCCTTTATTCATGGCGTCGGACTGCCCCCGATCTTTTTCTGATACCCATTGAATATGAGAGAATTCGTGGGAATATTTTTTTAAAATATTGACAGTATCGTCACTCGAACCGCCATCTATTATCACATGTTCCAGATCTACACAATTTTGATCAATTACGTTTCTAACACAATTATCGATAAAATCTTCACCGTTATACACTGGGGTAATGATTGATATCAGCATTCTACACCTAATGTTATTTTAGAATAAGAAAAATTTATATGCGCAATATCTCTCGAAAAAATCAATATTTGATCTTGATTAAACGATTTGCAGAGGAATTACCAAAGTATACTCATCTAATTTTTTTATTAAAAAACTCCAAATCGCCAATTTTAATTTTTTGCAGATTAGATAAACACAATCCAAGCGCCCTGATCGAATAAGAAATTCTCAAAAACATATCATCTGAACCAAGAATCTTTTTTATCACTGCAACAGGCATTGCAATAATAAGATATCCAATCCATGACCAATAAAAGAATATTTTATTGATGAGAGAATGATTGCAATTTTTGTAGAAAAAATAAAAACTGTAAACATATTCCATGGTGATCCTTTTTTGATTCGGCAATCTCGCTGTTTCTGATGCTTTATGTTCAAGTCGTGCATAAGGGGTCATGAACAGTGAATCTGGGTATTTCTTAAAAATTCTGAATGAAAAATCGACATCTTCTTTGTATGAATACCTTACCATATTTTCGTCGTAGTGGAATTCATCAAAGATAGCACACCTATAAGATTGATTCGCTCCAGACATCCACTGGCAGGAAATAATTTTATCGGGTTCACATGGATAGGTTACATTTGTTGAGGGTAATACTTTACAATCATTTTTGCCAAAATACCCAATTAAAAATATTTTATTGAATAATAATCTCTTTTTTGGAGTTTTTTTGTAATTTGTAATCAAGCCCTGGACTCCAATAGCCGATGGAATCCGTGAATAAATATCTGTCAATCTGTCAATGTAATCTTTTTCAAGAATGACATCATCATCTAAAAATAATGCGATATCTCCGGATACATTGTCTATTCCAATATTCCTCGCCTTTGTGAGACTTTTACCCCTTGTATTTCGTATACATTTGATTTGAATAACTTTATTCAAGAAAATATTTTCCCATTTGTTAATTACATCTTCAATTGCATCAGTATCACTATCGTCAACAATAACGATTTCGAAAGGTTTTTTTGTTTGATTTAATATTGATTCAAAAACTTCAATTAATTCAGCAGTACGATTATATGTAGGAATTACAATTGAAATCTTAAAATTCATTCTAGATTCGTTAAATTTGTCTTCTTATCTTAACTTAAATTGTTCTTTTTTGCCTCAATACACCTACTCAAAAATGAAATATCCTTTAACAATAGAATTATTGTAATTCATCGAGATAATGTAACCAATAAACCGTATCAAATGCACATCATCACAAGACGACAAGAGTTCCTGAATATGCCCAAAATATCCGTAATAATCCCCTTATTGAATAAAGGTCCATACATCAAACGTGCTCTCGATTCCGTATTCGCCCAAAATTTCAAGGGTTTTGAAGTAATTGTCATTGACGGCGGTTCCATGGATGATGGACCTGATATTGTAAAGAAGTATGGAGATAACCGGATAAAATTCATGCGCCAAGGCGGAAAAGGTGTGTCAGCTGCAAGAAACCAGGCCGTTAATGCATGTTCTTCCGATCTCATTGCGTTTCTCGATGCAGACGATGAATGGCTTCCAAAACATCTCGGCACAATTATTGAATTGAGAGAAAAATTCCCTCAGGCTGGTGCATACACCACCGCATATAAAATTAAAGAGAGAAACGGGAACCTAAGGTGGGCAAAATATCGCTCCATACCCCCTTCTCCCTGGGAAGGGCTGATTCCAAATTATTTCCGTTCTGCAGCTCTTGGCGAATTCCCAGTCTGGACTTCTGCAGCCTGTATTCCAAAAAATGTTTTTATGGAGATGGGTGGCTTCGTTGAAGATGCATGGTGGGGTGAAGATGCAGATCTCTGGGGAAAAATTGCATTAACATATCCCATAGCATTCAGCTGGGAATGGGGTGCAATATATCACTGGGATTCGGAGGGGAGAGCGTGTGGCAGGCCTTCATTAGAAGTTGAACCTTTTGTAACAACTGCAAATAATGCAATAAAGAGGGGACTTGTCCCTGAAAATCAATTATCTGATGTAAAGGAGTACGTTGCAAGAAAAGAGATCTATCGAGCTGCCTGCAATTTAAGTGTCGGAGACAATAAAAACGCCTATAGTATTTTACAGAGGATCGATACAAAATTTTTTCCCATTCGTATAAATTTATTGGTTATTGTATCAAAATTTCCTGCTGTTTTTTCAAGAATAGTGATTAGATATTTATTGGATTTTTAATTCAAAATATTTGACCGCGATAATCAAATTGCTTGAAATGTGGTTTTTGGCTGGATAACTAAAATACCCTTAAAAAGAGTGATTCGTATAAAATTAGATGCAGTGTTCAATTATTTGCAACAAATCCAAGTGTAAATAAAAGGATAGTGACATATTTTAATGAGCAAAAAAAGAAGGATATAGCCCAATGAACATTCTTTTGATAACACCAGGGTATCTGCCGGGACAGGGTGGCGTTCAAATTGCAACAAGATTAATTGCAGATGAACTGAACCAGAGAAACCATAATGTGTCGATTATCACAGGATATTTCAATGATAGTCCAAAATTTGAGGATGATCATGGGATTAAAATCTTTCGACTGCCATTTCCACCAATAAACCTGGATCCCTGGAGAAGTTATATTTTTATTTACAGGAATATTGGAGAGATCAAGAGAATTGTCGAAGAAAATGAAATACAGGTCATCAATGTCATTCATTACGATCGATCCTATCCTTTTACATATGTGTTGAAAAAACATTGTACACAACCGATTGTCACGACGGTGCATGTGACCTGGCATGCAGATCCAATTTATACAAAATGGAAAATAAATTTAAAAGAACCATTTAGAAGGATACTACGATTATACCCTGGATTATGGTTTGATAAAAAGTCGCTTCTCGCTTCCGATTATCTAATAACCATATCGAAAAATTTCGAGAAAGTCTGCAAAGAATTGAGAGAAGACGATAAAGTGA
>ERZ795048.4105-NODE-4105-length-10335-cov-62.763813_pt1 | contig 10335 bp, 1 predicted proteins | sample MGYA00375132_ERZ795048 | MGnify/ENA primary metagenome ERZ795048 (study PRJEB30177, sample SAMN05720225) | activated sludge metagenome | isolation source: Anaerobic digester | place: Hong Kong | collected 2014-12-17 ...
GGACATATACCTATACTATAGTCTTCCCCGACTTTACACCGGCAGCAGACGATGGCAGTACAGTAAGTTGTCCTGTTGATGCTACTATAGCACCGACTACCCCTACAGTTCAAGATGCATGCGGTAATGATATAACCCCGACACTAGTAAGCTCTCCAACAGAGATTTCTTGCGAAGGCACAATGGACTGGGTATATAATTATACCGATTGTGCTGGCAATAGCCACGACTGGACATATACCTATACCATAGTCTTCCCCGACTTTGCACTACCCGCAGACGATGGCAGTACAGTAGCATGTCCTGTAGATGCTATGGTAGCACCTACACCACCGACAGTCCAGGACGCATGTGGCAATGATATTCCGGCAAACTTAGTTACTTCCCCAAGTGTAGTAGGTTGCGAAGGCACCATGGACTGGGTATATAATTACACCGACTGTGCCGGTAATAGCCACGATTGGATATATAGCTATGTAGTAAGTATGCCCGACTTCACTGCACCGACAGCAGATGGTAGCACAGTTGCATGTATGTCTGTGGTAACAGAACCTGTTCCTCCTCAGGTATTCGATGCGTGTGGAAATGAGCTTAATGCGGTATTGGAAAATATTGTAGATAATCCTAGTCCATTTATTTGCTCTGGTACAAGAGTTTATAATTATTCCTATACAGACTGTGCCGGACATGTTAATACATGGTCTTACACTTATACTATTGATGATCCGATAATAGAAGTTATATGTCCGGAAGACCAAAGTTTTGATGCTCTTCCTGGTGATACTTACACAATTCCTGAATTAGTTGCTACAGATAATTGTTCGGGAGGATTTAATGTGAGTTGGGTAATTACAGGAGCTACTGACAGAACCGGAACAGGAACGGATGCAAGTGGTTTATTTAACATAGGAATATCATATATTGATTGGACAGTTACTGACCAGTGTGGAGATACATATAATTGTACTACAGAGGTTGAAATTGTATTCCCTAATGTTATATGTCCCGATAATTTAGAATTCTGTGTTGATGAAAATGCATATATTCTAAATGGAACCGGAGAAGACCCTGTAGATGGAGAATTTACTGGACCGGGAGTTACCTTTGATGGCTCAGATTATTTATTTGATCCCGGATATGGAGTAGGTAATTATACTATTACATATACATGGACTAATATTAATGGCTATTCTGTTTCATGTGATTTTGAGATAACTGTTAATGATATTCCAACGTTTATTATTACAGATACACAAGATCCATTATGTTATGGCGATGCAAATGGCACTATAACAATTTCTATTACTAATGGAACTCCTGAATATGAAATAAACTGGGGAACTGGATCTAATAATACTCCAAATTCTACATATACAATCACTGGATTAGAAGCTGGAAATTATAATATCATTATTAATGATGTAAATTCATGTTCATTTAACTTGGATACAACACTCGTAAATCCGCCAGAACTTGAAATTTCAGCGGAGGTTACTTCAGACTACAATGGACAAGACATAAGTTGCTATGGGGTTTCTGATGGGGCTGCATTAGCAACTGTATCAGGCGGAACTTTACCATATACTATAGAATGGGGTAGTACTGCAAATTCACAAACTACATTAGAAGCTATAAATCTATCTTCGGGCGAACATACTGTTTCGGTAATAGATGCTAATGGCTGTGAAGCTTCTACAAGTATTATATTAAATGAACCAGATGAGATTCAAATAGATTTTGTAATTAATCAACACGTTCAGTGTTATGGTGAATCTAATGGTAGTGTTTCATCTACTGTTTCAGGAGGTACCGAGCCCTATGTTTATCATTGGGATTATGATAATTCAACAGAATCATATCATAACAATTTACCTGCAGGAACTTGGACATTGTCAGTAGTTGATGCTAATGGTTGCCAAACAAGCTCAAGTATCGACATTACTCAACCACAAATATTAGATATTGAATTTACTGATGTTTCAAATGTTAGTTGTTATAATTTTGCAGATGGTGCAGCTACAGCTACACCTATTGGGGGAACTCCTTCTTACCAATATCATTGGGATGATCCTAACAATTCATTATCTCCATCAATTGTAAATGTTCCCGCTGGAACTTATTGGGTAACCGTAACAGACGCAAATGGGTGTTCAGTAAGCAATTCACTTACAATTACTCAACCCGAGCAATTAAGCTTAACAGGAACTACCCAACCCGTAGTATGTGGCACAAGTCTTGGTAGCGCACACGTGGATGTTACAGGAGGTACAGTTTCTTATAGTTATGCTTGGAGTAGTGAACATACAGGAAATACTGCCACAGGTTTAGTAAGTGGAACCTATACCGTTAGTGTTACTGATAATAATGGTTGTAGTGATGAACTCACAATGTTTGTAGGTATTACAGGCAGTGGAATTGTCGAAATTATTAGTCTTTCCGAGATATCGTGTTATGGAGATTCTGATGCCTCATTATCAGCACAAATGACAAATGGCATAGGCCCATTCGACTATTTATGGTCAAATGAGGATACTACACAAACAATTCATAATTTATCTTCCGGAATTTATTCAGTTGAAGTTACCGATTCGTGGGGCTGTTCAGGTAGTAATTCTTATATGATTGCACAACCCGATCCTATTGATTTAAGCTTTACAACTACTGAAGTAACCTGTTTCGGGTACGAAGATGGCTCTGCAACAGTTATTGCAAGCGGAGGTACACCTGATTATTCATACGAATGGGTTACAGGCGCAAGTAGTGCTGTTTTAAGTGATGTTGGCGCCGGCTTATATCAAGTGTTAGTAACAGATTCACATAATTGCGAAATGCTTGGTCAGGTTGAAGTTCCAGGTCCCGATAGCCCTGTAACTATTAATATGGATATCCAAAATATTAGCTGCTTTGGTTATCATGACGGAGCCGTAAATCTAAACGTAGAGGGTGGAACGCCTCCTTATATTTATAATTGGCAAATCGGAGATTATAATTCTAACGAAGCTAGTATAGAAAATCTCTTCGAAGGAATATATTACCTAACTGTAACCGATAACAACAACTGCGTTCAAGAAACTGAAGCTATAATTTCACAACCAAGTGAACTTGATGCAAACTTTGTAAAAATGGATCCTAGCTGTATCGGTAATAACGATGGATCAATCGAAATTGTTGCCGAAGGTGGTACAGCACCATATACATATGCATGGAGCGAAGGTACATCCGGAATTGAATATATTGACGGATTAATAGAAGGAGAATATCTTGTTACTGTAATTGACGCAAATGGTTGCGAATATGAACTAGATATAATTCAACTAACTGATGTACAGGAAGAATGTCTAAGAATACCAAATGCATTTACACCAAATGATGACGGTATTAACGATACTTGGATATTAGAAAATGTTCATTTGTATCCAAGACTTTATATTCAGGTGTTTAATCGCTGGGGACAAGCCTTATACGAAGCTAAAGGTACTGAAGAACCATGGGATGGTACTTACAATGGAAATCCTGTACCTGCTGGTGTATATATATATATTATAGATATATTTAACGGAGACAAACCTAAATCAGGAACTGTTACTATTGTTAGATAATGTCCTGTCTGTTTTTATAGGGCTATAAGTTGGGTGTGAAGATATAATTATATATATATATCTTTAGATATACATACATTACTTTACTGTAAAAGTGAATTAAAATAAGTTAATATTAGAAATATCTAATTTATTTTTGATTTTTTATTTTTAATTGCTTATATTTGAAGAGAGAAATAGTTTAAAATAATTAGTTAGTATATTAATCGAGCAATTGCCTATGGTATAGAAGTTTACATCAATCCAATATCGAGTTCTTGATTTAATATAGATAAAGATAGTGCGTACTTTGTCTATATTAATGGATAATATGTGAGAGTGTAAAAATTGTTTTTTCTTTTAGTAGTCTTAAATAATAAAGTGTTAGATGAAAATTAACTCAAGTTTATATAGGAAATATACAACAAAAGTTAAAACAAAATACTATATGCAAATTATTTTGATATATAATACTTGTTGTTTAATTGATTTTATGATTTGCCTAAAATTGAAAATATGAAAAAATTAATGTTTATTACATTGGTATTATTGCCATTTGTTGGCTTTTCGCAGGTGAAACTTTTTACAACCGATGCCTCAAAAGAATATCCTAATGGTACAAGAATAACGTATTTTACAATATCAGATTGCCCTGATGATTCTGATTTTTTAGAGTATGCTAATAAATATGTTTCACAAAATGATGGCATAATCCGATTTCATATCTCTAAAGATTATGAAAAATGTTTTTACGAAGCACAAAGAAACATTACCGAAACTATGATTGTCGATTATATCAATGAAGCATACTTCGACTTTTATAATGGAGAACCCTTGGACCAAAAAAGTATTGACGAAAATTCAAAATCACAACGAACCTTCAAAAAATCCGATTATAACGGTAAATTCTATCGCGTAGCTTTTAAACTCGAAGATACACCAAATCTCGACAACGTTAAAAGTGCAACAATTCTTCTCAAAGAAAAAGGAAATTTCGAAGACATTTTTATCAACGACAATATTCATTTCGAGCTCAGTTCAAAAGAACCAATAAGTGCCGATTTTGTAATCGAAATCTTTGAAGAATTTGGTTTGAAAATAGAAGAAGAGTTTATTAAATAAGATAATTTTACTAATGACATATTCCAGATTATGAAAAATATTATAGTTAAATTCAGTTTGGTTGTTTTTATCAGTTTCTCTGCATTGTATGTGCATTCACAGTGTACGAATACCACTTCATACGGTTCGGCAACTGCTCCTACAGATAATACACCGGTTACAATTACAACATTACAATACGAAAGTGAATATAACACAATTTCTAATGTTGTTGCCGGAGAAACATATCAATCATCAAGTGATTGTGGTAGTTACATTACTGTTCGTAGAGGAACATACGATGGTACCGTAGTTGCCCATGGTTGGAGCCCATTATCATGGACAGCTACAGTCAGTGGTACTTATTATATACATTATAATACTGATGCTGCTTGTGGAACAGCTTCAACCTCTTGTACTACCACAATTACCTGTACGAGTTGTGGTGGGGCAATTTGTTCAGATTGTTCCAATCCACATGTAATACCTTCAGGCACCACTTTCCCATTTTCTCATTCTGGCTCCACATGTGGTGCTTGTGATAATTACTCCAGTATAGATGCGTGTGGTTCTTCCTATTTAAACGGAGAAGATTATGTTTACGAATACACTCCATCAAGTAATGTTAATGTAACAGTAGATTTAACTACTGATGCAACTTGGGTAGGAGTTATTGTTACTCAAGGTTGCCCTGATGTTGGTACTTGCGTTGGAACACCAGCAACAAGTACTGGTGCTAATGCAAGTGGTGGTCCGTATGCATTAACTGCAGGTGTAACTTATTACTTCACGGTTTCTACATTTCCTTCGCCTGATTGTATTTCCAATTATACATTAACAATTAATGAGGATGGTGCCCCGCCAATTTGTTCAGATTGTTCCAATCCACATATAATACCTTCAGGCACCACTTTCCCATTTTCTCATTCTGGTTCCACTTGTGGTGCTTGTGATAATTACTCTAGTTCAGATGCTTGTGCCTCAAGTTACCTAGGTGGAGAAGAATATGTATATGAATATACTCCGTCCAGTAATGTAAATATTACGGTAGATTTAACCACAGACGCAACATGGGTTGGGGTAATTATCACGCAGGGTTGTCCTGACGTTGGGACTTGTGTGGGTACTGTAACAAATTCTGGTGCAGATGCTAGTGGAGGGCCATTCTTATTATCAGCCGGAGTAACTTATTATTTTTCCGTTTCTACATTTCCTTCGCCTGATTGTATTCCCAATTATACATTAACATTAACGGATGGTGGTGTTTTGCCTCCACCAGCAAACGACTTGTGTGCAAATGCAACTACATTACCATGTGGCACTACTAACTTAGCAGGTACAACGGTAGGAGCAACTAACATAGCCCACGGGACAGGCTGCTCAATGTCGAATTATGGGGTATGGTACACTTTTACCGGCGATGGAGATGAAACTACTATTACATCAACCGCAGCCTCTGGTTACGATCACGAAATGGCAATAGCAAGCGGTTCATGCGGTTCTTTAACAAATATTTCTTGTCATGATTCAGGTGCGAGTGGTAGTACAGAATCAGTAAACTTTACAACTACTTTAGGCGTTCAGTATTATGTTTATATTGCACACTATTCATCGGGGTCAACCACTACCGGTAATTTTACAATTTCAAGGACATGTGCCCCTCCACCAGTACCGGATAATGATTTATGCGCTGATGCAACAGAATTGCCTTGTGCAACAAACAATTTAGCCGGAACCACAACTGGTACTACTGATATAGCCCACGGCACAGGTTGCTCCTTGTCAAATTATGGCGTGTGGTACACTTTTACAGGCGATGGAGATGAAACTACTATCTCTTCTACAGCTGATTTTGATCACGCGATGGCAATTTCCAGCGGGTCGTGTGGTAGTTTAACTAACATCTCATGTCATGATTCAGGATTAAGTGGAGTAACAGAATCAGTAACCTTTACAACTACTTTAGGCGTTCAGTATTATGTTTATATTGCACACTATTCATCGGGGTCAACCACTACCGGTAATTTTACAATTTCACGCTCATGTGGTAATGTTATTGTAGGTTCCGAAAATTGCGAAGATGCAATGGCTGTTTGTGCCGAAGAAGGTGTGGGAATTAATTTTGGAGCACAGTCAAATGATCCATATATAGATGCACCTGCTGATCAGTGTAGCTTTTTAAGAAACCCTACATGGTGGTATTTTCAGATTGAATCTTTAGGATATATTGAAATGGAAATAGCTTCTTCATGTGGAGATGTAGATTTTGCTTGTTATGGCCCTTTTGATAATATAACCTGCGACCCATTAGACTTAACTGGTTCAGGGTCTTACACCTGGTATGATTCTGGCAATAGTGGAACTACATATACAGGTACTGACCCATGTGTAGTTGATGCTTTGGCTTTGCCATCAGGTAATTTAGCTGATGCAAGCTATTCAATTGATGCAACAGAAATATTGAATATAAATCCAGTAAGTGTTGGAGAATATTATGTGGTTATTATAGGTAATTACGCTAATTGTGATGGTGTAATTGATTTTAATCAGACAAATATTGGAGATCCAGGTGCAGGCGGGGTTGATTGCGATATCGTTTCTGATTGCAGTATTACAAGTATTTCGGCAACAACCGCTTGTACTGGTACAACATTTACTCTTACAGGAGAAATATTCTTTTCAGATGCACCGGCAGATGGAACTCTAACTATTTGTGATGGAGTAAATTGTCAAACATTTTACCCGCCATTTACAAGCCCAACTCCTTATATTTTAACAAATCTATCAGCTGATGGTCTTCAGCATCAATTAACCGGAACATTTGCTTCGAGTACAACAAACTGTGATAAATTATCTTTTTATAATGCTCCTACATGTGCTACAGCTTCTGCTTGTCCTGATTATGCTAATACTGTAAGTAGCTCAGCCGATCATTGCGCTGGACAAACGTATTATTTTGAAGTTCAAAATACCGATTGTAATGGGGATATATATTTTGATGTAGTTGGTAATTACGGAAGTAGTTATGCAAATGAGATTACATGGGAAATAGTAAGCAGTTTAACTTCAAACGTTTTAGCCAGTGGTGGTCCCGGTGTAAATGGTGCTAATATATTTTCAGTAGTTGGGCCTATTGATGCCGACATCGAAGGAAATGTATTTTATCTTTACGTTTATGATGCTTATGGGGATGGGTTTAACGGTACAGGTGGTTATATAACAATAGAACAGAGTGGTACTGAAATATCTTCATCTATCTCTGGAGACTTTGGTGCTCAATCACATATTATGTTTATGCCAAGTATTGTGATCTCGCCTGCTGTTATTACAGTTACAACTCCTGCTGGAGATGTTACTCAAACTGCTGTAAATTGTAATGACTTCAATGTCCCGATTACAATAAATAGTTCATATTTCTGTAATACCACTACAGTAAATCTTCCTTGGGAGATACGTTGTCAGTATGATAATTCTTTGCTAGCTAGTGGTACTCACAGTATGACAATTTATCCTAATACCCCTGATGATATTAGTGATATTGTTGATATTAGCTTTGATGCTGTTAATTGTGAATGGGTATCAAATTGGCAAAATGATTGTAATTTATCTCATTTAGGAGATGTCTTCGATATTACTCCTGATCCAACTAATGCAGTAGATCCTTGTATCGCTGAAAATCCACAAGATTTTACATTACAGTATAATGGTATAAGTGGTGGCTTGGCTTGTTGTAATACTGCCGGTCCAAGTGTACCTTATGAATACACTATGAGCGAAAATTCTTCTGATGTAAGTGTCGTTAATTGTCCTTTCGGAGGTGTTAATAATGCAGCCTATATGCAAGTGCCAGCTAGTGGAATAGGAGGAAATGCTACTTCGATAAATTTTACTTTTGATTTGGCAGGCTATTGTTATATTCATCAAACAGGAGATTATACTCACTTTTGGGTTACTATTATGGTTGATGGAATGGTTGTTTATGATGAGGAGTTTTTAGAACCTCTAACTACTGCAAGTGTAAGCCTTGATTTAACCGATATGGCAGGTTATAACCAAAATAGTGTAATCGAAATTTATGTTTACCCAAATACATTTAGTGGAGGTGGTGTTAATACTACTTTTGTAACAGGAGGAGATTGTGGAGCAATTGTTAGCGGAGAGTGGACAGCTAGTATTTTTGATGTTAATATTACTGCAACTTTTGAACATTTTGTGCCTTCTCCAATTAGTTGTGAATATGATGGCGCTGTAATTAAACCTTGTTGTGCAACTACAAATGTTACAGATGTTGCCGAAGAAATTTGTTCCGGTGATGCATTTGGTTTAGCTACTTGGCAAACCAATGTTGAAAGTGTAAATCCTGCTTGTATAGTTTATTCAAGTGTAACACCTATAGCAGGTTCTGTATTACCTGATAATAATTTGCCAAATGGAATTAATGGAGGCGCAACTCCGATTGTTCAAGAGGTTAGTGCTTATGCCTATTGTGATGCAAACGGAAGTGGAACAGTAAATTCCGGCGATACTTATACTTTGTTAAGTACATACGAATTAACTGTTAATCCGATTTTAACACCTACATTTACTCAATTAGGTCCATATTGTGTTGGAGATACCCCAGACGCATTACCTAATACTTCAAATAATGGAATTTCAGGAACTTGGTCGCCATCATCTATTTCTACAGCAAGTGATGGAACAACAGTTTATACCTTTACCCCAAATTCAAGTGAATGTGCTAATAGTACAACTATGAGTGTGCTGGTGGAAATCTGTTGTCCTATTATAAATTGCCCACCTGATATTGATATTTCTGCTTGTAACCAAGCATTGCCCCCTGCAGCTACTACTTTAGCACAGTTTACTGCTCAAGGTGGAACTTATACTAATGCAACCGGTATTTCTCATTCCGATGCAACTACAAATGGATGTACTACTACTACTACAAGAACCTATTCAATTTCAAACCCAACTTGTACTGTTACTTGTGATCAGATTATTACGAGAGTAGTGGATGTTAACCCACCAACAATTACAGGAACTATCAATGTTATTAATCAAGCAGGTTGCTCTGCCGCAGATGTTCCTTTACCTGTTTCTACTGTTTCTGCACTCGAGGCAATGGGTGTATCCATTAGCGATAACTGTACTTCTGATATTGATTTAACTATAAGTTCAACAGATACACCACCAAGTGGTTCATGTCCATGGTCTGTTAGAAGAACATATACAATTGAGGATGATTGTGGAAATCAATCAACTATAATTCAGACAATTAATATTGATGATACCCAAGCACCAACAATAACCGGAACTCTAAATCCAATTACTCAAGCAGGTTGTGATGCAAGCGATGCACCTTCAGCAGTAACTACTGTCTCTGCACTCGAATCAATGGGTGTGTCCATTAGTGACAACTGTACCTCCGATGCCTCATTATCAGTTACAAGTAGCGATGGAGCACCAAGCGGATCATGTCCGTGGACAATCACTAGAACTTATACAGTAGAAGATGATTGCGGAAATCAATCAACACTTACTCAAACAATTACCATTGATGACATAACAAACCCCACAGGTACAGCACCAGCCGATGTAACCGTTGAATGCTCAGGAGATGTTCCTGCTGCAGACATTACTGCAATTACCGATGAAG
>ERZ795048.4106-NODE-4106-length-10333-cov-5.787896_pt1 | contig 10333 bp, 7 predicted proteins | sample MGYA00375132_ERZ795048 | MGnify/ENA primary metagenome ERZ795048 (study PRJEB30177, sample SAMN05720225) | activated sludge metagenome | isolation source: Anaerobic digester | place: Hong Kong | collected 2014-12-17 ...
GCTAAACCGTCGTACGGTAATACTGTACCGCAGGTTCGAATCCTGTGTTCCCCGCCAAAAGAAAGGCAGTCTCAAAACGACTGCCTTTTTCTTTATCAAAAATAATTGAAACCAGAATTATTTTGTTAAAATCATTTTGTTTGTGAGCCTGTTCCTACCAGTTTCAAGCGTGTAGTAATATACACCTGTATTTAGCATACTGCCGTCGAACTCAATTGTATGAATCCCTGCATTATGAACTCCATTCAGCAACTCAGCAACTTTCTGCCCGTTTATGTTATAAACGCTCAGCTTAACATTTGCAGTCCTAGCTAGAGCAAACTTGATCTGAGTTACAGGATTGAACGGGTTCGGATAGTTCTGGTAGAGCTTACTTGTTTCAGGCATTGCTGCATCCGTAATATCCGCAGGATCGCCCTTATCTTCACCTCCGGTCAGCTTGTCTAACAGTGCTGTTATATCGGAAGTGATTGACTCATTTCTACCTTTTCCTTTATTCTCCGCATTTTTGAGCATATTTGCTATGGCAATATCAATGTCGCACAGAATGATTTCTTCTTCGGTTCCTGCTTCGAGCTTCATCTCTTCCGATAAAGCGATCGCGGTGTCATAATTCTTTGCCTTGATATGCGAAGATACTTTAAGTTCCTTGAAAAATTTCTTGTTCGAGTTCTCGTCAGCGATATTCATATCGTACATCTCTATAAGAGGCTCAATGCTCAACGATTCCTGAGTGTAGCTGTCAGGCAGTTTTGCGTAAGCAACCAAAGCTTCTGAGCTGTCAGGATATTTTTCAATTATTTTCTCGTATGTCTTTATAGCTTTGTCATACTTACCGTCAAGCTCAGCTTCAAGAGCCTTTGCAAGTAGTTTTGAGGCGTGTTCGTCACTTCCGCCTGCAGAAGTCAAAGGTTCAGTTCCGTAAGGAACAGTTGAGTAATCGCTGTAGTCAATATAATACGGATCAGATAATGCGAAGAAAGAATCGTTCACATTCGATCCCCAGTAATTCTCAGGCGCGTAGATCAGAATCGGTCTCAGTATTTCTCCTTCAGGTATCAGACCAAGAGTCATGATGCAGGGCACGGAGTTACCGTCTGAATAGATGTTATTTATCCCTTCGTTCAGATAAATATTGCTGTCAGAGACCATATACAGCTGGGATGCTTTGGAAATAAAGCCCAAAGGCGGTACATAGTTTATCCCGTTGTTGTAAATAGTATTGTTAAGCTCAGAATCATCTATGCCTAAGTCTTCGTCTAAGCTTTTTAGGCTTGCTTCCTGAATTGGATTATACATCTGCGGATAAGTGTTATATCCGGCAGTATAGACTCCGTTCAGAACATTGTTCGTGATCGTATTCTGGACCATGAGCGGTGAACAGGAGATCACATTCAGCCCTTTGTAGAAATTTGAAGCAGTATTGTTATTTATCCATCCGTTCGACTGAGTTACAGTAATTGCTGTTCCTTCTCCTTTACCCGTAAAAGTATTTCTGATGATCCTGAAATCGTTGCAGGCGGTGAGATTTATTCCGTTCGAACAAACCGTGAAAGTACAGTTGGACACAGTGAGCTTTGCAGGAGTTCCGCTGACAGCCGTTTCAGCTCCCGTGAAAGAACATGTTGAGAGGAAAATATAACTGCCTGGTGCAGCAGTGATGCCGTTCCAATGTTCGTAATCTTTATCAGGATCGGGAATAGCCAGATTTGGTTTGAATTCAACATTTACAGCAGTATAAGTGCCGCCTGTCTCAATAACTATATCTCCAAAATTATCCATAATTACGGTCATATCGCGTAAATCGCAAATCGCTCCGTTCTCAACTATCAGACGGCCGTTAGGCTGAAAACTAATTGTTGAATTTGCAAGCGCATAAAGTTCTGATCCTGTAGTTATTCTGACCTCTCCGCCTATTGTCAGCGTGGAGCTCTCAGGCAAATTTAATACACCGTTGATATTGCAATCTCTTAATGTCAGTCTTGAATTGATCCCAAAGGAAATATTTTCCGGTACTAATAAATTAATATCGCTTTCTGATATCATTCCATAGTTCGGTACGATTTTCCCGGCATTAGTAAAATTAAGCGATAAGTTATTTAGTCTTGCACCGTTAAGAATAAAACTCCCATTCAGATTCACCGGAAATCTATCTGTTTCGCCTTTAACGTCGCAATTGTTGAAAACAAAGTCACCATCAACTATCGAATAGTCCGCACCACCGTCAAAGATAGTTACAGACGAAAAGTTTTGTACATTTAATGGATCTATCAACAGAATGTTGTCAGCGATTCCTATTTGTCCCTTTGCCTGAAATGGCAAGCCCCAAAATGCGCCATACATGTCATTTGATATCAATGTAGGATATTTAAAACTGATGAAATTCGATCTTTCGTACTGGTCTTCAATAGGGAAGATCGAAGGATAATCTGCTGTTGATTCTCTGTCTTTCATCCACAGAAATGATTCAGCTATACTTATCTGTGAATCGCTGTTAATATCCGCATCAGAAAAATAATCATATTTATTGTTGCCTTGATCTTCGTAATAGTATAATTCACCGTCAGTTCTGCTGCCTACCGTTGATGTATAGAGGTGAAAGAACATTTCGCCGTGATAGTATCTTCTGTCGTCAATGTCTTCATTCTCGATAGTCCATGTCATAGCAGGTTCATCTTTTATATGACTGTCGGCTCTAAAGGATTTATTCATCCACAGAAGATCATTAGATGAAGATACGACGGTGGCATTGTCCTGTTGTAATTGAATTTCCAAATTCTTTGCATAATTCATATTCAGCCAGTAAACTTTGTTCAGAGCGTTCAGCGGTTTAAAATAATTCGCAAATGCCTCATAAGAAACCGTAACATTACCGGTTAGTGCATCATTCATCAAGTAAATCGAACTTCCTGTGCTGTGGCTCATAGCCCATACGAACAGAAAATCTTCTCCGTATTCCATCTTACTGCCAAGCTCTGCGCACACAGCCTGAACATTAGCTTCCGTTGCCGCGTAGTTAGTGATGGACTGAAGCAAATATTTCTCTGCTTTGTATCTTATGTTAATGTCAAAATATTCAGGATCAAAGCACAAATCCTGCCCTTTTGCGAACAGCACTTTTACATTTTCAGGCTTGAAGCCTTTTTCTTGAGTCAACATTTCCCAGTTCAGGAACAGATCATTCCAGAATTCGGAATGGTCTCCTATCCCTTCATTCCATTGATAGGAAGTTGAGATTCCGTTTGCGTTGTAATCACCGGCAATTAAGACGGCGTACTTCTCCGCAGAGAAGAGAGTCATTGATACTGCGATCATAAGAATCGCGATTGTTTTTTTCATCATGTCGTTTCTCCTTGTTCATGATTTTTCACATTTGAGTATCCGCCCGTTTTTCCGTATATTTCAATACGGAGGCGCGGGTGGAAACCCGTTACATTTGAGCCGTAATTACAGCTTGTCAGAGCGTAATAATTACGGGTGGGACAGGGAAATTCAGCTCATAAGCGCCTCCATCTTTTTAATTTACTAATCATTTCAAGTACAGCATTTTACGGTTTTCAGTCTCAATTCCGTCAACCACCAACCTATAGAAATATATCCCGCTGTTCAGATCATTAGCTTCAAAAATAACCGAATGCTGTCCTTTGTTCTGTCTTGCGTTTATTATGTCTTTTATTAATTCGCCTTTTATGTTATACACGGATAGTTTAACATTTGAAGTATTTGGTATAGAATATGAGATTTGAGTAGAGTTGTTGAACGGATTAGGGTAGTTTTGCTTGAGTACAGTGGATTCTGGAATTTTTTCTTGATCCTCAATTCCTGTTGAAATTCGCTTTGTTTGGTAATTTATCATACCTAAAGGGATACCATCAACATTTCTACCCTTACAGTAAAGGACATAATATTCGACATATTCTTCAAATACTTTTCTTTTTACATCAAACCAAAAAATATAATAATCAGGATCTGTATGAATAGTTTCTGTTTGCCATGAAGTACCTTTTCCGTATGTATGATTCAGGCTGTTGATATCATTTTCAATGTTTACTTCAAACAGATGAATAATATCCTTTGAATCAATAAACATCTTTTTATCCCAGTCATTATTTGTGCTTTTTATATCTACTGGGATTGACCATGTAGAATCTTGTATGTATTTTTGATTCTGAAAGTCATTATTATCAAGCATGGAGCTGCCGACTGCAGTATTTGTTAACAATGTATCGTATTGTGACAGCGTTATTGCACACCCTAAATTCGTCTCTCCAAAATCATAAACTTGTTCTAAATTAAACCATTTATCTTCAATCTTACTATATTCATAAACACACGAAGCTATTAAAGTGTCATTTGTTCCTATTGCATATATGTCATTTTTGTAATCAAATAAAAAATATAAAGCATGGTAGTTTATATCGGGATGTATTCTCTTAGGAATAGACCAAGTCAAAATGCCATCATTTGTGTCACAATACATAAAATATCCTGTGTTGTTCAAACTCCATGTCGCGAATAGTCTATCGGTTGCATCAATTCCAAATCGCATATTAGCGTCTAAACTTATGTTTATCACATGGTCATCAGTCCATGTTGAGCCGTCGTATTTTTTGTAAACCAATACTTTACTTTCTAATCCTTTCGCATAAATAATATGAATATTATCTTTTGAGTCTGTTACTGCGCGGATTTCCCATACAGGTACTTCGTTGTAATCAGGTGTTATGTTTTGTTCCGCTGTCCAAGTCGCTCCGCCATCATAAGATTTTGAGAAATAGACCGTGCCATAATAACCTATATCAAGTTTTATACTTTTTCTCCAAAAAGCATACAATACTCCGTTGCTGTCATAGGTAATTGCCGATTCACCGCACCAGTATAATCCGGAAACTGTGACAGGATCGCTCCAGCCAGTTTGGGAATGGATTGGGAGGAGAAGAGAGAAAATGAGTAAAGCGAAGATCAGAATTTTATTTTTCATTTGGAATTCCTTAATTGGTTTTTATTTTCTGTTCATTTTCAGTAGAGTAGAGTAGAGTAGAGTAGAGTAGAGGAAGCTCTTAACAACTGAAGAAATATTATGAAACTAACACACCCCAACAACAACCTCCAAGCGTATTAGCTGACCACTCCCCAGTTTTCAGCTGTATTTTTTCTCTCCCATTAAAATATAAACAACTTTTATAATACATGTCAATAAAAATTAAGAAAAATTAAAAATCGCTTTTTATTCTTGTGAAATATAAGTAATGATTCTTATCTTTCAGGGGTAACCGGAGGCCTGATGAGAGAGCTGATAGAAAAATTTCTCGATCATTTATTGAGAGAAAAGAATTATTCAAAGAATACTGTTATATCGTACAGAAATGACCTTACGAGCCTGTGTTCGTATCTGGAAAGCAGCATGAAAGATGATTTTTCGATAAAAGATGTAACAAGGAACGAGATCAGACCGTACCTGCGAGATCTTCTGATGAAGAAGTTGTCAAAGAAAACTTACAACCGGAGAGTGGCAGCAATAAAGAGCTTCTTCAAATTCCTTTTCGTGAACGGTGAGGTGGAAAAAGATGTCGGTTCTGCGATCAGTTCCGTCAGGATGGAGACGAGACTTCCGGAGTTCGTGGGAAAAGATCAGATGAAAAACATTATGGATCATTTTACAGAAGAGGATTTCATTACTTCAAGAGAGAGCCTGATATTCGAGTTCTTTTACGGCACGGGCATAAGGCTGTCCGAGCTCTATGACATGAAGCTGAAAGACATAAATTCTTCAAGGGATGTGTTTTCGGTTATCGGCAAAGGCTCAAAGCAGAGGATACTTCCAATGTCGGCCCATATAAAAAGAAAGTATGAGATTTACTGTAAAGAAAGGGAGAAAGTTCTTTCCGAAGCCGGTTTTACGAGCGAATTTCTATTCATCGGAAATAAGGGAACTCATCTTTCAAAGCGGCAGATACAGAGGATAGTAGAGGACAAACTTCAGGCTCTTGCGACCGTTCATAAAACCTCGCCTCACATACTCAGGCACACTTTCGCGACACACATGCTCGATATGGGAGCTGATATCATGTCGGTCAAGGAGCTTCTCGGGCATGAAAGCATTTCGACAACTCAGATATATACCCATGTCTCTTTAGAGAGGCTCAAACAGATATATAAAAAAGCTCATCCCAAGGGGGATTAATGAAGAGAATATCCCTGTTCGCTTTTATTCTTTCATGCGCCGCTGCGTTCGGCTCGTTCGAATCTGTCGTGATCAGCCCAGCCTCGGTCGCCATCGGCAATATCTCCGGGTTCAAGAACGGTGATATAATGGTGCCTTTCACCGGATTTAAGAAAGTTACCGTCACAGGCAACTACATGATCCCGTTCGGGTTTACCGAACTGGCTATGCAGGAAGCGGCGGTGTCGTTCCGTTTGAAAAATATCCCGGTGATCGTTTCAGGCACGAACTTCGGAAATGCGGACTACAGGGAGAACTCATTCTCGGCAGCGGCGGGAATATATACATTTGAAGGGATCTCGATAATTCCCGGGCTCAGTTATTACAGTCTTGACGATGTTCTGGGCAGTAAATCGAGCTTCGGAGCCGATCTTACTGCTTCATACAGGTTTTCCGAAATTCTTTCCGCCGTCGTATCCGTTCAGAACATTTACGCGCTCGAGACTGACGAGATCGATATACCGATGACTATGCACTTCAATTTTCATTACAAGGCTCCGGCGGGTTTTAATGTCTTTACTGGAGCGGAAAAAGACGACAAGAACGATGCGATACTTAAGACAGGTCTGGAATATGCGCCTTTTGAATTTTTCTCTGTTTCCGCCGGATACAATTTTGATCCGGAGCTGATCACTGCGGGATTATCCATAGCTTATTCGGGTTTTATATTCAGCTACGGAATGAGCTACCATTTCGATCTCGGGGAGTCGCATTCGGCCGGGATAGTTTATGAATTCTAGAATATTCGTTTTAATACTTTGCGTACTTTTCGGCCTGTCGGCGGTCGAAAGTGAACTTATGGATTATGACGAGACTCAGTCACTTCTTGATCAGTTCAGAAATAACCCGCTCAATATCAACAGAGCGACCAGGAGCGATATATATCAGCTGCCTTACATCAGCGAGACCTCAGCGGAACTGATCTTCATTCGGATAGAAGAAAAGGGGGAGATAAGTTCTCTCAGCGAGCTTGTCGCCGACGGAATACTTGGCAGGGAAGAGGCTGAAGCGCTGCTGTCTTGCGTGATCTTTTCAGACGGGCAGAAGTATATAAGGGCCGGAATTTATGATATGAGATTCAGTAGAAGGTTTGAGGAGTCGAGGGCGTATGCCGATTCAGTTTATCTGGGAAACAGGAGCAGATTCTCTCACAAGCTGATGGTGACAGGCGGAAATGTTTCCGTCAACGCCCTTTTCGAGAAAGATCCCGGCGAAGTTCATTATTCCGACAATATGAAAGGGAATCTGGTTCTCTCCGGTGCACAGCACAGAATAATTATCGGAAATTTCAGCCCGAATTCCGTGACGGGAATGCTGCAGAAGGAAGGCTTTGTCATGGACCAGTATTCGTTCTCGGGATCAAAGAATTTTCATGACTTTGTTAAGCCTTCCGTATCCACCAATGATTATTCGGGCTACAACGGCGCCGGGTCATACTACACATTCGGCGGCACGAGGATATCGGCGTACGGCGGCGTGAAGGAAATTTCAGCATCTCTGAATAATAATGAAGAGATAGTGAGCGTAAATCTTTACGCACTGACGCGGACTTTGACCGAGATAGAAAGGTATCACAACGCCTCACATGAGATATTCGGAGCGGGCGTTGAAGGAGAATATCTCGGTTTCAGGTATGCGGCAGGTATAGCAGAAGAGAAGTATAACAGAGAACTCGATCCTGCCGCAGACCTGAGGGAAGGGACCGCAGGCGAACTGTCCCTTCAAAAGTCCGCCGGTCTCTGGAAGTTCCGTGCCGACGCAGCATCAGATCTTGAACGGTTCAACCTGAAGCTGAACGCACAGCTGCGGTCAAAAGATGTTTCTGCCGGATTTTTTTACGGATACATCCAGAAAGATAAATTCTGCCTTTCATCTCCAGGGCTGTTTCTCGGCAGCGGGGAAGAGGAACACGTTTACGGAATGAAGTTCAGGATCAGGCTGGACCCCGGACTGATAATCATTTCTGAGAATCTCTTATTCAGCTCGATTTCAGACGGCAGCACTACTCCGGGCGGGAAACATTCCGTAAAATTATCTCTAAGTGTCGATCATATCATTATTGAACCGTCATTCAGCTATAAATTCTCAGAAACGACAGATAAATACTTTTCACTTACGAGAGAAGAACAGTATCAGTCAGGTTTGAAAGCAAAATACGAAAATAAAACCATCACATCTTCGTCATACGTTACTTACACTGACAACGGGAACGGCTCGAACGGATATCTGATGGGTTCGAACATTACATCCAATACCGGAAATTTTAAGATCAGGGCCGGAGGAGACATATATCTTACTGAAGAAGGAACAACCGTATATTCAGCGCTTGCGGATATAGGAAGATTCGCGTCACTAACTTCATTTTCGGGAGCAGGCAGCAGATCATATATAATGGTGATGTATATATCAAAAAGATTCGAGATCGGAGCGGGAATATCAAGAACCGTTTCAGAAGACAGCGAAGCGGAAGGTTCAGGTTATGATCTGATAGATTCCGATGCCGTTCATGATGCCGAAGTCAATTTTAAATTCAATTTCTAGACTCAAAAAAAATAAAATTTATATAGCGTTATTAATATGTATTATTTATATTATACTGTTGAAATTTAACAGAAGGAGATATTATGAAAAAAATGATAACGCTGCTGACGGTACTTGGAGCGGTTTTAACGTTCGGAGCATACTCAGTCGGAGATACTGTCAGTTTGTCAGACAATATAAGCTGGACCGACAACTACGGTTATTCATCCGATATATTTACTGAAGTTCAAAAAGGTAAAGTAGTTGTTATATTTTTCGGAACTAGCGGATGACCCAGCTGTACAGCGGCGGCGCCGGTGATGCAGAATAAATGGGCAAATTCTTACGGAACAGGAGCTGTGGGGGAATATGCAGGCAGATCATACTGGTTATGTACTTACAACTGGTCGGGCCAGTCATCAAGCTATCCTTACAATACAAGCGTTTACAATAAGATAGGAGGATTCTCGAACGGTTATGTGCCTCTTTTTATTATTGTCGGATTTCAGAATAAGGTGTACTGGGATAATAACAGCTATAATTTCGACTCGGCGCTTCAGCAGGCGATAAACGAAATGGTAGCTGAAGGAGTATATGTTGATAATCCCTTCGCTGATCAGGTCATGATATTCAACGACTCTTTTGATTTCGATGTTTCGGGAGTATTTAAAGATCTTGAATCTAATCCTGTTACGGTTTCAGTAGGATCGAATTCAAATCCTGATTTAATTAGCGCTTCAGTACAAAACAACACATTGTATCTGACTGCAGGCAACAGTACAGGCGGAACAGCGACGATCACACTTCTCGGTACTGCCGGAGAATTCTCAAAAACAGACGAATTTACTGTTACAGTTTACGACCCAGTCAATTATACTACAGAAGATTTCGAGACCGGGGATTACACATATATTCCATGGGTTTTCGGAGGTAACGCCTCTTGGAATCTAGACACATCAGTATTTTACGATGGGGAATACAGTTCAAAATCCGGCACGATCACTCACAGCCAGAAGTCTCAAATGTCGGCTACAGTTAATTATCCCGACGGCGGTAAGATCAGATTCTTCTATAAAACTTCATCCGAGAGCGGATATGATAAACTTAAATTCTCAATTAATGGAATAGAGAAAAAAAATGCAAGCGGAAATTTAGACTGGAGAGAGATCGAATTCGATGTTGCTGCGGGATCAAACCTTTTTACATGGTCATATGAAAAGGATGCCACTACGACATCCAATCTGGACTGTGTTTGGGTGGACAGGATCGTTTTTCAAGGAGGAACTCTGTCATCGATAGAGAACATGTCAGTACCTGAGAAAACAGTTCTGCATCAGAATTATCCAAACCCTTTCAATCCTTCAACCACGATCAGTTTTGATGTGACCGAGAACGCGGAATATTTTATAAAAGTATTCAGCATCAAAGGCCAGCTGGTTGAAAGTATAAGTGCCGGACTTCTGAGGCCGGGCAGGCATTATGTGAATTTCAATTCTGAAAACTTGTCGGGAGGGATCTATTATTATCATCTTGAATATTCCGGAATAAAAACAGCCGCAAGAAGAATGCTCCTACTCAAGTAAAAAATGA
>ERZ795048.4107-NODE-4107-length-10331-cov-5.380693_pt1 | contig 10331 bp, 6 predicted proteins | sample MGYA00375132_ERZ795048 | MGnify/ENA primary metagenome ERZ795048 (study PRJEB30177, sample SAMN05720225) | activated sludge metagenome | isolation source: Anaerobic digester | place: Hong Kong | collected 2014-12-17 ...
TCTCATGGGTATGCCTGCATCCCCATTGAAAAAGAAGATGGAAGCAAAAGGGCTGGGAACTCTTTTTTACAGTTCGTTTTATCCATCAGCTTATCCCGTTATGAGCTTTGTGGCAGTGGGCGGAGAGAGGGCCAATGAAGGGGAATTTACGGCTTTGATCGACGACACACTGAAAGAATTGGCTGAACAGGGATTGGAGGAATCTCTCCTCACATCTCTCATCAACCGGCTGGAATTCCGTTTAAGGGAGCCTTCTGCCAGGTTTTCAAAGGGTTTGGGTTATATGTTTCAGATCAACAGGTCATGGATCAACACCGGAGAGCCTTTTGAAAGCTTAAAATATGAAAAGGTGATCGAAAGGCTCAGAAATGACAGGTCGATATGGAAGGATCTGATCAAAAAACACTTTATTCAGAACGATCATGTCCTCTCTCTTACCATGATCCCCGACCCCGGGATGAATCAAAGGCTTGCTGCTATAGAAAAGGAGCGGCTGGCTGAGGTTCAGGCTTCTCTCACAAAGGATGATCTCCAGGCGATTATTCAGAAAAATGAAGCTTTAAAAGCCTATCAGGAGACTCCCGACAGCGAAGAAGCGTTAAGCAGGGTCCCACTTTTGAGCCTATCGGATATCGAACCCGTTGTTGCTGTTCCGGACGGCAAGAAAAAGACCCTTCAAGGCCGCTCTGTCCTTACTTATGAAGATCACACCAATGGGATCTATTACTGGGAACTCTATTTTGACATATCGGACCTGGACAAAAAGAGTCTTCAAAGTGCCGTCCTTCTTTCCCGCCTTTTGGGAAGACTCGGAGCAGGGGAAGACGATTATGAGACCCTGTCGACGAAGATCAGCACACACCTGGGTGGGCTGGATTTCGGTATCTCCCAATTGGCTGATGCCCGGGAGCCGGCTCTCTGGAAAGCGCATGCTGTGACCTCTTTGCGTGTCCTGGCAAGAGAAGCCGATACGGCGGTGGGGCTCCTCTCTACGATCTTGACAGAAACTGATTTCTCAGATGAGAAACGTTTAAAGATCCTCCTGGAAAATGAGAAGGCGCAAATGGAGCGTTCTCTCCTCAACGACGGATTGGGGCTGGCAATAGCCCGGGCCCGGGCAGGGTTAGGAGGCGCTCATCTTTTTGATGAGATCACATCGGGATATGACTATTATCTTTTTGTCAGGGAGACAGAAGAAGCGTTTCGAAATGACCCGGCTCAGGTGCAGGCAAAGTTGAAACAGATCTATGATGTTATTTTTATCTCCGAGAGAGCTGTCATCGGTTTGATTACAGAAAAAGAACTTATAAATGCGGGATTGAAACAGACCAAAAAAATCATCAGTATCCTGCCTCATTCAAACCGGGGGATAACCCCTTCCTTCAAAGCGCCCAAGCTGGCTGAATACAGTTCTCACGAGGGGTTTGCATCTCCCTCACGGGTCAATTTTGTCGCCCAGGTGGCTGATTTTAAAAAGGAGGGGCAGGATTATAACGGCTCTCTTCTGGCAGCAGCGACCATTGTCAGAAATAATTACCTCTGGCAGTCTTTACGCGTCAGGGGAGGAGCTTACGGAGGAGGAATGTCAGCCTATGGCAACGGGACGATGCTGATGTATTCTTTCCGAGACCCCCACATCGCGGAGACTTTGCAAATATTTGAAGAGACAGAGGATTACCTGGCCCGCTTTCAGCCTTCCATAAAAGAGATGGAACTCTACCTTATAGGGACGATAGCTAATCTGGATCTTCCTGATGCTCCCTTAAGCCGCGGCCGATACTATTTTACCAAAGTCCTCACAGGCGGGGATCTTCAGGAGATCAACAGAATACGAAAAGAGGTCCTCTCCACGACTCCCGAAAAGATCCGCTCCTATGCCCCTCTTTTCCGGAAGATGATACAGCAGGGGATTTACAGCGTCTACGGAAATGAAAAACAGGTCAAAGACGCAGAGGGAGAGGTCCTGACAAAAGTCATAAAAGTGAACTGACTGTAACCCCTTCGGCCCCGGCGGCGTATTTAAAAGTAAAGGAGGGATCACTATGAAAAGATCTGTTCTGTTACTTTTATGTGTGCTGGCTGCTTTCGGGTTGATTCTGGGGAAAGGGGGCTCCGGAGGAACCCAGGGGGCAACCGGATCGGCCGGAGCCGGTAAAGGGACCGTTGAGAAGAAGAAGGTCAAAACTATAATCCAGGAGAAGAAAGAGCTGCTGGAAAAAGAGAAAGAGATCAACGAGAATAAAAACAAAGGTGAGACCGAGAATAAAGAACAGGAAAAAGAGGTCAACGGAGATGCGGCTCAGACAAAGGACCAGTCCGGAGACGGAGAGTTGGAAAAAGAGCTGAACAAAGAGGCTAATCAGAATAAGGGTGAAGAGACCCAACTGAAGAACAAGGAAGCCAATAAAGCTCAGAACAAAAATACCGACCCGGGTGTGTCGGAAGAGGCCAAAAAGCTTCAAAACAAAGAACAGAAAAAGGACGGTGTCTCTGAGGAGGCTCAGCTGAAGGAACAGAAGAAACTCCAGGAACAGTTAAAAGCTGAGGAACAGAAAAAAGAGATGCTGAAAGAGCAGAAAAAAGACGACGAAGAGTAAAGAGGCCTCATTTCGGGTGGGGGAGAGAGGGTTTCCTCTCTCCCTTTTTTTATCTTGATATTTATCTTTCCTTCTGTATATTCAAAAGAGCATTACAGGAGGTCCCGATGAAGCCTTGGGTTCTGATTACTCTCATCATCGCCGGGTTGGTTACCCTTTGCCTCTTTCTCTCGTGTCTGTCAAGGCAGCATGAGGAAGGATACGTCGAAGACGGAGAGGTCTCTCTTTTTTATAAAAGCTCCGGAGAAGGTGTCCCTGTCATCGTCCTCCACGGAGGGCCGGGATTCGGGTTTCATTACCTTGAACCCCATCTCTCTTTTCTGACTCAGAAATTTAAACTTATTTATTTTGACCAGAGAGGATGCGGCCGCTCTTCAGAAGAGGAACCCGGCCGGATCACCTTTGACCGGCTTGTGGATGATATTGAGATACTGAGAAATGAGCTGAAACTGGAACGTGTCAACATTCTGGGACACTCTTTCGGGGCCCTGCTGGCCCTGGAGTATGCTAAACGCTACCCGGATCGTTGTGGTTCCCTTGTTTTGGCCGGGGCAGCTCCCATGAAATCGGCCTATCTTCCGAAAAAAAACGATTTTTCCCGCCTTTCCTATAAGGAGCAGAACCGTTATCAGGAGATCTCAAAAAACGGTTCCTTTGAAGGAGGAGACCCAGAAGCAGTCTCGTTTATCTTTTCATGCCTGTTTAAAATGACCATGGCTCAGGGCGAAGAAGTCTCAGACATCGATTTAGGACTGGACAGAGAAAGGGTAGTCAAGATGTTCAATGTCATGACGGCTTTAAAACCCTTTATGGATTCTTATGATATGACACCCGGCCTGGAGTCTCTCCGGTCGCCGGTTCTCATCATTCACGGAGAGAAAGACCCCGTAGGAGAAGAGAGCGCCATGGCCCTGCATGACCTGATCCCCAATTCTATTTTTATAATCTATAATGATACCGGACATTTTCCCTTTGCTGAAAAGAAATATGATTTTGTCCAGGATGTCATGCGTTTCTTTACTATGTATGCCAAGTAGCCCGTTCCGGCTCAATGGGTGAAACAACCAGTCTCTTTTTATTGTCTAATTATTACGGATTACGATGGAAATGTAATGGTTATGGTTCTGTGAAAGGAGACTATACATGTTCAAAAAAGACGTTCTTCTCTTTTTCTATGCGCTGCTTCTCCTCTTTCTCTGCGGCTGTGCATCCTCAAACGATGATAAAGTCATTCATAATAAGATCGCTCTCAAACCCGACGGAAGATTAGCCCTGTTAAAGAAAGTAAAGATCGAAGAGGGAAATATCGATTTTTATCTCCATACATCAGACGGTAAAGACCGTCTCGCTGTGGTGATCCACGATGAGAATGAAATGCGCCGGGTCGCTCTTTTCAATAAGGAACTGGAGCGTATCGGATCTTTCAGGCTTCACACGGGGAAGGGGCCAGGAGAGATGGGGAGTTGGATTCCGGGTATGGGTATGGATAGAGAGATGATCTATTTTATCGACCGTCAGAAAAACTCCATTGAGATGTTCTCTTCCGAAGGAGAGTTTGAGGATTCCATTCCCATCCAGGATGCTTCCTACAGCCTCTCCTTTGGAAACTGTGTCGTGACAAGGTATGAAGACGATTACTATATAGGGATGACTTATCCCGGATCCGTGGTGAAGACGGACAGCCAATTCAATGCCCTGGGCCGCATCAGCCCTGAAACTGACCTGGATGTGGAGAAGATGTTCGAAAACCTTGTCCGTTACACAACGGACGCAGAAGGAAACGTCTATGTGGTCATGCTCGGCCTGAAAGGGGCTTATGAGATCAGAAAATACAACCCCGAGTTGAAAATGGTCAAGACAGCCTATAACGACGACGGCCTGAATGAGCTCCTCTCTCTGGAGATCTCACGTTTCCCCGACGGTTCTTTTGAGGCGAACGGCGGGGCATCTGCGACATCCTTGTGTGTAAAAGGAAAGAAGCTCTATGTTTTGAGAGGTGTCGCCGGGATCAACGAAGTCAAGTGGGAAAACGGAAGAAAGGCCTATTACGGTCTGCCCATCCCGGGATTGGAAAAGGGGTTTGTGGATATTTTCGAAACCGAGACATTGAAACATATCAAAAGACTGGACGCCGAGTTTCTCGAACCCCATCAGGATTACCGACTCTACCCCTTTGAAGACCGCTTTGTCTTCGTGGCCACGTCAGAAGTCGACAAAGAAACGGGAAAAGAGAAGAAGACCAGTGATCATATCTATACAACAGCGCTGGATGAAACATAGGAGATTCCCGCTTTACAGGTGAAAGTCCGGTGATTATAATGAGGGTGAATAAAAGGAGGGCATTTTGAACCTGGAATATCTTGATAAGTTTAGTGACGATTTCAGTGAATATACCGAACTTCGATACCAAAAAAACAGAAATCTGAGGATCACGCTTTTGAACGGGGATGTCGTCGCCAACACGCGGAACCACAGCAGCGGGATCTCTGCCCGTGTCTACGCCGGAGGTGTCTGGGGATTCTCAGCCAGTCCTGAAACCTCAGAGGCGGATGTAAGGTCAGTGATACGGGCTGCGACAAGGAACGCTCAATTCCTCGACAGCAGGGAAAACCGGAATGCCATGCCTTTGGCCTACGGTAGTGCACAGGGGTATCACGATTTTTCAACGATTCAGAAGAGGGCGACACCAAAAGAGATGACCGCATTTTTAAGGGAGATCGACAATTACCTGAAAAAAAGTTATCCCGATGTCAGTGCCCGCAGTGTGACCATGGCTAATCTGGATATGGAAAAAGCCCTTCTGACCTCTGAAGGGTCACGGGCCTATTCCATGATTCCCCGGGCGCTTCTTATCGTATCTCTCACTCTGGATAAGGGGGAGGGGCCTGTGGACCTCTATGATGTCTACGGCGGTTTTGGCCAGTATGAAGACAATTTCGGAATCGCGGAGGATTTTTACGAGCGTCTGGACCAGCTTTATGTGAAGCTCAAAGCAAAGGCCGAAGGGATCTACCCTGAAGCAGGAGAGCATGATGTTATTATGGATGCCGATCTGGCGGGGATATTGGCTCACGAAGCTATAGGCCATACCACAGAAGCCGACATCGTCCTGGGAGGTTCTGTGGCAGGAGATTACCTGAATAAGGAGGTGGCCAGCCCCCTGATCTCCCTCACCGATTTTGCCCATACAGCTCTTGGAGTACAGTGCCCTGTCCCTGTCTTTGTAGACGATGAAGGAACAGAAGCGCAAGATGTCCCTATCATAGAACAGGGAATCCTGAAAAGTTACTTATTCAACAAAGAAACAGCCCTTCACTTTGGATTTGCTCCCACTGGGAACGCCCGCGCCTCGGAATACAGCGACGAACCATTGATCCGTATGAGAAATACGGCGATCCTTCCCGGAAAGGACAGACTTGAAGATATGATCGCCTCCATAGACCATGGCTACTATCTGGTCAAGGCCAGTAACGGACAGGCGGATACCACCAGTGAGTTCATGTTCGGAGTCGTCATGGGGTACGAGATCAAAAATGGTAAGCTGGGGAAAGCTCTCAGGAACACAACCATCTCCGGGATAGCTTTTGATATGCTGAAGACCGTGACCATGGTATCAGATGAGATGTCCTGGAGTTGTGCCGGGATGTGCGGGAAAAAACAAGCCATCCCCGTGGGAATGGGCGGCCCTGCTGTCAAATGCCGGATCAATATTGGAGGGAAGTAGTATGAAGATGTCCTATGAAAAAAGCACGGAGATCCTTAACAAAAGCTGTCACTCTCTGGAAGCGACCGGAGCTGAGAAGACAGCCTGTGACCTCTCACATTCCATGACCCATGAGTTGAATGTGGATGGGGGAGAGATCAGTCTTTTCAGAACTATTTTCGATACGGAACTTACTCTTACTGTTATAAAAGATGACAAAAAAGGGACCATGACCACGAACAGGACAGACGAGGATTCCGTCCGTGAGACGGTCCGTGAGACTTATGATATCGCTCTCTCATCGGAAAAGGACCCTGCATATGACATTTCCGAAAAGAATACCATGAGAAAAGAAGTGGCAGGAGACGGGCCCGATGCTGACCGGATGTACGAGCGTCTGAAAGAGTTTACTTCCGATGTCAAGGCGGCTTATCCCTCAGTGATCCTGGAACAGGCCATTTTAGACTATAAGGTCCTTACCCGTCATTATAAAAACAGTAACGAGGCTGATTTATACCACGAGCGGGGATTCTATGAATTCACTGTAATGTTTTCAGCCAAAAAAGGAGAGAAGAGCTCTTCTTTCAATTTTGCCGATGTCACCATGAATGACCTCTCACATCCTCTCCTTGAGGCCGGGGGGGTAAAGAGGCTCATAGGAGAGGCTCCGCACCTCATTGACACGAAACCTTTCCCCGGTAAATGCATCGGGGAGATCGTTATGACCCCCGAATGTCTTTTGGATTTTATCATGTTTCTTTCTTCTCATCTGAGTGACAGGGCCATGATTACCGGAACCTCTTTTCTGAAAGATGCTTTGGGCGAGGAGGTGGCTTCTCCGCTGGTCACTTTGAAGTCTCTTCCTCTTGACCCCTCTATGGCGGGCGGATATGCGATAACTCAAGACGGATTCCCGGCAGAAAACCTCACACTCATCGAAAAGGGTGTCTTGAAAAGTTATCTTTTAAGCCAATACGGAGCGGCCAAATGCAATCGGGAACGGGCTGCCAACAATGGCCGTTTCTATCTCCTTGAACCGGGGAGGGATTCCATGGAGTCCATGATCAGAAGTGTGAAAAAAGGGCTCCTTCTCACCCGCTTTTCCGGAGGGAATCCCGGGGAAAACGGTGACTTCTCGGGAGTGGCCAAAAACAGTTTCCTCATTGAAAACGGAGAGATCAAAAACGGACTCAGTGAAACCATGATAAGCGGGAATGTCAAAGAGCTTTTCCGAAATATCAAAGCTGTTTCTGCAGAAGTCAGCGATTCAGGACATAGCCGCCTTCCCTGGGCCCTGACAGACCAGATCACTATCTCGGGGAAGTAGACGCTTTTCCCTGCGGGCGGGGGCCTCTTTCCCGCCCGCTTTATGAGTTCATAAAAAGGTAACCCATATAGTATAATATATGAAGTATCTACTATAATAACAAAAAAATAAATTCTAATAGGGGAACCCTAATAAAAATAAACTGCTATCTTCAAAGAATCATATAACGGCCTTATGATTAATACAGAAAGGAGCCGTAATGATGCTTTTAGCTTTTATTTTATTGGGGACTGCCGCTCTTCTCTGGGGGTTGATCACAAGGGAGGTCGTTTATATGATCCGCCGGAGCACCGGGCAGAGGCAATCCTTTTCCAGAGGAAAAAGGAGCGCAATATGAAAGAAGTGCTTCTTGATACAAGAGGAGATATCAGCAGGACAGCTCTTTGGGATTTCGCCCTGACCGGCGAGTGGGGGACCGCTTCTCTCTTTTTTAAGGAAGATCCCTGTCCCATGTGGTTTTACCGGGATTCTGAGAGGACATGGAAGTGGATATCAGCCGGGGAAGAACCGGGGAGGGAGGCCTATTTAATGATCCTCCTTCATCTTGAAAAGAATCCCCGGGTGACAGATTATGCCAGGCGTTTTTTGCCCCGGTTAAAGAATGATTATGCTGACCTGCGTCTTATCGGACGGACGTTCAGGCTTGACAATATCTTTTTATTTGCAGAGACTGTGGCCGGTCTCCGTGAAGTCTTTCTGACAAGCCGCGAAGAGTCTTTCAATATCTCTTTTGCCAAGCTTCTTTTGGAGACCCCGTCACTGGCTGTACACTTGAAAGAGAGAGGCCCCTTCTCCCCTCAAAGAGACAAGAAGGCCTTTTCACTTTCAGCTTGAGATATCGGAGCCGCCTTTCCTACGTTTCTTTCCACCGAATCCTCTAAATCCTGCAGGCCCCGGAGGCGGCTCCGGGGCGGGGACTGAAGTCTCAGCCCGGAGGGAAACGATTCAAAAAAGAACAGTTATTGACAGGAAGCCTTCTTCAGGTCATACTCAACGGTAGGATATGTAAATGGACGGTAAAATAACAAAATCGATTCTTATCGGTGGGTGTCTCACCTGTATAGGGCTGCTGTTTCTCCTGGTCAATTATAATAAGATCTCTCAGGAGATCATCCGGCATCACGAACGGCAGCGCGAACTCATCGTCGAACAGACTTCGGTAGCCCTCAGGGAATATTTCAGTCATTATGAGAAGGACCTGAATTTTCTGTCGGCCCATCACCGGGTGATATACAACACTTTTGATATGGGGATGCTCCTGGAGCGTTATTATCGTGCCAATGAAGGGAGTATCATCGCTGTGACCCGGATCGATGAATCGGGACGGATCAGAGGGACCTATCCTGTCCGGGAAGATGTCCTCGGGACGGATGTCAGTTCCCAACCTCATAATGAACGCATCTTAAGGGATCACAAGCCTGTGGTCAGCGATGTCTTTGAAACTGTTCAGGGATATCAGGCTGTAGCCTACGCCTATCCCGTTTTCGCAGGAGAAGAGTTCAAAGGATGTCTTTCCGTTCTGATCCCCTTTGATTCCATCGCCCGCCGTTTTTTCGAACCCGTCGGGACCTCAGCGGAAGGGTATCCCTGGGTCATCTCAGAGGGCGGGTATATCATCTATCACCCTGTTAAGGAGCTTATCGGACAAAAGATAAGAGACCTTCACCCGAAAGCTCCCGGGTTCGAGAGTATTATTACCAAAATGCTCAAGGGAGTGAAGGGAAAAGGTACCTATCTCCTTAAGCCGGAGGATTCCGAGAAAAGAATCACCATATACGCCTCCTTCTATCCTATCAGGATGGGGGATACCTTCTGGTCAGTCGCTGTCTCGACTCCTCACAGCAGTGAGGCCGAGGTTTTGCTGGGTTACCGGTGGCGTCTTTTTCTCACCATTTTCGTCCTTATGGCTCTGGTCGCCGGCTTTATCTATCTGAGCCTGAAAAACACCCGGGCAAAAAAGGAGATGGAAGAGATCCGGCGGATGGAAAAGGCTCTCACCGAGTCCAAGAACTATTTTCAGGGAATCATCGATTCTTCCCCTTCAGTCCTGATCACCATTGACAGGGGCCTTACCGTGACCGGCTGGAACAAAGCTGCTGAGCGTGTCTTTGGCATCCAGCATCTGAAAGGACGTTATTTCTCACTGGGACAAGTCTCCCCCTTCTTCACCTCGGTGGAGTCTGAGATCCGGGAAGCTGCAAAAAAAGGCAGGGAAAAAACCATCCTCGGGCTTCCCTATGAATCGGGAGAATCCGAATATTATCTTAATGTCACCTTTTTCCCCTTTACGGAAAACAGCAGGGAAGGGGTGGTCCGGGTAGATGACGTGACAGAATCCCATCGCATGAACCGACAGCTTCTTCAAGCTCAGAAGATGGAAGTCGTGGGAACATTGGCAGGAGGGTTGGCCCACGATTTCAACAATGTCCTCGGGGGAATAGAAGGGACGGTCTCTCTGGCTGAATACTATATCAACAGGAGCGGGCAACTCGATAAAGAGAAACTCCTGGGTTATCTTTCCAACTTGTCGAAGGCTTCACGCCGCGCTTCATCGGTAATCGACAGGCTCCTCAGCTTGTCCAGAATGAACAGCGGGGAGGAGACCCTCTTTGACTTGAATGATGCCCTCGAAGAGATCTTTGAGATCTGTAAGAATACTCTGGATAAATCGGTGACCCTCGATTTTCACTTTTTTGATCAAAAA
>ERZ795048.4108-NODE-4108-length-10330-cov-4.996788_pt1 | contig 10330 bp, 11 predicted proteins | sample MGYA00375132_ERZ795048 | MGnify/ENA primary metagenome ERZ795048 (study PRJEB30177, sample SAMN05720225) | activated sludge metagenome | isolation source: Anaerobic digester | place: Hong Kong | collected 2014-12-17 ...
CATTGTAGCTTCTCATGTTACTATCCTCTTGCTTAAGGTTTGACCAAACACGCGCATGGTCGCATTTATGCCCGATGCAATGCCGTAATGCTTTTTATCAACCGCGCTCATTACCGAATTGGTATTGGGCGATGTAAACAAGCCAAAACCTAAACCTAACAATGCCAACAATACAACAATGTATGCTATCGACGATTGCAAACTGAAAAAGGCCATGCCTACTAAAGCCATAAAAGTTACCATCAAACCGGCCGAAGCCAAATAGGCAGGGTTTATTTTATCGCTAAGCCGTCCGGTAAAAGGGGCGGTAAAAACCATAACCAGCGGTTGGGCCAATAAAATCGTACCAGCTTGTGCAGGGCTTAAGCCTTTGGCAAATTGCAAATACAAGCTCAAAATAAAGCTCACTCCAAATGTTGAAGAATAATGAATAAATGCAGCAATATTCGAATAAGTAAACTTACGATTCGATATTAAAAGCTGGACATTTAGAATTGGATTCAGGTTTTTCTTTTCGAAAAGATAAAAAAACAAGAACATCAACAATCCAACAAAGAACAGTACAATACCTTGCATTTCATCAATTCTTCCTCCGCCATAAATGAAAAGAAAGATTGAAATAGCATACAAAAAACTACCTTTAAGGTCGAATGCACCATGATTTTTTGCAATATTAACATTGCGCAAATTCACATGCGATAACACAATTGTTATAAGAGCCAAAGGAACAACCGACAAGAAAACCAACGACCAGCCACCAATTTGAGTAATAATTCCGCCTAAAAATGGTCCCATTGATAGCCCTGCATAAACAGCTCCAATATTCAATCCTAAGGCATACCCCCTTTTATTGGGCGGATAGCATTCGGTAATTATTGCCACACCTGTAACGTGCATCAACGCTGCACCAGCACCTTGAAAAACCCTCATCGATAACAACATGCCAACACTATTGCTTAAACCCGACAATAGAGAAAACAAAGCAAAAATATACAAGCCGATTTTAAAAAACCTAACCCTCCCCCAGATATCGGCAGCACGGCTAACGGGTAATAAAACTATGGCATTGGCCAATAAAAATGAATTACTTACCCAGCTTAAGGTTTTGGCACTACAAGCAAACTGATCCTGAATATGGGGTAGCGAAATGTTTACAGCAGCCAACATGTACGGGTTCATAAACGAAGCGAACATGGTTGTTAGTAAAATTGGCCAAAGTATTTTTGATTGCTGTTGCTGTTTTATCATCACAATTTTAAAAAAGGCAAAACGTTTAAATAAATTTTAAGCCAAAAGCAGTAGGCTGAATGCCATAATGAGCATACCACTTACAACACCATAAATTGAAATATGGTGCTCGCCGTATTCCTCGGCCGTAGGCAAAAGTTCGTCGAGCGAAATAAAAACCATAATGCCTGCCACAGCGGCCAGAATAATGCCTAAAACCACCCCTGAATTATGATGTGTAAGGAAAGGCATCAACAATACATAAGCCAGAAAAGCTCCAACAGGTTCGGCAATACCCGATAAAAATGAATAAATGAAAGCCTTACGGCGATTACCTGTAGCAAAATACAAGGGTACCGAAATGGCAATGCCCTCGGGAATGTTGTGAATAGCAATAGCCACTGCAATAGCAATACCTACTGTTGGATCGTTTAAAGCCGACATGAAAGTTGCAATACCTTCGGGAAAGTTGTGAATGGCTACAGCAATAGCTGTCATTATGCCCATACGGTGAAGCTTTTTGTAATTCTTTTCTTTGGTTGGATTGCCCATATCTTCAACAGTTCGAACTTCGTGAGGGTTTTCGGCCGAAGGGATAAACTTGTCGATCAGAGTAATTATAAGCATACCACCAAAGAATGATACGATTGTAAGTAAAATTGCCTTCTTCTCAGTAAACTTATTCATGAATTCATCCATAGCCGACGGAAATATTTCGACAAACGAAACATAAATCATAACACCAGCCGACAAACCAAGGATGTAAGACAGCAATTTAGTATTTGTTGTTTTGGTAAAGAAAGCCAAAGCACTGCCAATACCGGTAGAGAGGCCTGCAAACAATGTCAACAAAAAGGCTATCAAGAAGTTCTCACCCATCGCAATTTTGATTTTATGTTATTAATGCAAAACTGCGATAAATATAGGTTTGATTTTTAAAATAACTTGTTACTTTTGCTCTCAAATTTATGATATTAATAAAATTTAAAAATTATGGCTTACGTTATTTCTGATGAATGTATTGCATGTGGCACCTGCATAGATGAGTGTCCGGTTGAAGCAATTTCTGAAGGCGATATCTACGTTATTGACCCTGAGCTATGCACTGACTGTGGTTCATGTGCCGAAGTTTGTCCGGTTGAAGCAATTTCGCCTGAATAATAACAATCAACATTCATCACACAAAAACATTGGATTTTTTATCCGCAAATAGGATGTTCGTTTATATCGGGCATCCTATTTTTATGTAATTCAAAAAAGTAAATTTACATTTAACAATTATTTATAATGGCAAACTTTAGGTAAATTTGCAGAACATGATAAAATGGTTGAAACTCAAAATGCGCAATGCAATTATTGAATCGTCGTTAAGAAACGTCAGTAGAACCATTGTTTTTCCTATTAAAGAACAAATAAAAACCATTGGAGCCATTACAAATCAAGAAGATACTGCCCAAACAATAAAAAACATCTTCGGACAAGCAGTATCGGTCGATATTCTAAAATTTGAGACCGGCAAAAGACCCAAAGAAAATAACGATACAGTGCTTTACCATTCTGACAAAAATTGGCTTGGCTTGCCATTAAAAAGCCGAACAGAATGGTTTACCAGCAAATGTTTTGACGTGCTAATTGACCTCAACAGTGAAAAAAACGATACAATTGAATATATTTGTGCAAAATCGGCAGCTCGGTTTAAAGTAAGCGCCAACAAAAACACAAGCGTTTACGACCTCATCATCAAACACCAAAACATTGACATAAAGACATTTTTAAAACAAATACTTGAAACAATTACGAGATTTAACTCAACCCAATAATGTATGGAGCATTTATTTAAAGGCACCGGACCGGCATTAATCACACCGTTTAAAAGCAACGATTTATCGATCGATTTTGATGCTTTAGACCAAACAGTTGAATACCAAATCAGCAATGGTATTAATTTTATTGTTGCCTTAGGCACAACCGCCGAAACAGCTACACTTAGCCACGAAGAAAGGCATCAGGTTTATAACTTTGTAAAAAGCCGAAACAATAAACGCCTCCCTCTTATGGTAGGTTTTGGCGGCAACAATACTGCCGAAGTAATCGCCCATATTAAATCGGCTAACTTCGACGGCATTGATGCAATCCTTTCGGTTGTACCTTACTACAACAAACCCACACAAGAAGGGCTATACCGACATTTTATGGCATTAGCACAAGTTTGTCCTGTACCCATTATCTTATACAATGTACCTTCACGAACCGGTGTTAACCTCAGCAGCGAAACTACACTTCGACTGGCTAACGACTCCAAAAAATTTATTGGCATCAAAGAAGCTTCGGGTGACATAAAACAAATCAAAAACATAATAGACAATACACCCGACGAATTTTTGGTACTTAGCGGCGACGATGCAATGATTGAACCCATTGCTCAGGTTGGTGGCAACGGCGTTATTTCGGTTATGGCCAATGCTTTTCCTGCTCAAGTTGTTGAACTAGCAAACAAAGCATTACAAAAAGACCCCGAAGCAAAAGTACTGCAACAAAAATATGCCGATCTGATCAACCTTTTGTTTGTTGAAGGCAACCCCGCAGGCGTAAAAGCGGCACTTCACCAAATGAAATACATCGAAAATATACTCAGGCTACCACTTTGCCCTGTTGGCGAAATAACTTACAACGAAATTGCAGCGCAAATAAAATCGCTTTAACAATGCCTGTCGATTTTTCAAAAATACCATCGCCTTGTTTCGTAATTGACGAAGCTTTGCTCGAGAAAAACCTCAAGCTTATAAAATCGGTTAAACAAAGGGCTGGTATTGATATAATAATGGCATTCAAAGGCTTTGCCATGTGGAGCGTTTTCCCTATCGTAAAGCAATACATTGGCTCAACAACCGCTAGTTCGCTTAACGAAGCATTGCTGGCTTTCGAAGAATTTGGAACTCCGGCACATACTTATGCACCGGTTTATTCCGACAACGATTTTCCTGAAATTGTTCGTTGCTCAAGCCATATCACCTTCAATTCACTTACTCAATTCGAGCATTTTCAGCCATTTATAAAGAAAGTTGAAAAAAGAATCTCGCAAGGGTTGCGTGTTAACCCCGAATTCTCGGAGGTAGAAACCGAGCTATACAACCCCTGCGCTCCGGGCTCGCGGCTGGGCGTAATCGCATTGCAATTGCCCGAAACATTACCTGCAGAAATAGAAGGGCTGCATTTTCACACACTTTGTGAATCTAAATCGTTCGACCTCGAAAAAACACTCAAAGCCTTCGAGGCTAAATTCGGCAAATACTTCGATCAAATTAAATGGGTGAACATGGGCGGTGGCCATTTAATGACCCACAAGGATTACGATGTTGAACATCTTATTAATTTGCTCGTCGATTTTAAACAACGCACAGGCCTTGAGGTAATACTTGAACCCGGCAGCGCTTTTGCCTGGCAAACCGGCTATCTGATATCAACAGTGCTCGATATTGTGGAAAACAAAGGCATCAAAACCGCAATGCTTGATGTATCGTTTGCCGCGCACATGCCCGACTGCCTCGAAATGCCCTACAAACCAAAAATTATTGGCAGCCATTTCGACCCCATTGATGGAAAACCAACTTACCGAATGGGCGGAAACTCATGCCTCTCGGGCGATTATGTCGGATTTTGGTCGTTTGACAAAGAACTTCAAATAGGCGACAAAATTATTTTTGATGACATGATCCACTACACCATGGTTAAAACAACCTTTTTTAACGGAGTGAAACATCCATCAATAGGTAAATGGAACGAAACAAAAGGCTTTACCCTTGTTCGCGAATTTGATTACAACGACTACAAAAACAAGCTTTCGTAAGGCTAAAAAGCTCTGCAACAATCGCATTCAAAAAACCACATTTTGCACTTATACAATTTTTTCCTGAAAATATCGCATTCTATTCGATTTTTTATTCTTATTTTTGACGAACAGGGGAAAACAATTGATTAAGCATGGAATTACTACGACGAACTACAGGAATAGTAATGTTGGTTATTTTGTTCTTGGGGTGTAACAACAATAACTTTACACAACTTTACGATTTACAAGAAGGCGAATTCGAACTGGTATCGAACGAACTACTCAGAATCGACAACAATTTAATTATCAAACTTATATCGGTTTCGGACAAGCGATGCCCCATAGGAGTTGTTTGCGACCACTCGGGCAATGTCGATCTTGAATTAGAAATGTACTACAACGGCGAATTCAAAAATATTGAATTGAGCTATAACAAAAGCATAACTGGCCTTACTGTCGATTTTGAAGGCTACAACTTAAGTATTGTTGAAGTTATGCCTTACCTATATGACAATGAGCAAGTAATAGAATTAGCCGACTACAAAATCTACCTAAAAGTTAGTACAGTTAATTAGTATTTATAATACGATTTTAAAAACGACGAAGCGTTAGCAAATACCCTGTCGCTTGTTAATAAGAACATTTCTTGAGGTTCGGGTGGGTTTTGCTGCTTATTTTTGGTCATCTTAAGTATCTCAACAGGCAAAGCACGTTCATCGCCATTAAACATTGCCCATTTGTTATGCCATACATAATCCGACGGAAATTTACGGCTTTGAATAATTTCACCTGTTCTGAAATCGGTAATATCGATTTGCAACAATAACTTGGAACGAAGCTCCTGATCAAAAACTTCAGCCTTTGCCTTAACCGTTCCCAAAACCGGAAACTCATTACCATTACTATCGGTATAAGTACCGATTTCGATACTATCGCTAACAAATTCCTGTACCCTTGAGGTTTCGTGCAATGCTTCGATATTGAATTCAAGAAAGTGTACTTTAACTACTTCGTGGGGACTAATATGCAACTCCTCGGCTACATGTGGCTGGTAAAATTTCAAGAAATTACTCGTTGCATTATTCGACAACTGATCGTACAAACGAACATAAAACACACGAGAATCGACCCGATAGTTCATGTTTTTTACCGGAAGGCTTTCAACAACAACTTTTAATGTACCCATATCCCTAGCCATTGCTAACTGGCTGTCGATATCGGGGTAATTTGGGCTTCTTTTTTTAATCCACTGAAAGCGTTTGTATGCAGCCCGCGCGTCGTCAACATTTTGGGTTTCGAGCATTGCCATTGCTTGTCCAAACTGCTCATCGATTGCCATTTGTTCGGCTTTATTTTGCTGATCGTGAAAATAAACCACAGGCTTAACCGCTTCGAGCGCAGCCGGACAACGGGTAATTTCATCGGCCATACGGTTCATAACAGCGTACTCATCAACTATCTTCATAAATTTATTGGGTTCATTTGAGCGCCCCAAGGCCTCAACACGCTGCTGATGATACTCCAAAGCCATTGGATAACTTTTCTGAATTAATGCCAAAGCTTTTTCTGAGTCGGGTTTTTTGCGCAAATGCCTAACTGCTTTTAGCGTTGCATCGTAATAATTCCCTTTGTTAAAAGCCGACTGCCCAACCGAGCAAGCACTAATAACTGCAATTATCAAGATCAATAAAAGGTGGTAATTTTTTTTCATCGAATTAAGTTTTAATGTTGCAATTAATCGACCGTAAGTGCACCTCGTCCAAAGCTTCGGTAAGTATCGGGCTCAATATCAACATCGGGTTCAATTAAAATGTTATTGTGAGGCACAAAGCTCAAGTATTTAATGCTTAACCCACGAGCAATCCATTGCTTTTCGTAATATGTTTTAATGTTAAGTATCGGATCAATTTCTGTGCCAGCATAAATATCGTCAATTTCAACAATATTTCAAAGCCATTTGCACGTGCCATTTCCAAAGTGTAACGGTATTGAAAGTTGCTATCGGTTTTTAGGTGCACTACCCCACCGGGAGCCAAAAACCTACGATATAATTCGATAAAACGGGTTGAAGTAAGCCTTTTCCGAACCTTTTTCATTTGCGGATCGGGAAAAGTGAGCCATATTTCACTCACTTCGTTGGGGGCAAAAAACTGGGGACACATTTCGATATGAGTACGCAAAAAAGCGACATTTTTCAATTGGTTCCGAAGGGCATACTCGGCACCTTTCCACATGCGGGCACCTTTTATATCAATACCTATGTAATTCTTTAAGGGATCGGTTTCGGCAAGCCCGGTGGTGTATTCGCCTTTACCACAGCCTAATTCGAGAACAATTTTCTGATTATTTTTAAAAAAATCGGTATTCCAGTTGCCCTTGATCGGGTGATCGTTATTTTCGATATTGTGATAAGCTACCTGAAGTACGTTTTCAAATTCTGCCATGTCGGCAAATTTCGACAGTTTATTCTTTCCCACTTTTTATTGCTTTTTTTCAATCCTTAATCCAATATTGGTAATTCCCTTGAGCATATCGTTGCGCATGGCTTGTTGAATTACAAACCGATAATTACCCTGAACAGGAAAAAACACATTAGAACGAAACACAAAACTATTGTTATAAACGCCACTGGCTCCTTGCCCGGTCCATTTCCCGTTAGGATATGCCAAAGTATATTCAAGCGTATCGCGTACCGATGTTGAATCGGGAGCAATAATATCGGCAAACAACCATAAATTACTATATGAGTATGCCTCAATATTACGCACATTCAATAACAAGTTATAAGCTTGATTGCTGTTATCAATTTCGAAATCGAAGACCAAGAGCGAGTCTTTATGCCAGCCGGCACTATCAACCGAAAGGTATTGCTCATAAACCCTGTTTTTGTCGCAGCCAGTAGTAATAAGCATAAATAAAACACCCACTAAAAAATATTTCAATATGTTTTTTGGTTTATTAATTATCATCTTAAAAAACTACTAATTATTATTGGCATTATCGTTGCCTGGCCTACTGTTTCGTTTACCTCTAAAATTGCGGTTATTTCGATTGTTTCGGCTGTTGTTTCCCGCCTCATTGTTACGGTTCTCGTTATTACGGTTGTTCTCGTTACGACTATCGTTGTTATTGCGTGGCCCGTTGTAACGGCGGTTCCCTTGCGACTGACGATTTTGATCGCCTTCGGATTGCTGTTGTTTTTGCTGCCCTGCAGGCCTGTTGCGTCGCTTTTGGAAATTGCGTTTACGATTGCCGTCATCTTTAGGTTTATCGAAGCGGGTAAGGCTGTCTTGCCCAACAACATTGCTGTAAGTATGTGCTTCTACCGGCTTTTTATTATCGAGCGCAAGTGCATCGAGCAATTTTTCGGGCTTTTGCCCCTTGCGGTTCATGCTAATGATGCTTTTTACCCTGTTAACCGGCACACCAATCTGACCCGATGGCGCTTTTGAATTGAGCGTGTACCAATAAATGCGTTTAAAAACATCCGATTTAATGAAAGCATATTCACCCTCCTCGGTGTGCAAACTTTGTTTAGGCGGAAAATCTTTTTGCTCGTCGCAGTAACTATCTACTTCGTAATTCAAGCAACACTTCAACTTACTGCATTGACCTGCAAGCTTTTGTGGGTTCATTGAAACTTCCTGGTAGCGTGCTGCCGAAGTAGTTACCGAGCTAAAATTCGACATCCATGCGCTGCAACACAGCTCGCGGCCACAAGGTCCAATTCCTCCAATTCGTCCGGCTTCCTGTCTTGCGCCAATTTGTTTCATTTCAATACGAATACGGAACGATTCGGCAAAAACTTTAATGAGCTGCCTAAAATCAACCCTTTCGTCGGCTATGTAGTAAAAAATTGCTTTTGTGCCATCGCCTTGAAATTCGACATCACCAATTTTCATGTTCAATCTTAAATCGGCAGCAATTTGCCTGGCTTTGATCATGGTTTGGTGTTCGCGCTTCATGGCTTCTTCCCATTTTTCAACATCAACAGGTTTGGCCTTGCGGTACACTTTGCGATATTCGCCATTTACCAAAGTAACTTTATGGCGTTTCATTTGCTTCAACACCAAATCGCCGGTAAGCGAAACCATTCCGATATCGTGCCCGGGATTACCTTCAACGGCAACCAGCTCGCCAACTTCGAGGGGCAATTTGTTTACATTCAGGTAATAATCTTTGCGTGTATTTTTGAACCTGATCTCAACCAGGTCGTCGGTATTTAATGTAGTGGGTAAGTCGCTTAACCAGTCGTGAACATCGAGTTTAGCACACGAGCCCGACAATGTACTGGTAGCGCAACCTCTAAAAATCGGATTTCCTATTGCCATATGATTTTTTTAAGTGCCCCTTATATAAGGGGTATATATTGATTTTAAAATAACAAAAATAAATAATTAACTGATTGTTGAAAGCAAAAAGACCGAAATAAACATGCTTAATGATGTTGAAATGCATTGGTAAGAGAAAAATCCAAAGCCGTTATGCAATGAGCCGAAAAAGATTTAAGCCCTTATCAGCTTTACAATTTTCAAAGCCAAATCGAGAAAAATAATTTTCGGGTTGCCATTTTGGGCAATATCACGGTGTGCTTTTTCCACTTCGGCACTGAGCTGCACAATGTTTCGCTCGTTAATAAACGGACTGAATCGTTCAGAGAAACCTTTTTCCTGCTCGCCCAGAAACACAATTTCGGGTCGTTTTAGGTTCATGATAAAGTTCTCGCGCAACAGTTTCAGACTGTACAACAAAAATGTTTTTTGCCTTTCGCGTCCTATAGCAGCAACATCGTCAACCCACTCGAACATGGGTAACCAGTCGCGCTTATAACAAATGCGCATAATGCCTGTAAACTTCTCGAACAAGAAGGTTTTTTCCTCGTCGGGGTTCAGCAGTTCGAGGGCAGCAATAAAATTGCCATTTGCCTGATGAGCTAAACCTTGCAAGTTTTTACCCTGCGATGCAGGATTTGATGCCAAAGCCTTTGCTATCGATTCATTATCGATGCCAATAAACTTAACCAACTGTGTACGCGAACGGATGGTTGTTAGTATTTGGCCTTCGTTTTCGGTAATCAACATAAAAAGGGTTTTGGGTGGCGGCTCTTCAATCATTTTGAGCAATTTATTGGCGCACTGCACATTCATTCTATCGGCCATCCAAATAATCATCACTTTGTATTCGGCTTCGAAAGTTTTAAGGTTCAGTTTCCGTAATATCTCGCTACTTTCGTGAACATAAATTTGCCCTTGAGCATTTTCTACATCAATTTTG
>ERZ795048.4111-NODE-4111-length-10312-cov-45.701667_pt1 | contig 10312 bp, 7 predicted proteins | sample MGYA00375132_ERZ795048 | MGnify/ENA primary metagenome ERZ795048 (study PRJEB30177, sample SAMN05720225) | activated sludge metagenome | isolation source: Anaerobic digester | place: Hong Kong | collected 2014-12-17 ...
TCAATTCAGGATATGACTCTGATTTAAGTTCAAATTTATTAAAATCGAAGAAAATATTTTTCAAAACTACAGTTACGCCTTCTTTGATTGGCTGCAAAGGAATATTCATAATATAAGGTTCGGAAGGATCTTCTAAGTTTGTGAGAGAAAAGTTTTCAGAATAAAACAGATATGAATCTCTTGATACATTGAATGCATAGTCTCGATCTACAGGCAAACACAAAAGATATTCTCCGGTCTGTTCATCACTAATATCTTCGACTACAATATTTCCTGTTTCGAGATCAATTAATTCGAGGTTTGCAGCTAGTCTTTTCGAGCTAATAGAATCATAAACATAGCCTTTAACATAAGTAACAGTAGTAGGTTTAACTTTCTCGTGTAAAGGGAATGCATAAATATCTAAGCCTTTGCCTCTTTCGCGAGCTGAAGCAAACATAGCTAAATCACCTTTGGCATTAACTATCATACTTCTTTCTTCACCTTTTGTGTTTATAGGATACCCAAGGTTTTCTGGTTTACTCCATTTAGCATCGTATCCCAAACGACTTACAAATAAATCATAATCGCCCATACCGATATGTCCGTCTGAAGCAAAATACAAAGTTCTTCCATCGGGATGAATGAATGGAGAGCAGTCGTTGTATTCAGTATTGATAGGTTTACCAAGATTCAATGCAGAATTAACAGGGAATCCATCTTTTCCTAGTTCTACAGCCCAAATATCCATTTCTCCTAACCCCCCAGAGCGATTACTGGCGAAATATAGAATTCTACCATTAGCCGAAAGGCTTGGATTAGATTCCCATGCTCCGGTGTTTACTTTTGGTCCTAAATTAATTGGTTCGCTCCAATATTGTCCTTGTTTATATGACAAATATAAATCGCAACTACCTTTGCCATCGGGTCTGTTGCAAGCAGTAATTACACACATACGCCCGTCACTCGAAATACACTGAGCACCTTCATTTAATTCGGTATTCATTTCTCCTGGCATTTTATATGCATGCATATATTTACCATCTTTTAAGTGCGAAACAAACAAATCTTCCTGATAGTTTCCGGCAGCTTTACCGTAATCGGTAGCAGGAATTAATCGTGTAAATACAAGTGTTTCTTCATCGGCTGTTAGCGAAGGCCAATACTCATCAAATTGTGAATTTACTCCATTACCAAGACTTATAGGGCGAAAGGGCACAGGGTTGTTAACAGCATAAATGCTAAACTCAATCATGTCTCTAATCCGCTCTACCTTTTTTTGGTTTTTATCATTTAGTTCCTGATTTTCCAGAAAAAATTCCAGATATACCAAAGCCTCCTCATATCTACCAAGACGATATTCAGCTTCGCTTAGTATGTAATAATATTCCATTTCAAAATGTGGGTCAATACTAACCACTTTGCTTAAATGATGGACCATTTCTATATCCTGACCACTGTATCGATAAATTTCGCTTAATAAAACGTGTGCTTCAAGAAATGTACTATCAACAGCCAAAGCCTTATAACAATTATCAACAGCATCTCTTCGTTGACGATTATCGGCAGCTTCTACAGCTTTTTCAAACAATTTAATTGCTTTTCGTGAATTAGTATGATACTGGTAATTTTGAGCGCTTACACTACACGACCATATTATCAAACCCAATAGTATTATGCGAATCTTATTCATATCATTAGGGTATTTCTAAAAACTTATGTATTTGTAAAGAGATATTCCACTGTGGATTGAGTTTGGCATATTCCACTACTTTATGCCTATTTATTTTAAATCTACTCCACTCAGGCTGCAAATATAGCTTACAGTTATTGTCAACTTTAGTAGCACATAATTCAGCCCAATTATAATCTTCATCTTCAAAAATAATGATTTTAAGTTCATTTGCCAATTTATATGCTAAATCTATTGGAGCCTTTTGTCTTTTGGGTGACAAACACACCCAATCCCATTCTCCGCTAAAACTATGGGCGCCACAGGTTTCTATCATTGTATTAATATTGTTAATATGCATTTCGTAACAAAAACTGTCAAAATTATAAATCATTGGCTCTCCACCTGTTACCACTACTGTACGAGCCGGTGTATGCAAAATACGTTCCACAACTTCAGATATGGGGATCCATTGGTGTTCTTCAGGAAACCAAGTCTCTTTGCTATCGCACCATCTACATCCCAAATCGCACCCCCCTACCCGTACAAAATATGCAGGTTTTCCGGTATTTGCTCCTTCGCCCTGTATAGAATAAAACTCTTCAAGAACTGGTATTTTAATATCTTGCATTAGCTATAAATTAAAAAGATAAAGATAAATCTTATTGTTGAACTAAAAAAAATCATTCAACTTTTGAATTTACTAATTGAATTTATCTACCTCCATTGCCGTTAAAACACCATCTTCTACCATTGCTTGTGGAAATGAATATTTTATAAAAGAGGAAACATTTATAAATATTAGAAAAAAACTTAGACAAACTCTGGCTCTTTTTTTTACACAAATCTACTCCATTTTCAAAAACCGTTTCGACACTAATCCCATATTTGTATTAAGTTGAATAATGTAGGCGCCGGGTGCTAACATATCTATGTTTACAGAATTAGATTTGGCTTTTCTGCTAAATATTAAATCTCCATCTAAGTTAAACACACTATATCCTGTAATCGAAACATTATCGGGTGTTGTAAAATTTATTGTATGTATAGCCGGGTTCGGATATATAGAAATAGTATTAGAAAGCGAAACTGTTCTTTGCCAAACAAATTCCCCATCTTGATTTACTTTGGCAACGTAAACACTCCTTATTTCATACAAATCATGTCCGTATTCGTACCTATTTGCCAAAATCAAACAGCCTCCATCGTTACACGCAAGTACCCTATATAGGTTATAATATGCATCGCCTCCTATTACTTTGTGCCATATTGTATTTAGTTGTTCGTCAAATTTTAAAATATGGATATGCGAAGTATCCTGACTATAATAAAAGTTAGAGAAACTCACATTTGATGTATAACCAGAATAAATATTATTCCCATTTATACTATTTCCATAAGTATTAGCCCATTGTATTCTGTTTTCATTTTCAATAAATGTAGTTGACATTATTGAATCATTATCTGTAACAGTAAACACAAAATGGGTTTCGTTAATGTGAAATCTACCGCTAAGCAAAATAGAACCATCGTTTATACGAACAGGCGATGCATGAGTAGATAAATGTAAAGCATGGTCAAGTGCATATGTTTCAGAAGAAAGATTAATAACAGATATTTCTTCTAAATCTTTGTTTAAAAACACTTTACTACAAGTGGAATTATCGGTATAACGTTTAATAAATACATGATACCCTGTAGAATCATTATTTTCAATTATACCATAAGGTATTTTATAAAGATCCTCATTAAAGAATATGCTGCTTATAGAGTCGCCTGTCATTGATATTTTGTATAAAAAACCCTCAGTCCTAATATCTTCTGGTTCATTATAATTAGCTACAATACCACCCATTACTAAATTTGAGTCAGAATCAATTATTGAATTCACAAAACCAATATGTCTAATTCCGGGTAGTGTGTTTATTTCAATATCCAATATTTCAAGGTCTGTATTGAGCCGAAATAGCCCGAGAGTATAATTACTATCTGTATTTTCTATTAGTGATGCAATTACATAAAGTTCGTTGTTGTATAAATGAATATTGTGCAACATGCAATACGAGAATTCATTAAAATATAAACTATCAATAATAACACCTTCTTCGTTAAATTTAATTAAATAGCCATAACATATTTCAGTTTGACTAGGTGCTTTATAAAAACCGCATGTAATAAAATTACCATCTGGCAATTCGCATACGTCTAATAAAATCTCATCTAAATTATTTTCGACAAGTAATTCGAAAGTATTTTGAGCATTTACACTAAGTGTGTAAATAAAAAATAGACTAAGAACCAGTCCTGTTTTTTTCATAATCTTCATTTTTTTCACTACTTACCGATTAAAATTTCTATAACAAAAAGCCTACCACCATTAGGTTTTAACCCATAGTTGTAGTTACAATATTACAGAATAATAACAGCATAAGCAAAGATACAAAAAAATAAGCTATCAAGCGATTTAAAAAAATCATAAAGAAGTAAAAAAACCCAATTTGGTTGAAAGATGATTAGCAGATTAATCTAATAAAACAAATGCTGCCCAATAATATGGGTCGTATTTTTCTCTCATTTGTTGTTGGGCTTTACTAAAGGCAATTTTAATGTCTTGCTCTACAATCAAGTTATTATAAAACAGAGTCATAAGTTCTTTGGTCTCTTTATCGGGCACTTTCCATAGACTCATAATCAGATAATCAACACCTGCCAATTTAAAAGCACGTTGCAAACCGTAAACACCTTCGCTGCCACGAATATCTCCTAAACCTGTTTCGCATGCCGACATTACAGCTAGCTTAACATCAAGCAAATTTAGTTGCGATACCTCCATTGCTGTTAAAACACCATCTTCAAGCATTGCTTGTGGAAATGCCCCCTTATTCCATACATCGTTAGCACCGGCTAATACAAGACCAGAACGCATAAGTGCATGTTTATTCAGCATAAAAGCTAATTGTCCGAATCCATAATCTCCATTTGCAGAAGCACGTGACTCATTAATCTCGTCTTGTAAACTTTTTTTCATTTTTTCACGCAAAGCTTTTGGGTCAGGATAGAAAAATCCATGCGTAGAAATATGCATTACGTTATAGGTAGGTGCTTCCATTTTAAAACTGCTTTCTTTAGCATCTGTATCAGAATAATAGGCAAAATTTATTGCTTTTTCATCTAGCACGTCTGTTATACTATCTGTTTCAGCCTTGGTACCAGGCAAATATTTCCATACATCGTCTTGGGTTTTTTCTGTATTATATTGAACACCGCCTATAACCAAAGCAGCAATATTATCTATTTCAGTATTTTTAGTACTAATAAGTTTTGATAAACTGGTTTTATAATTAATATCGTGAACATCGCAAAGAAACACATTAGACTCTTTGCATAATGCAGAAAAACTTATTTTGTGCAATAAGCCGGTAGGTGAAAGATAAACAGTTTTATAAGTATCAGTATATGGTTCTAAGGGTTGCCAAATCAAGTTATATAGCTTAGTATTTCCATTATTCAAATCTCCATAAAGAGAATTGATGTACTTAAGATTATTCATCAAAAATCTCCCAAAGATATTTTGAAGCTGAGTTTCTTCAAACAGTTTTATCATTTGCGGATACTCACTATCGGGTTTAACTATTAAGGCAGAATAATAAACAGAATCGTTATAGTCTTTAAAATGAATAAATTCAATTGCAATTTCGTCATTATTAAGTGTGTTCTTAATATCCTGCCACGATACATTTTTTTCATTTTCTCCACTGGCAAATATTTTTGAACCTTCAATCAGTTCTCTCTCCAGATTATTAGCTTCAGCTTCAAGTTTTTTTAAATTATCATCACGCAGATATAGAGGCTTTGCATAGTAGTCAGAAATTTGGATTTTAATATCTACCCACTTATCATATTTTTTAAGTAATTCATCATCATTTGAATTAAGTATTGCATACCTCATTGCAGTTGAAGATTTTAGCAACATACCTTTATTATTAATTGCCGTATTAAAAACATCCTCAACAATCTTAGGCTTGCTATCTTTAATTTGGAGAGCAAAAGAATAAAAATCATCAAAGTTTTGTGCAAAAGTTTCAAAGTTTTGTTCTTTTTCTTTTTCTGAAAGAAGACCAAAACCATTTTTCATTATTCTTTCTATTGTAGCAATACTGCGATAATAATAGGTTTCGGCTAATGACAAATCATTTTTTAAACGATATAGTCGAGCTAAATTATTACAAATCTCAGCATAATATGGATGAGTGTCTCCTAACCGATTTTCAGCAATATCTATACATTTCAGTAAGGTTTCTTCTGCATTATTGTAACTACCATTATTGATATATACTGTACCTAAATTGTTTATTGCTTTTATATAGTTTATATATAGTGGGTTATTCTTTCCATACTTTTTATCATAAATTTTAATGGCTTGCTTAAACAACTTTTCAGATTCGCTATACTGCTTATTTTCTAAGTATAAATATGCAAGATTATTACATGCAACAGCGTAAGTAATACTTTTTTTACCGTCAATTTCAGATTTCAAATCTTTGCTTTCAATAAATAAAGGTTCGGCAGCATTATAGTTCTTCAATAAAACATACAGGCTTGCGATATCATTACTTATTTTTGCATATTCAAGGTTTTCTTTACCTAATTCTCTTTCAATAATACTCATTGATTCAACATACAAAGGTTCGGCAGCTTCGTAAAGCCCCATATCGGTATATAATCTTGCCAAATCGCTGCTCGCTTTTGCATATTGAATACTTTTGGATGAGTATTTTTCTTCTACAAGCTTTTTAACTTCGGAGTACAATGGTTCGGCAAGTATATACTCGCCCTTGCTTTTATAAAGAAATGCAAGATTATAAATAGCATCAATATATCTTTTATCATCATGGGGTAACTGATTAGAAAAAATCTCTTTGGTTTTAAGAATTAATTTTTCTGCTTCGTTGTATTTGCTCATTCGCATATAAAACAAAGCCAGGTTTTCGCAATTACGGGCATATAAAGTATCGTTCACTCCCGATAAACTTTCGCTAAGTTCAAGATTTTCTTTATAAAAATTCTCAGCTTTATCATACTGACGACGACGCCTGTAATATTCAGCCAACTCAGCATTTACTTCAAGGTACTCAAAACTCTCTTTTCCTTTATTGGTTTCAATTATTTGCTTACATTTAAAGTAATATTCATCGGCTTCGCTAATTTTTCGCATTTCAATGCAAACTCGGGCAATTTTCTTACAAGTATTTGAATATTCTATACTTGACTTATCATTATTGTTTTCTCTTAAATCAAGAACTTCTAAATAATATTTACGAGATTTTTTAAAATCTTTTAATTTAAAATATGCATCAGCAATACGTTCAGAATTTGTAATGCAAATGTTTTTATTAGATTCGTTTTTATCTAAAACACTATTTGATTTTTGATAATAAACAATAGAATTTTCGTATTCTTTTGTGATATAGTATAGCTCTCCTAATTCTGATAAAACTAAAGCATAATCAACTCCTTCCAATAGATTATTATCTTCAATTATCAGAAGAGCATTATTTAGGTTTATAATAGCATGATCGTAATCCTTATTCGCAAACTCATCCTGATAAGACTGATAATATTCCTGCCATTCTTGTGCAAACAGCGTATAAACCGAAGACAGCATCAGAATAATACATATATAAACAATTCGAATCATTTCTATTGCCCAAGTATTTACATTAAACAATCATAAATAATCAATACGTACAGAAACAACTATAATACTCAAAACAATCTTTATTATTAGTCGTTTCAGTAAAAAAACATTAATTCAAAGGTAAACCTCTATAAATCAGAAGAAAAAACTACTTAATTTCTTCGAATTCGACAGCCTCTGAATTATCGATATCTTCAGCCGGTCTTAAAACATACTCATCATCATCATCGTCTTCGTAGTCATACAATTCCTCACAGCCACTAAATACAAATCCACCTAATAATAGAAGTGTAATAGTTGCAACAATAAATTTCTTTTTTGTTTTTTTCATAACTTAAATTTAAAATTAATTAATTCTATTATACCTAAATTATATATAAACATCAAATATATTAGATTCTTTACACAATTGCAAATTTCTGAATTATTTTTTTTTATTATAAACAATAAGATATTTTATAGTTATGTAAACTTGAGGCTTATGTTTGGTATTAATAAAATGAAGTTGTATCATCATAGTGTCCTGAAATTATAATTATTTGTAGCAGTTACTAACGGTTATTAACGCTCAGCTATATTTCTACAATGAATAATTATTTCCTAACAACCTATTAATCTTTATGTTAGATAGTTTTTCCGTGTTTTTGCGTTTATGACAAGTAGCGTACAAAAAGCACTGACTTTTATTAAAATCACTTACGTTTGATTATACATTGAACTCGCCATTTCTTATACATTCTTTTACAAGTTGTACTTTTTCTAATTCTAAAAATTCGTATTCCGGTTTTGCAATAAAAAGATCTCCTTCAACTGTTTCAAGTTTAGCCATTGAGGCTTTAATAGCGTGTTCTGATTGATCAATTCCAATCCATTTTCTTCCATTTTTTTGTGCGGATTTTAATGTTGTTCCTGAACCACAAAAACAGTCAAGAACAATGCTGTTTTCATTTGAAGAAGTTCGAATAATTAAGTCTAACAGTTCAGAATTTTTTTCAGTTGGATAAGTTGGATATTGTGGATCTTTATATTCCCAAATATCTTGAACTCTTTTTCCTTCTCTTTCGTCTGCAAATATTATTTTTCTTGGGTTTCCTGTTGAAGACCATTCAATTAAACCTTCTTTGTCCCATTGTTCTAAGGTTTCTACATCAGTTCTCCAATGTCTTCCTTTTGGTGGTAGAATACCTTTAAAAGCTTGATTTGATTTCCCGTTTTCGGTTTCACCTGGTGCGTGAATAGGAACGGTTGTGTATCTTCTACCTTGTTTATCCATTTTTGGAAAGAGTCTTTCAAAATCCTTTTCAGTATATTTCTCTCTTGGCTCATTCCAAATTGGATTGCTTGATTTTGAGTAAAAAAGAATTAAGTCTTTTACATTCCCATAACCAAGCCTGTTAAAATTTTTCGGATTGCATTTTATTCTTGTAATATCATTTCTGAAATTTTCAATTCCGAAAGAATTATTATTATTAGTAAAGTTTCCTTTCAATAATTTTAATGTATTTTGTCATTGTTGTTGCATCTACTCCTGTTCTGTAATACCAATTTTCTTTATAGGTTTTCCACCCTGTCCTGTTACCATCTTTATTGTATATATCAAATTCATCCTTTGTCAAAAGCACATTTCTTTTACCATTGTTGTTAAGAGTCCTTTTAACTTCGGGAATTCTATCGCTATAATCTTCAACTAATACTTTAATTAAGTCTGCAAAGCGTTGAGATAATGGAATTGAATTTTTCACAGAACGAGTAGCTATTTTAATACTAATTTTACTTCGATCAATAAATTGGGAATTTGACTCATCTAATTTTCCTCCAAGAAGTGTGAATAAGATACACGCCTTATAAAACTCAATGGCATAAAATTCTGTGGAGTTTATTCTTTTTAAAACCTGTTTGCAAATCTTTTCAATAGTTATGGTATTAGTATTTTCAAATGAAAAGATTGCCAATTTATTTTTTTGAGAACCTTTATCATTGTTAAGGTATTGATAAGCTTTGTTTGCACGGTCAATCGTGCCAATACCTATTTTACAGACATCCTTGATATTATGTTCGTGAACGTAAAGAATTTGTGAATTACTATTTGAGTTCATTTCATTACTATAATTGATAAAGAAATTCTCTCAACACCAACACACTCATCGTATGTGTATTTTTATATGTTTCGGAATACTCTTCATACATTTTACTATAAACTGATGAAATGAAATTAGCATCAAGAATAGCAATTTTCACTGCTTTTACACCTTTTGCTTTAATGGTACTAATTGCATCATTAAACTGAGCATTTTGGTGACCACCAAAGTCTGTTAAAAATTTGGCTTCACCAATTACAAATTGATTGTTAAAACGACCAACAAAATCTAATCCTTTGTTGTGATTGTATCCTAAAAGTTCTTTTGCAAACTCCATCATTGCATTATCCCCTGCATCCAAAATTGCGTCTTTGTCATTGCTTAAAAATTCATCTAAAGATACTGGTTCAACACCTAAGGATTTTCTTTTTAACCAATCACGAAACATAGGACCAATCTGTCTATTGGTTTCTTTTGGTTCGCTACATCTTTCATATATTTTATCAAGCCCCATTTCATATAGTCGTCCACAGATTCGGTTTATCGTTCTTGGATTTCTGTCAATAGCCGAGATATCACGTTTTAAATAAGCGATGTAACTGTCTTTGATTGGGAATAAGTCAAATTTTAACAGTTGTCTTATCAATAAATCATTATCTTTCTTTTTGAAAGATTTTTCGACTTCTGACCAAACATCTTCATTTATTTCTCTTATCCCTTCTGGAATTGTTGGATAAACTTGAAACAAGTCGTCTAAATACGACCTTTGGTTTGCATATTCTATGCTTAATTTAGTCCATTTATTCATCTTGTAAAGATAGTCATTTTGTTTAATACTCTGTTTTTTAGCCTTGTATATAACTTATTAAAATTGAAATTATCCGT
>ERZ795048.4115-NODE-4115-length-10308-cov-7.792841_pt1 | contig 10308 bp, 8 predicted proteins | sample MGYA00375132_ERZ795048 | MGnify/ENA primary metagenome ERZ795048 (study PRJEB30177, sample SAMN05720225) | activated sludge metagenome | isolation source: Anaerobic digester | place: Hong Kong | collected 2014-12-17 ...
CTGATTCCGGGACCATTATCACGTATAGTAATTGCTACGCATGGTCCGTCCTTTTCTATCCGGGCTGTTGAAAGCAGTATTTCACCTCTGCTTTTATCATCAATTGCCTCATCTGCGTTATTAAGAATATTCATGAGGACCTGAATCAACCTGTTTCGGGATATCAATGTAGTGGTTTTGCCCACTTCAAGTTTCATTTTTACATCAATGCCCTTTTTTCGGATATTCTTGATGAGGATTTTCAGGGGATATGCCTTAATGACATCATCAACATTAACAGTCTCATCACTTCTTCCCTCCGGATTAGAGTAATCCTTGAGCTGGGTTACTATTCCGGAAAGCCGTTTAATTTCCTCCTGCATTGACTTCAATATTTCATATATCTCTTCTGATTTTACATTTTCATTTTCACACACCGTTTTCAGGTCATCAAGGTCAAGCTGCATTATGGAAAGAGGATTATTAATTTCATGTGAAACCCCTGCTATAATCCTGCCCATAACAGTAAGGCGCTCATACCTGTCCAGGGCGGTTTTCATTTCAGCCTGTTCATTAAGTGAGGTGATCTTTTCAATCGTTATTGACGCAAGATTCGTTACACTTGTAAGAATATTCATCATAATCGCATCAATTTCATCATGATGTGCCCTGAATAAAAGCACCAGAATACCAACAAGATGTCCCCGGATGGAAAGTGGTATAAATAACGATGAACTGTTTTTTACTGCATCGGGAAACGCCTTCCTGTCTTCATCGTTCAGTTCAGCGCCGTTGTCGCGAATAAACATTGCTGTTCGCCTGGCTACAAGAATCTTTACGATTAACGAAGTCTTTGCATCAACATAAAATCCCGCCTGCCGTTCCAATGTATTATTGGAATATACGCTGCGGAACCTGTCGTTCTTCGCTGCAAGAATTTCCAGTGAATCGGGACTGATAATATTATTCACAGCCTCCGCAAGAGTGCTGTATACATCCTGTACTTCACCTGCTCCGAGAAGCTGCGCTGAAAAAGCATTATACACTTCAATAAGTTTAAGTATCCGCAGGTTTTTCTCAATCAGCTGATTTTCAATACTCTTCTGCTCGGATATATCTTTAATGAATGCAAAGGAACCAATCACACTGCCGTCTTTATCCCTCAATCTTCCCATATTGACAAGGACCGGCAGGGTGCTGCCGTCTTTACGGACTAAATTCTTTTCGAAAATCTGTGGCTTCCCGGTCTTTTTAATCTCCTTCATTATTTCTATCTGCATTTTCCGGTCTTTCGGTGATGTAAAATCATAAAATGACTTCCCTGCAATCTCCTCCTCGCTCCGGCCAATAATATGTAAATATGCTGCATTATAATCAAGATACTCATTGTTATCATCAACAAGTACAAATCCAAGGTTCACCGATTCAATAATGCTGCGGTTATAGTTCCGTTCGTTTTCAATCAGGTGCTGGAGTTTTTTTATTTCAGTAATATTCTTCATAAACCCATACGCACCATTAACCACGGCTGGTTCGTCATGGAGGGGATTAACACTGATAAGAAAGAATTCCCTGCGATGCTCATCTACATCCACCTGTATTTCACACGAATGCGGGTTATTTCTTTTTATAACAGTAAGTATTGTATCCCGAAGCACCTTTTGGGAGACACCCGCCATCAGCTCCAGAATAGAAAGCGTGGTGATATCCTTATCAACATATGAAAATATATCCCTGAAGGACCTGTTAAACAGTCGAAGTGAAAAATCCATGTTCACTACAAAAAAACCGTCAATAGAGTTATCGATAATGTTCTTAAAGTAATTACGTTCACGCTCGTACCTGTTCTCCAGATCTTTCAGGGAGGTTATATCCTGCGCGATCAATATCCATACCGGATTCATTGCACTATCGCTGTTTATTACATGAAGCGTAATCAGCATCACATTCTGCTTCCCTGCATATACAGGAGATGCCTCCACCTGATAGAAGTCATGGGAACCCCAGTCTTCATGGTCAAGATCAAACAGTTCCTGTATTTTTTTTCCGATTATGTCATTTCTGCCCGCGTCAAACAATGAACACATGGAACTGTTGGCAAATGTAACAACACCTTCGCTGTCACATATTGAAACGGCGCTGCTGGTCCGCTCCACTGCATTCATGAATATACGAATTTTATTCTGCTGTTCACGGTTTGCAGTGATATCACGAATTATTGAGATATTAAATATTCTTTCATTTTCCAGTATATATGGAGTAGAAAGAATATCATAATACCGGCCGGATTCACTGTTGCGCATTTCATAACGGACAGACCGGATGTTGTCCGAACGGTCCATGCGGCACATATTACATGGAACATCAGTCCCGAACAGGACTTCGTGGCATTTCATACCCTCGACATCACCGAACACTGACGCCATTGAACGGTTCACATACACAATTCCGCAACTGCTGTCTGTTATCACCACAAAGTCTTCGAGGGCATTCAACACGCCGGTCATTCCATCTTCTGTAAACCGGAAGTCAGCATTTTCCCCTGAATACGCATCACCCTGTTTTTCCTTTTTTTTCAACCCATGCCCGGAATCCTTGAATGTCAGGGTCATTTTATCGGTCAGCTGTTCAATGTCTTTGCGGGCTATGAAGGTCAGAAAGAAATAACGTGAGGTATATATCCGAATTGCCTTACAATAATAACCATAACGCGGCATATCCATATACATAGTATTTCCATTATCCTGAACAGCATGAAGCAGGAAATCATCGAGAGCATTTTTCTCATAGTCATTGAGGTCAAGTATGTCCCCGACCTTTGCCGTCCTGAATAATGGAAGGTGTCCCTTCTTGAGTCCGGAGGTATCATGTAAAAAAGCTGAATTCAAAAAAACAACATCCCCCTTCCCGGTCATCACCAGGGAGGGCTCGTATAAATAATGCAATGCACGGAAACGAAGCTGTCGGAACACGTTAATATCCTCCTGAACGGCACACATAGTACATGAAATAATTGTACACCCTCAGATAATTCAAAATCAAGTGATTATCCCTGCACCACGGTAAAAATTTCCTGAAATCATAATTACCCTGTGTTTCGCGATATGTATCATATTGAAAACCATCTGCGTTTTTCTGTTCGGGTCATTTTCTGTTACAGCTGTTTCCGGGTGACACCTGTAACAATATCCTGTAATTCAGAGTAAAAAGCCGCCATAAATTACTTGACATCCGCAATTGTTTACAGTGCTATCTCACTCAATATTGAGAGAGGGGTTTCGTTTTGGCCGAAAAGGACGAAAAAAAAACAGGCGCTCCGAAAAAAGAAAAAACGGATACGCCGAAGAAAAAAAAGAACACCGGTGCCGGCAAAACCGGCAAAACCGGTTCATCCGCGAAAAAACCTGCGGTGAAATCATCAGCACCGAAGAAACCGTCCACACCCAAAAAACCGGCTGCGGCGAAAAAGAAAACCGTCCCAAAAAAAACGAAGAAACGCGTTCCCGCAAAAAAGGATACCCCGGGGAACAGCACAAACGTATATAATCCGAAGACGAGGAAACCGCCGGCACCTGTACAACAGGACACATCACTGTCGAAAAAAGCAAAACCGTCTCCCCCGGTAAAAAAACCGCCGGAAGAGGACGTTGAACCTGAAGCACTCGAAAGAGGCGACCATCCAATGTCAGTGGTGGACCATCTTTCGGAAATGCGGTCACGGCTCCTTGTGTCCCTGATTGTTATTGTGGTATGTACCGTGGCAGGTTTTTATTTCTCCGACTACCTGATGCATATAATCAATCAGCCCTTTGCCCAGACCGGACAGAAGCTGAACCTCTTTAAGATTTTTGAAGGAGTAACGCTCCGCATTAAGGCGGCTGTTCTCTGCGGCCTGCTGCTGAGCCTCCCCCTCATCGTCTACCAGGTGTGGAGATATATCTTTCCTGCAGTGGAAAAAGGCGACAGGATGTTCGTCCGCATCACACTCGTGGCCGCAGTGCTTCTCTTCTACGGGGGTCTCGTAGTAACATATATCTTCATTCCGATGGCAATCACCACACTGCTCGGATTTTCCCCGGAGGGAATGAATATCACAAATAACGCGACGGAATACCTTAACTTTTTTGTACTCCTGAGTCTGTCAATGGGTATCGTCTTTGAGCTTCCCATAATAATGCTCGTCCTTACCAAAATCGGAATCATTTCGCCGTCTTTTCTCATATCAAAACGGAAACATGCGATTGTACTCATCTGGATTGCCGCGGCATTTATCACCCCCCCTGATCCGCTCAGCATGGCAATACTGGCAATACCTCTTATGCTGTTATATGAAATTTCTATTTTCATATCGAAGTTCATTGTTATCCGCAAAAAGAAAAAGGAACTCGAGGAGATGGGGGAAATCGCTTGACATACTCCTGAAAATTTCACAGTATACTACCGTTTTTATCGATCACCCATTGATCACACCATCTGAAGTACATATAGATATCAGCGGGGATGCGCGGCACACTGTCCGGCATGCCCGCATTCCGCGAATCCTGTCACTACATACACAATACCGGGAGGTTGGTTATGGCTATACAATATATTGATCAGCTTGATCTCAAGGGAAAAAGAGTGCTCATCCGTGTTGACTACAATGTTCCCTATGATAAAGAAATGAATATTACAGATGACACCCGCATTACCGCGACGCTGCCCACAATCCGGCACTGCCTCGACGCGGGGGCAGCGGTCATTCTTATATCGCATCTCGGGAGGCCCAAGGGAAAGGTTGTCGATAAAATGAGCCTGAAACCTGTATCGGCCCGTCTTTCAGAACTGACCGGAAAAGAAGTAACCTTCATTGACAGCCCCATAGGGGACGGTGCGAAGGAAGCGGCTGCATCACTGAAGCCGGGCGACATTGCCCTCCTCGAGAACATCCGCTTCTATCCCGAAGAGGAGAAGAACGATGAAGCATTCGGCAAAAAACTCGCCGGGCTTGGGGACGTATATATCAATGACGCCTTCGCAACCGCACACCGCGGCCATGCGTCGAATGAAGCCATTACCCGTTTCGCAAAGGAAAATGCTGCGGGGTTTCTCCTGAAAAATGAAATTGAATATTTTAAGAAAGCGCTCTTTGAGCCGGAGCGCCCTCTCGTTGCAGTCATAGGGGGAGCCAAGGTATCCACAAAGATTGATGCCCTTCAGAATATTCTGGACAAAGTTGACGCGCTCCTGATCGGCGGCGGCATGGCATTCACGTTCTTTAAAGCAAAAGGGTATGGCGTCGGAAACTCGCTTCTGGAAGAGGACCTGGTTGATTCGGCGAAGGAAATCCTCCGGGACGCAAAGGATAAAGGAGTACAGATTCTCCTCCCCGTCGATATAGTGGCATCCACCGCATTTGACAACGATGCGGAAACCAGCATCGTTTCCGCGGACAAAATTCCCGACGGCATGATGGGGCTCGATATAGGCCCCGAAACGATACAGCAGTTCAACAAGGTAATCAGCGGCGCAAAAACCGTGGTATGGAACGGTCCCATGGGGGCCTTTGAAATGCCGTCGTTCTCGAAAGGGACCTTTGATATCGCCAGGGGCATTGCGGATTCGGAGTGCCTCAGTATAATCGGAGGCGGCGACAGCGTGACCGCCATCAACAAATCCGGCCTTGCGGACAGGATCACCTACATTTCCACCGGCGGCGGCGCGTTCCTTGAGCTCCTGGAAGGGAAGAAACTTCCGGGAATTGTGTCCCTCGACAAATAAAAACATCACATGCAGACAGCAAAGGCCGGAGAGGTATTTCTCCGGCCTTTTTTATTACCATGCACATGCAGTCTGCTGCTATGTATTTCTTTTATTCAGATAATCAACGAGGGCTCTGACCCCTAAAATATAAGAGAAGGCGCCGAATCCGGAAATCTGCCCGATGCAGGCGGGGGCAATGAGGGACGTTTTCCGGAACTCCTCGCGGGAATGAATGTTGGAAAGGTGCACCTCCACCGCGGGAATCCCCACCGCCTTAATGGCGTCCATGAGGGCAACGGATGTGTGGGTATATGCAGCGGGATTGATAACGATCCCCGAGGCATCGCGGTGTTCGTGGATAAAGTCAATGAGTGCCCCTTCCGAGTTGGACTGAAACGCCTTTATATCGGCCCCGAGTTCCTTCCCGAGTGCAGTCACTTCAGCATTAATGTCATTCAGGTTCATGGTTCCGTACACGTCGGGCTCCCTGGTTCCCAGGAGGTTCAGGTTCGGCCCGTGAAGCAGCAGTATTGTGTATCCGGTTTTCATATCGACCCGCCACGTTGTAATTATTTTTCACGCGCAGCACCTTCCCGGCACCCCGCAGCATTATTCATGCACCGGATCCGGTGCGGTGTCAATTATTTTTCAGGATGCTCCCGACGGCATGTCAATTCCGCCGCTGTGCATCTCCCCTTCCCTCAAAATCTCCATGATGTCAATCACATCCTGCCGCGTGTTGACCCGCACAAGGGAACCCCGTATCGCGGCTGCATTGCGTTTTCCATGAATGTATTTCGCGAGGTGCTTCCGCATTAACACATGGCCGTACTCTCCATACCACCGGCTCATAAGATCACAATGCGCAAGTATCTGGGCGATAAGCTCCTCAACGTCAGGGGTCCGTCCCGAAAAGATCCAGGGGTTGCCCAGTGCCCCGCGCCCGATCATCACCGCCGCGCAGCCGCTTGTTTCAAGCCGGCGAAGGGCATCCGCATGATCAGCGATATCGCCGTTCCCCGCAACAGGGAGCCGTGACAGCGCGGCAATCTCACTGATCGCCTCCCAGTCGGCGGTACCGGTATACTTCTGCGCCCGCGTCCTCCCGTGGACCGATATCATGGACACTCCCGCGTCCTCAAGGGACTTCACCACATCACGGTAATTGCGGCTGTCATCGTCCCACCCGAGGCGTATCTTCGCCGTTACCGGGAGGTGCGTATTTTTCACCACTGCCTGGGCGACCGCATTGACTTGTATCGGGTCCCGGAGCAGTGCCGCCCCTGAACCGCTGCTGCAGACCTTCTGCACACAGCACCCCATGTTGATGTCAATCAGATCGGGGCCTTGTTCGGTGACAATTTTTGCCGCCTCACCCATCCTCACGGGGTTGCTTCCGAAGATCTGCATTCCCAGGGGACGCTCATCGTCACAGAATTTCAGGAGTTCCATTGTTTTTCTGTTGTCCCTGACAATCCCCTCCACGCTGATCAGTTCCGTAAACACAAGGGAGGCCCCGTGCTGCCGGGCAATCCGCCGGAACGGGGAATCCGTAAGCCCTGCAAGGGGAGCAAGAAACAGTCTGTCTGCTAATTCAACGGAACCTATTTTCACGATTCATTCCTTATCGGGAAATGATACAGATAGTTTTTTATGTGTACTATATCACCCTGTTATCTTAAAACAATTGTATAAAACAATTGACGCCGGAACCACTCTGATTTGTACTACCCGCACCGGAAGAAAAATACTCTTTCCAATCCGGAAGGTACCGTATCTATTCATGAAAAGTCTTGTTGTCAACGAAATATTCAGGTCCATACAGGGAGAATCCCTGTATGCGGGGTTTCCCTCATTATTCATCCGCCTTACCGGATGCAACCTTAACTGCACCTACTGCGATACGCAGTATGCAAAAACCGCAGGGAAGGAAATGACATATGATGAGATACTGGAAATTGTAACAAATTCCTCCCCTTTCCATCATATCACCATGACGGGGGGAGAACCCCTGCTCCAGGAACACGCTGCGGGTCTTCTTGAACTGCTGAAGGAGAAAAGATACCTGGTTCAGGTTGAGACAAATGGAAGCATATCTCTTGAGAATGTTCCGTCATGTGTCCGGAAAATTGTAGACGTGAAAACACCCTCCAGCGGAGAAGAGGGATCATTTCTAATGGAGAACCTGAAATTCATTGAAAAAGGTGATGAAATTAAATTTGTAATATCTGATCAGGATGACTATAATTATTCTAAGAAATTTCTTGAAAAATATGGTGATGCATTCGATGCTGAAACAACTGTTAATTTTTCACCTGTACTGTCACGCATGCCTGCAGGGATGCTCGGGGAACAGATTATCAGCGACAGGCTGGTTGTGCGGTTACATGTGCAGCTCCATGCACTTCTCTGGCCTGAGGGCGAGAAAAAATCGAGATGAGGATATAATATGGATTACGTTGGAAATGTAATACGGCCTCCAAGCGAAGCCAAAAGTATGATAATTCAGGTCACCGTAGGGTGTTCACACAACCAGTGTACTTTCTGCGGCACCTATAAGGGGTATAAATTCTATCTGAAAGACATCGAGCAGGTCAAAAAAGATATCGTTGAGATGGCCGGGTACGGAATCCCTTTCGATAAGGCATTTCTTGCTGACGGAGACGTACTGATTCTGCCGACCGAGACAATAATTGAAATAATGTCATTTATCTTTAAAATGTGCCCCACGGTGAAACGTATCGGGGTATACGGCAACACAAAGGCCATTTTAAAGAAGAGCCCCGCGGAACTGAAGGAACTCCGTGACGCGGGCCTTGGGATTGTATATCAGGGGATTGAAACAGGCAACAAAGAGCTTCTGAAAAAAATCAAGAAGGGCGCATTCCCCCACAAAATGGTGGAGACAGCACATAAAATTATTGACGCCAACATTCTTCTTTCCCAGACGGTGCTTCTTGGTATAGGGGGCACGGAAATGAGCGAGGTCCACGCGATTGACACGGGAAAACTTCTGGGAGAAATGTCCGCCGATTACGCCTCAGCGCTTACTGTCATGCTGCTGCCGAATACCGAATTGTACCGGGAATACCGTCAGGGTACATTCAAACTGCCGGACAAATTCGGCATGCTGAAGGAACTGAAGCTTATTGTCGAAAATATGGATGTACACCGGCCCTGTTTTTTCGCTTCAAATCATGCGTCAAATTATCTGCCCATACGGGCAACGCTGCCGGATGAAAAAGAAAAAATAGTGTCACTGATCAATAGTGTTATTGAGAAAAAAAATGACGGCGTTTTAAGACCGGAATTCATGAGGGCCCTCTGATTCACCGGGCCTCATAGTAATTGTGTTTCCTTATTTACATACACGGGGGTTACCATGGAAGCAAAGCACATGGAAGACGCATTCAGGTTTATCAGCCTCGAGCTGAAGGACAACCCTGATGCCGACAGATCAAAAATAATTGAGCAAGCGGCACAGAAGTTTGACCTGTCTCCTCTCCAGACGGAGTTTTTAGTCAATAAGTTTGTACTGGAAAGATGAGATACATCCAATTTCTGCCGTAACATTGACCGGGGGTATAAATATAAATAATCCCCATCATGCAGTTCATATAGGCCTGCAATGACGCTCCGCAGGCTTATTAATATATAAAAAGTTTTCCCTGAAATATAACGTTTTCAGATATACTATTGATATTATTCAACGAGAGTGGATATGGGCAGATGTAAACGGAGAGGCCACTGCTGTCAGGACGTCCGACTGGCGGAACCGCCTGAACTTCTGAAAGAGGCATATGAGAACTGGCTTCGGATTCCTTCAATTGATCCGAAGTTTTCGGAGATTTATCTTATTTATCCGATGCTTACATTTCTTTTTGAGCGGCCCGATGAAGATCTCCCCTATCATTACCGGTGCAAACATTTCACCCGTGATGCTGATAATCTTCCGGCATGTTCAATATATGAAATCCGTCCCAGGATGTGCCGTGATTTTCCTTATTATGAAGATGTGACACACCTGGACAGAGATGAACCTCTCAGTCCCTATGACGGATGCGGATACAATGATCCCGACTAGAAATACTATATCCGGACTACGAACTTGAGAAACAGAATACCGGCACACGACAGGCATACTACCGCGATGAGAGAGATGGGAATGAAACGGGTGATAATATCTCTTTTTCTTCTCTCGGGAATCATCGCATTTGGCGTTATAGGGTATCATACAGTAGAAGACATGTCAATTCTCGACTCCCTCTATATGACGGTCATAACGATCAGCACTGTGGGTTTCGGCGAAGTAAAACCCCTTTCAAGCGAAGGGAGAATTGTCACAATGATTATCATAGGAACCTGGATCACCATAGGGGCCTACACCATAGGAAACCTTTTCAGGGTACTCGTAGAGGGTGAACTGAGCAAAACCTTCGGGAGGAAAAAAGTGGAGAAACAAATTTCTCAGCTGAAAAACCACTACATTATATGCGGATACGGGCGGATCGGAAAGCTGATATGCCGGGAACTGCTGAACAATGACATTGACTTTGTCGCCATTGACAATGACCCCGAAGCAGTTGA
>ERZ795048.4117-NODE-4117-length-10306-cov-6.130914_pt1 | contig 10306 bp, 3 predicted proteins | sample MGYA00375132_ERZ795048 | MGnify/ENA primary metagenome ERZ795048 (study PRJEB30177, sample SAMN05720225) | activated sludge metagenome | isolation source: Anaerobic digester | place: Hong Kong | collected 2014-12-17 ...
ATGGTCACCGGTTCCGGCATCGACTACCTCATGGAGGACCAGGTCAATGCCCTGACGAAATCCTTCCAGGATTGGTACGATGCAAGCGGGAGGGATGCGCAGAGAAGGAGCCGGGGCAAGTACTGGCTCACCTTCCTGGCCCTCAGGTACACAGGGGCTCGCCTAGGTGAGGTGCAGCTCATCAATGACTTGGCAGAGATCGACAGGCGCAACGGCGAGTTCAAGATCAGAACCCTCAAGCAGAAATCGCCCAAGAAGCCGGTAAGGAGCATACCTGTCCCACCGATCGTCACGGGAGAGATAGCCAACTACCTGATGGATTTTCCTGGCGAGAAGGGGAAGGTCTTCAAGGTAGACCAAGGGAATTTTCGGAGGGTGTTTTATGAGCGGGCCAAGGAAGCCGGCATCCCCCGGGACCTTGCTCATCCACACATTCTGCGACACACCCGAGCCACCGAGCTCCTCAAGGGGGGTGTTCCCATCACGGTCGTCCAGGACATCCTGGGGCATTCCGCGCTCACTACTACTGCTGTCTACCTGAGGATATCTGGCCAGGAAGCGAAAATGATACTGAAAGACCGGGGATTCATTTGAGGTGTGGTCTCATGATGAAGGGCTTTGATTTCTTTAAGGAGGTATAATGACATGATGAGTGCCGAGGTTTTGTTTGTTGGGAGTATAATATGTTTGATTTCGAGCTTCTTTAAACCGTTTGACTCTTTCTACCCAATAGGGATTCTTATGCTCGTAATGGCCGTGTCGATTTGGGTAAGGGAAAGAAAGAGGCAATAGGTATTATGGAATAAGATAGTTGTAAGGTGACAACGGAGTAATGATATCTCTTAATAATGAACATTATAGCCATTTATCTTAGTTCGAGATCTAATACATTTGCCCCAAAGGCCATGAATGTGTTATGAAAAACATCTAATTATTGTTCATAATTTCATTATGTTCTGGTCTTGAGGTAGGTATCGTCTGATGGACAATGTATTTGAATTCCGTAACACATTGATTGAGGAGTACAGCGCTTTCTCGCGCAGCTTCACACGCATCCAAGCCCAGGATCTCCTTGCAGAGGTGGATAAGGCATACACGGATTGCCGGTACTGGCCTGAACCGCTCATTCAGATAAATCCCAATTATAAACGCGAAGACACGGTTCAATCTCTTGTAGCGCAAGGTCTTCTCCACAAGGGATGCTCCGACATATTTCAGGTTGGCAAGGTCGAAGGGAAAGCAAGTCCCTTGAAGTTGTTCAAACATCAGATTGAGGCCATTGCCAAGGCCCGGGAACGAAAGAGCTATGTTGTTACAACCGGTACCGGGTCTGGTAAATCCCTGGCCTTCTTCATCCCCATAATTGATCATATCCTCAAGGCAAAGGAACAGGACCCAACACCTCGGACAAGGGCCATAGTCATCTATCCTATGAACGCCCTGGCCAACAGTCAGATAGAGGAACTCAACAAATTTCTCCATGGGTTCCCTGACAAGAAAAAGCCCTTTACCGTTGCCCGGTATACGGGGCAGGAGAAAAAGGATTTCCGAGAATACATCGCCCAGAACCCCCCTGATATTCTGTTGACCAACTTCATGATGCTCGAGCTCATCCTTACCCGCTATGAACCCATTGACCGGCGGGTCGTGGAGCATTGCCGTGATCTGAAGTACCTTGTCCTTGATGAGCTGCATACCTATCGGGGCCGCCAGGGGGCGGATGTGGCCATGCTGGTACGGCGCATAAGGAAGCGCCTGGATGCAAAGGATCTCATATGCATCGGAACCTCGGCCACCATGTCGAGTACCGGATCCATAGAGGATCAACAACAAACCGTTGCAGGGGTTGCCAGTAAGATCTTCGGTACGACTATCACGTCTCATGAAATCATTGGAGAGACCCTGGAGCGGGTCACCGATCCTCATCTCGGGAAAGCTGCAGTCAAGCCTAAGCTTGCCGAGCGCATCCATACCGTGCCATTTGAATGGAAAGAGTTCTCAGCCTTTCAGAAAGACCCCTTATCCGTCTGGGTGGAGCTCAGCCTTGGCATTGATATGTCCGATCTCTCCAAGCCAAGGCGGGCCAGACCCCTCAGCCTCTCTGAAGCGGCTCACCGCTTGGCTGCTGACGCAGGGATTGAGTTTGAGGCAGCTCGTGATGCCCTGAAAACCTTCCTTACTGCTGCTTTGACAGTCCGGACGCCCCAGGGAGATGCGCCCTTTGCATTCAAGCTCCACCAGTTCATCAGTGGCCCCGGAAAGGTGTATGCAACCCTGGAGCCTGAAGGGATACGCCACATAACCCTGGATGCCCAACGTTTTGCTCCGGGCAGAAGACAAGACGGGGTCATGCTCTATGCAACCCACTTCTGCCGCGAATGCGGGCAGGAATACCACCCTGTCTGGGAGAAGACACAGCCTTCACTCCACTATGTGCCCAGAGAGATCGATGATATCGCCGCTGAAGATGATGAGGTCAAGTTCGGCTTCCTTGTGCCGCGGAATTCGGAACAACAGTATCAAGGGAATCTCGAGGATCTCCCTGAGACCTGGATAGACCTGTCGCGCAAGGAGCCGAGGATAAAGAGTGCTTACAAGAAAGCTGTACCAAAAGAAACCATGCTGGATGCCCAGGGTAATGTTGGCAAGGGTGTCTCCTACTGGTATATACCCGGTAAATTCAGGTTCTGCCTGCATTGCGGCACCATGCATGAGGCATTCGGGCGCGATATCAACCGCCTGCCAAGCCTGTCAGGAGAAGGGCGGTCATCCGCGACCACCATTCTCACCTTGGCAATACTCCGTCAGCTTTTCTCTTTGCAGGATCTGTCCGAGAACATCCCCGACCCCCGCAAACTCCTCGGATTCAGCGACAACAGGCAGGATGCCGCTCTCCAGGCCGGACACTTCAATGACTTTCTGTTCCTGGTCATGTTGCGTTCCGGACTGATCAGTGCATTGAAGAAAGCAGGGGGATGCCTCACCGAAGAGGTCATCGCCGATGCTGTGTTCACGGCGTTGGGTTTCGACCGGAGCGATGAGGCCATCATTGCCGAATATCTCAGAACCCCTTCACTGGTCGGCCTTGCCAAACAGGATGCCATGAAAACGATGAGGTTTATCCTGGGTTACCGACTGCTCCGCGATCTGCGCAAAGGCTGGCGGTTTAACAATCCCAATCTTGACCAGCTCAGTATCCTTCATATTGATTACCTGGACCTTGCCGCATTCAGCGCAGATGAAAGCCGCTTTGCGGGGCGTCATACTGTATTGCAAAGGCTGTCCCCGCAAGGACGTGAAGACCTTGCGCGTTTTGTGTTCGATGAGATGCGTAGAAATCTGTGTATGGAGTCACGGTATCTCGACCCTGTGGAACAAGACAAGGTCCGTACAAGCGCATACAGTTATCTGAATGAACGCTGGTCCTTTGCCCAGGATGAACGTTTGGCCCAGTCACGGTCGTTAGTCTTGGGGAAGCGACCAGAGTACAAGGGGAAGGCCAGAGAGGATGTGGTGGGGGGCGGGCCAAAATCCAGGCTCATCCGACGCTTGAAGTCCGCCCCGCTCTGGAAGCAAACAGAGTTTGCCGGAAAAGTGACTGGCTGGAAAGAACAGGAACTTATGGAGATCGTCAGCGATCTCCTTCAGGCTGCACATAACTATGGCTATGTCCAGCCGTATGAAATCCAAAAGAACCTTCTTGGATGGCGTCTCAAGTCATCTTCCATGAAATGGTGCCTGAATCCGGGTAGTGATGATCTGGAGACAGACACTGCAAACCGGTTTTTCCGAAGGCTCTACTTGACCATGGCAGAGATCCTGGTCCTGCCCCAGCACCCCCTGTTCTATTTTGAGGCCCATGAGCACACCGCACAGGTCGAGGCCGACAAGCGTATTCTCCTGGAGAAACGTTTCAGGTACTCAAAGAAAGACCGTGAGGACTGGGCTGACGAACCTGCCCATGAGTCACCGCTCAAGCGCTTGCCGGTATTGTTTTGTTCCCCCACCATGGAGCTCGGCGTCGACATTTCTGCCCTGAATACCGTGTACCTGCGGAACATACCTCCAACGCCGGCCAACTATGCTCAGCGGAGCGGCCGGGCCGGGCGCTCCGGCCAGTCTGCCCTGGTCCTGAGCTACTGCGCTGCCATGAGCCCGCATGACCAGTGGTTTTTCAACCATGCCAAGGATATGGTGCATGGGGTGGTAAAACCACCCACCCTGGACCTGGCAAATCATGACCTCATCGAGAGCCACCTCCACGCCGTATGGCTGGCAAATGTAGAGTACGAGCTTGACACCAGCCTGGCCCCGCTGCTCGACCTTGACAAGGAAGCAAAACCCCTGAAGGCTGCCCTCTACGAGCACTTAACGAATCCCGATACCCTTAAACGGGCGCGTGAGCAGGCAAAAGAAGTCATGGGAGAGGTTGTCGGCGAACTGAACAGCATCAATGCCTCATGGTTTGATGAGGGGTATGTGGACCGGGTCATCGACAAGTCCCCATCCGACTTCGATGCCGCATTGGACCGCTGGAGGACGTTGTTCGATGCCACGCGCAAGCAGATGGACATGGCCGATGCCATCGTGAAGAGCCATGCAAGCAGTCAATGGGACCGCGAGAATGCACGCCGCCGGTATGCGGATGCGGCACGCCAGTACGATATCCTTCTCAAGAGCGATAATACACAGAACTCTGATTTCTATACGTACCGCTATCTGGCCAGCCAGGGATTTCTCCCGGGGTATAATTTCCCCCGCCTCCCGCTGCTGGCCTGGATACCGGCCCGTGGAGGCGTTGCCGGCAAGGATGACGAAGGCAGCATGGTCAGCCGACCGCGCTTTCTCGCCCTGTCCGAATTCGGTCCGCGCTCGCTCATCTATCATGAGGGCAGGACCTATCGCGTGGTGCGGGCCAAGCTCAATGTAAGCGCCTCAGAGCACATCACGGCATGCACCACCCTGGCCACCGTTGCCAGCCGCATCTGCCCCCGGTGCGGATATGGTCACATGGGGGTGGAGGATAACCCGGATCCGTTGGCCAATGTCTGCGAACACTGCCACACCCAGCTCTCAGACCAGGACCGTGTAAACAACCTCTACCGCATAGAGACAGTGGAGACCATGCCGGTGGAGCGTATTACCATCAATGATGAAGAACGGCAGCGGCAGGGCTTCGAACTGCAGACCGCATACCGTTTCCTGCCGGGACCGGATGGCCTTATCCAGAAGACCGAAGCAGATGTTGTCTGGGAGGGAGAGATCCTGGCCAGACTGACGTATGCTCCGGCGGCACGGCTCTGGCGAATCAATCGAGGCTGGCGTCGCAGGAAGAACAAGAACCAGCTCGGATTCTTCATCAACCCGGTGACCGGCTATTGGAGCAAGCAGGACAGCCCGGACGAGGACGACACCCCGAATGGGGCCGAAGAGCCGACCCTTGACAAGATTCCGAACCAACCGATCGTGCCGTTCGTGGAAGACCACCGCAACATCCTCATCCTGACGCCGGCGCAGTCACTCTCCGAGGGCGCCATGGCAACGCTCCAGGCCGCACTCAAACGGGGAATCGAACAGACCTTCCAGATCGAGGAATCGGAACTGGTGGCGGAACCCCTGCCCAACATTGACAACCGGCGGGCTGTCCTCTTCTATGAGGCCGCCGAAGGTGGTGCCGGTGTGCTCACCCGGCTTGCCAGCGAGGGAAGTCAGCTCGCCGAAGCAGCCAAGACCGCGCTCACCCTCATGCATTTCCGTTCGCCTGAAACCGTCTGGACCATGGATGACCTCCAGAACCTCGAGATTCTTCGCGGGGATGGTACACGCATATGCGAGGCCGGGTGTTACCAGTGCCTGCTCTCCTACTATAACCAGCCGGATCACGACAAGATCAACCGGCTCGACCCTGATGTGCTGAAGCTCTTCGTGGCCCTGGCCAATGCCAGTGTACACCCAGTGAATACAGACAAGGGAACAGCAGCACTATCTGCAGACGATCTCCTTGCATCATGGATCAGTGAAGTTCAGCGGCTCGAGCTGCGCATGCCTGATGCAACCCGGGTTCCCCTCAAAGATGGCAAAGACCGCGCAGATGCCCAGTACAAGGATGCCCGCGCCCTTGTCTTTCTCAGGAATCCCTCCTCAGAGACGGCTGCGTATGCCAATGACCGCGGCTGGCGGGTGATTGTATTCCCTGAGGACCGTGACCAGTGGAGAGAGGTGTTCAATCAATACCACGACATCTTCCGAAGGGCGAAGTCATGACCATGCAGGCGTCAGTGGATTTCACCCCTGGATCACTGGTGCGTGCCCGGGGCCGGGAATGGGTCGTGCAGCCGCAATCAACCGGGGATATCCTGAAGCTGCGCCCACTGGGTGGTTCCGGCGAAGACCTCGTCACTATTGTCCCTGAACTGGAACTCTCACCCCCGGTGCCTGCAACCTTTCCCTGGCCGGACCCGGGCCGGATCGGGTCTTATGACGCCGCGCTCCTTCTGCGTGATGCCCTCCAGCTGAAGCTGCGCGCCGGAGCCGGTCCATTCCGCTCATTCGGAAACATCGCGGTGGAGCCCCGTGCGTACCAGCTGGTGCCGCTGCTCATGGCGCTCCGCCAGTCCACCATACGGCTCCTCATTGCCGACGATGTGGGGATCGGCAAAACCATCGAGGCAGGGCTCATTGTGCGGGAACTCATTGACCGGGGCGAGATCTCCCGTCTGGCCGTGCTGTGCCCGCCGCACCTGGTGGATCAGTGGCAGCATGAGCTCCTCACCCACTTCCACCTCAAGGCAACAGCCCTGACGGCATCCAGCGTGACACGGCTGGAACGAAACACCCCCCACGGTGTCTCGCTCTTCGATCACTATGCCTATGTCGTGGTGAGCCTCGATTACATTAAGAGCGAGAGCCACCGTGAGCATTTCCTCTCCATGGCCCCGGAATGCATTGTGGTGGACGAGGCTCACACCTGCACTATCGGGGGGCAGGGCCGCCAACTGCGCTATGAGCTCCTGCGTCGTCTCGTGGGAGACGAGTCGCGGCATCTCATCATGCTCACGGCAACACCGCACTCCGGTGACGACACTGCCTTCCATAACCTCATCTCGCTCCTCAAACCGGAATTCGCCGCCTTGCAGGGCAGCGCCTCTGACGCTCGCAAGGGACTGCGCGAAGACCTTGCCCGCCACTTTGTCCAGCGCAGGCGCAAGGACATCGAGGAATGGCAGGATCATCACATATTCCCGCGCCGCCTCACCACGGAGATAACCTATTCACTGACCGGGGCATGGGGGGCTTTCTTCGATGCCGTGCAGGAATACTGTACCGACCTCGCCGGCCGCACCGAACGTGAAGGCACGTCCTCCAGCCGCCTGATCTGGTACGCCACCCTGGCATTGATGCGGTGCGTGGCCTCATCACCTGCTGCTGCGGTAAGGGCCCTCACCACCAGGCTCACCGGATCGCTCGAAGAGATGGAAGCACTGGCTGATGAGGAACGGATCTATGATGGCCAGACCGACGATCTGCGGGTGAACGACCTGGAACCCGCAGCCTGTCTGGAGGATGCAACCCGCCTGAAAGAACTCATCGCACAGGCAAGGGTCCTTTCCGGCAAGGATGACCCCAAGCTGGCCGCCCTCTTGAGGCATCTGGATGCCCTGATCAAGGATGGGTTCAGGCCGGTGGTCTTCTGCAGGTATGTCGCCACTGCCCATTACGTTGCCGAACACCTCCAACAGCACTTCAAGAACGCCACCATCGATGCGGTGACCGGCGAATACACACCAGAAGAGCGTGAGGAGCGGGTCTCCAGCCTCGGCGAAACGGACCACCCCATCCTGGTAGCCACGGACTGCCTGTCCGAGGGCATCAATCTGCAGGCGTACTTTGATGCCGTGGTGCACTACGACCTGGCATGGAACCCCACCCGTCATGAACAGCGCGAGGGCCGCGTAGATCGTTTCGGGCAGACGAAGAAAGAGGTCCGCTGCACCATGCTGTACGGCCAGGACAACCCGGTTGACGGCTTCATCCTGAACGTCATCCTGAGGAAGGCAGAGGCCATCCGCAAGGAACTGGGCGTCCTGGTCCCCATGCCCGAAGACGACGTGCGCATCAATCAGGCCCTCATCAAGGCCACCCTCATGAAGCGCAAACAGCGCAGCCCTGCACAGATGTATATCGATTTCGGCGAGGAAAAGATCGACCTGACTCCACTGGAAATACGCTGGCAGGATGCCATGGAGAAGGCCAAGGCCAACCGCACTGTCTTTGCCCAGCGTCGGCTCAAGCCCGAAGAGGTGCTGCCTGAGTGGAAAAAGCAGCTGCATGTCTTGGGCGGGGAACATGAGGTGGAGCGTTTCGTGAAGGGGGCCTGTGCCCGCCTGAATGCACCCCTTGAGCCCTATCGCCGCGATGCGTTCCGGTTCCTCCCGAACTACCTGCCGCAATCCCTGCGGGAGCGGCTGGGCCAGGAGCAGATGAAAAAACCTCTGCCCATTGATTTCACCTATCCCCCCAAGCCGGGGGCCCAGTTCATACATCGCAGCCACCCCCTGGTCTCTCTGCTGGCTGATACCCTTCTGGAAGAGGCATTGACAGGCGATACAAGACTGGCCGCACGCTCAGCAGCCACAGTCACCGACGCAGTAGACATCGTCACGGGGATCTACCTGCTGCGGCTACGCCACCAGCTCAGCTATACCCGGAAGGGAGAAACCCGCCATCTCATGGCAGAGGAGACAGCGGCGCTGGCGGTGAGAGGAAGGACTGATCCCCAGTGGCTGGATGATGCCCAGGCTGCCTCCCTCATGGACGTAACCGCCAGGGCCAACCTGCCAGCTGAGAGCGCATCCCGGGAGATCGTGTTAGCCCTGGACTTCCTGAAAGGTCAGAAAGAGAAACTCGAGAGCCTGGCCCGTGACCGCGCCGAGGTGCTGCTGGCAGACCATCGTCGTGTACGCGAAGCTGCCCGTGACATCGGCACCTACTCGGTCCAGCCCTGCCTACCCGTGGATGTCATCGGTGTGTATGTCCTGCTGCCCGAGGAGCTGTGAGGGGATATCATGGCCAGGAGAACTACAGTTAGCCTGAGCTTCGACAGCCTCACCCTCGAAGGCTCCCTGTTCATGCCCGACCTGCTGGAAAAGGCTGCCCTGGGCGAGTTTACCCGCCAGCGTGAGACTGATTATCATATTCCCAAGGGTATCAAGCTGCAGGATGAATACGGCAGGGCCTTCCAGATAGCCTGCGCCCAATGGAAGACCTTTGCCCCGAACCTGGAACGGACCGATGTGGAAGCCCTTGATGCCACGCGTGCCTATACCATGGAAATGCTCATGGACGTGCTTGGATATACGGACCTTCACACCATCGGCACCCAGGAACTCGGCGGACGGATATATCCTCTCACCTTTATGGTCAGCGGCCGGGTGCCGGTGGTCGTCGCACCACATGACCTTGGACTCGATGAGCCGGATGCCCACTTCGCCGTTTCCGGTCAGGGCAGCCGCAGGAAGAGTGCGGCCCGCCTGGCCCAGGAGTTTCTGGATGCCAGCCAGGAATGCACATGGGCACTGGTCACCAATGGAAGACGAATGCGTCTCCTTCGCGATGCAGAGACCCTCACAAGGCCTGCATATCTGGAGTGCGACCTGGAGACCATCCTGTCAGAGGAACGGTATCCCGATTTCAAGGCCATCTGGCTTGTCTTCCATGCCAGCAGGGCCGGGCAGGCGGGTAGCCCCGGCACGGACTGCATCTGGGAGCAATGGCGAAAAGAAGGATTGGCGCAGGGCAACCGCGTTCGTGATGGGCTGCGGGACGGTGTCACCAATGCCCTGGTAGTACTCGGTGAAGGCTTCCTGGCACACCCAGCCAACAATGCCTTGAGGCAGGCCCTGCAAGATGGATCCCTCATCCGGGATGAGTTCTTCCAGCAACTCATGCGGCTCATCTACCGGTTCCTCTTCCTGTTCACCATTGAGGAGCGGGGCATCCTTTACACACAGGAAAACACACCTTCTGCTCTGGCAGCACGGACCATCTATTCTGAAGGATATTCCCTGCACAGGCTGCGGGACAGGGCACTGAGGCGGGTAGGCTATGATGCATACAGCGACCTGTGGGAATCGGTGCGCATCGTGTTCAAAGGCCTGGCAAACGGTGAGCAGCGCCTTGCCCTGCCGGCCCTTGGAGGATTGTTCCACCCCGGCCAATGCCCTGACCTCGATTCCTGCGCCCTTGCCAACCAGGCCCTGCTTAATGCCATGTACAACCTACGCAGGTCCCAGATCGGCGGCGTGCT
>ERZ795048.4120-NODE-4120-length-10302-cov-28.292476_pt1 | contig 10302 bp, 9 predicted proteins | sample MGYA00375132_ERZ795048 | MGnify/ENA primary metagenome ERZ795048 (study PRJEB30177, sample SAMN05720225) | activated sludge metagenome | isolation source: Anaerobic digester | place: Hong Kong | collected 2014-12-17 ...
AATACGGCAAAAAAGTGGCAAATGCTTCCACCTAAAATAAAAAGGTGGAAAATTCCATGTCCGTAAGGCCAGTCACGGTTAATGTAAAAAATCGTTCCAAAGGAGTAACTTAGCCCACCTGCTAGCAGAAACCATAAAGAAATATTTGGAAGATTCTGAATAATTGGAACGATTGCAATTAGAATCAACCAGCCCATGGCAATGTATAAAATGGTTGATAATGTTCGGAATTTTACGCTGTAGAACCATATTTTATAAACAATGCCGAAGAGAGCCATTGCCCAAATTAATCCAAAAATTACCCACCCAAAAGCCCCTTTAAGTCCAACAAGTGAAATGGGCGTGTAGGTAGCGGCAATCAGAACGTAAATCGATGAGTGATCGAACTTGTTTAACTTACTCTTTTTTTTAACGTTCACTGAAGCGTGAAAAAGGGTTGATGCTGTGTAAAGGTTTATCATGCCGGCACCAAAAATGCTAAACGTAACAATGTGCCATGCATTTCCAAGAATTGCTGCACGAGTGGCAAGAATAGCTGTACATGCAACGGCAATGAGAACTCCAATACCGTGACTCGATGAGTTCACAATCTCCTCGTACTTTTTCCTTTTTTTTGACTTTACCTTGGGTTTTGTTTTGGGCTTGTTCATAGTTCAATTTAAAAAACGTTTAAAGGTACCGTTTTTTTGTTTCTAATGGTGAATATGAGTTTTATTACACCTCTTTTTTTCATAATTTTGCCGTTCGTAAAAATATACTCTTAATAATATGTTCGAAAATTTATCTGAAAAGCTGGAACGGTCCTTTAAACTTATAAAGGGCGAAGGGAAGATTAGCGAAATTAACGTAGCCGAAACGCTGAAGGAGGTTCGTAAAGCGTTGCTCGATGCCGACGTAAACTATAAAATTGCCAAAACATTTACCGATGAGGTAAAGCGCAAGGCGCTTGGTATGGATGTTCTAAACTCCCTAAAACCTGGACAACTGATTGTAAAGGTTGTTCATGATGAGTTGGCAGAATTGATGGGAGGAAAGGCTGAAGAACTGAATCTTAGTGGAAATCCTACCGTAATTCTCATTGCTGGTTTACAGGGTTCGGGTAAAACAACCTTTTCGGGAAAGTTAGCCAACATGCTGAAAACCAAGAAGGGCAAGAGTACAATTCTTGTTGCTGGCGACGTTTACCGACCCGCAGCTATCGACCAGCTGAAGGTTCTGGGCGAACAGATTAACGTTCCCGTTTACACTGTTGAGGATAGCAAGGATCCGATTTCAATTTCACGCGAAGCGATTAAGCACGCAAAGCTGAGAGGGTACGATGTTGTTATTATCGATACCGCCGGTCGTTTGGCCATCGACGAGCAGATGATGAAGGAGGTGGCAGCCATTAAGAAGGAGGTGAATCCACAGGAAATTCTATTTGTTGTCGATTCCATGACTGGTCAGGATGCCGTTAACACTGCCAAAGAGTTCAACGATAGGCTGAACTTCAACGGAGTTGTTCTCACCAAGCTCGATGGCGATACCCGTGGCGGTGCAGCATTGTCAATTCGTTCTGTGGTTGATAAACCCATAAAGTTTGTAAGTACTGGCGAAAAGATGGAGGCTTTGGATGTGTTCCATCCCGACCGTATGGCCGACCGTATTCTTGGCATGGGCGATGTGGTTTCGCTGGTTGAGCGTGCCCAGGAACAGTACGATATTGAGGAAGCCCGAAAACTTCAGAAGAAAATTGTGAAGGATCAGTTCAACTTCAACGATTTTCTGGCTCAAATAGGACAGGTTAAGAAAATGGGTAACCTCAAGGATTTGGCAGGAATGATTCCTGGCATGGGGAAAATGATGAAGAATATCGATATCGACGATGATGCATTTAAGGGAATTGAGGCCATTATTAAGTCGATGACACCCGCCGAAAGGGAATCCCCATCGTTGCTTAATGGCAGCCGCCGTAAACGTATTGCCGATGGGAGCGGAACAACCATCCAGGAGGTGAACCGTTTGGTGAAGCAGTTCGATGATATGCGGAAAATGATGAAGATGGTATCCAGCGGTGGTGGCAAAAACTTAGCCCGAATGATGGCAAATATGCCCAAAAGATAGTTCTCAGTTCTCTGTTTTCAGTTTTCAGTTATTAGCTGGCAATTGGCAATAAAAACGAGAACAATAATAAATTGAATTTGTTACTCAAAAAATAAATAACAATGGAACTACTCGATGGTAAAATGATAGCCGATCAGGTTAAGGCAGAAATAGCCGAGGAGGTTGCTTCAATTAAAAACAGTGGAGGCAAAATTCCTTACCTGGCAGCCATAATCGTGGGTCACGATGGGGCTAGTGAAACGTATGTTGGCCATAAGGAGAAAGCCTGCGCTCAGGTAGGTTTCAATAGCACAGTGCTGCGTTTCGAGGATTCAATTACCGAGGATGAGCTTCTTGCCGAGGTTGATAAGCTGAACAAAAACCCCGAAATTGATGGTTTCATTGTACAAATGCCGCTTCCAAAGCACATTTCCGACCAGAAAGTAATTGAGGCCATCGACCCCAAAAAGGATGTTGACGGTTTTCACCCCGTTAACGTTGGGAGAATGGTAATTGGATTACCGTCCTACATTTCGGCAACTCCCGATGGAATAGTGGAACTTTTGCGTAGGTATAAAATTGAAACCTCGGGAAAACACTGTGTTGTGCTGGGTAGAAGCAATATTGTAGGAAGACCAATTTCAAATTTGCTTTCACAGAAAGCGTACCCTGGCGATTGTACTGTTACGGTTTGCCATAGCCGAACACCAAACATAAAGGAAATTTCCAGAACTGCCGACATTCTCATTGTAGCCCTCGGAAAAGCGGAATACGTAACTGCCGATATGGTGAAAGATGGTGCAACGGTTATCGACGTTGGTATTACCCGCGTTAAGTCCGATAAAACCAAGTCGGGTTGGAAGCTCCTTGGCGATGTAAAATTCGATGAGGTTGCCCCTAAATGCAGCTACATTACTCCCGTTCCCGGAGGCGTTGGACCGCTAACCATTGTTTCACTTCTGAAAAATACGCTGAAAGCTGCCAAAAAGGAGGTTTATAGTTAGTTTTATGCTGATTTTTTTCAAAAAGCGACAGATTCTACTCCGAACCAATGCGCTGGAGCTAATCCCGGTTAGACTGCACAGTTTCGATACTGACAGCAAAGGAATTGTAACTATAAAAATTCCAAAAATTTCCAACGAAAAGCTTGCCAACAGGATTATACCCAAAAGTCGCTCCAAGTATTCAACGCTTGAACTCGATGAAATTGGCTCGGCTGTTTGGCAGGAAATTAACGGGGAGCAAAAAACCGAACAAATATGTAGCCGAATGGCTGATAGGTTTGGAGACAAAATACATCCTGTACAGGAGAGGGTTGTTAAGTTCTTATCAGGATTATATAACAATAAGTGCCTAACATTCAAACAGCTTCAATAACGCTCATCAATAAAAAAGGTTATATCATGAGTTTAATGGGTTGTACATTTACATTATATAGAATTGTATGCTCCAATATTAAGGAAATCTTAGCAGTTTAATATTATCGGTGCGCTGCACCTTACTTTGTTTCATTTTTTAACTTTTTACAAATATTTACGCCCTGACTGCCGTTCAGGCAGGTGCTCTGCAGCTAATGTTATAAATAAAAAATATAGGTGCGTAGCACCGGTGATATTTGTAAAAGAAACTCTTCTGATGTAAAAAATAAGGTGCAGCGCACCGATAATATCATAAATACCTTAAGAATCTTCCATTAAAGTCGTGGTAGAACCACAAAAAAAAATAATCCCGAAGTCAATTCAGCTGCTTCGGGATTCGTGTTTAATAACGTTACAAAACCTATTTTCTAAGGAAAGAAAGGGGAGAAGTAGTTCCTGTTCCCGTAACCAAACTGCGAATAACCAAATGCGGGTCCATTGGTAATACCAAAGGAAGCACCGAAGCTAACCTTTTCGTTTAGCCGGTAGTTCATTCCAAAGGAGTACTGTTGGTAATCGGCTGTACTGAAACCAGCTGAGTTAAAGGGCGAGAAGTAGGTTTGATTTTTCCCAAAGGCTCCGTATCCGTAAACGCTAAGTTTATCGTTAATAATGTATTGCCCGTAGGCAAATGCTTCGGTTGGAACACCACTATTTAGTTGCCCTTCAACGTTTCCTCCATTGAAGTTAATCATATTCATATTGTTGAAGTTGGTTCGCGAAAAGCGGCCTCCAACGGTTATCTGAAAGTTTTCGGTTGCAGAATAGGAAACGATTGGGCTTACGTATGAATTTGAGAAACCCATGTTGTTTCCAAGGGAAGAGTAACCTGCGCCAACCTCAAAGGAGTAGCTTGTTTCGCCTGGTGTAAAACGATGCCATGGACGAAACTCGGTGCTATCGTCCTGCTGGGAAACGTAATTTGGCTGGTAAAGTAGCGGTAAATCCCGAACAAGCTGTCCGAAACTCAACGATGAAAAGAGTAAAAGGGTTAATCCTGCTGCAAAAAATCTTATAGTTCTCATGGTTTCACAATAATTGATTCCACATTACTATAACCAAAAAATCAGCATAAAGTTATAACAAAATGTAGAAAAAATCATTACTCTTTAGCTTTTATTAAGCTAATTGTTAATGGTAACCTTCCAAATTCTCTGTGTATCGGGAGTAACTTTATACTTATCGCTAATCCTGAAACCAAGCACGCAAACTATGGAACCTCCCGATTCTAAAACGAAAACGTTACTCTTTTTGTGCACTGGTACTTTCTGGTCAACCAGAAAATCGCTTACCTTCTTCCTTCCTTTCATGCCGAATGGTACAAACCAATCGCCATGTTTCCAGGGACGAACAATTACAGGAAAATCAATTTTATGGTAATCAAAAACGAACTCATGGTTGCTTTTAGTCACCTTAAAATTTTTGCTCTTTTCAAAAATATCAATTGATAGGTTTATGGGAGAAACTATCTGGTTTGTATTCGATTGAATCTGCGCGTACTGATTGCTTTTCTCTGAAATGTGCGCTAATGTTAAAAAGTCTCTGTCTCTAACTAAAATATAATCAGCGGAATAGAATGTTTTTCCGGGTTGCGAGTGCAGCGATTTTTCAATTTCGGGAATCATGGTTGAATCGAACCCAAAAGGGATAAACTCTTCGGCCAAAAATAGTAACCTATGCTTGTAGTCTCTAAGCATTTCAATACTGTAGTGCGTTTCGTTAGTCGCTTGCGTACGTACTTTTTTTCGGAAATTATCAATCTCTTCGCAAGCCACTTCCCATGCCTGTGCGGCAAAACTTGATGTGTTTACTACATTCTGTACAAATGCGATGTTCAGCTTCTGGAATTCGGGGATTATCGAATTTCGAATTCTATTGCGTGCGTACTTATTGTCGGCGTTGGAAGAATCGCTGCGATAGCTTATTTTATGGGCTTTTGCATACTTTTCAATTTCTTTTCGGGTTGCGAAAAGTAGGGGGCGAACGATACCATTTCCTTTGGTTTTTATGCCCGTTAGCCCTTTAACTCCGGTTCCTCTGGCTAAATTTATGAGAAAAGTTTCGGCAACGTCGTTTTGGTTATGGGCTACTGCAACTGCATCGAAACCTTTGGTTTCGCAAAGTTCTGCAAACCAGTCGTACCGAAGGTTTCGGGCTGCAACCTGAATGGAAAGGTTGTTTTGCTTTGCGTATTCCTTTGTATTATAATGAGTTACGAACAGTTCGGCGTTAATTTCTTTGGCCATTTCCCTTACAAGCGCCTCATCACCATCGGATTCTTCCCCTCGAAGGTGGAAGTTGCAGTGCGCAATTGAGAACTTTAAACCGCATTGGTGGAAAAGGTTGAGCATAACCATAGAATCAACCCCTCCGCTAACAGCCAATAGTACTTTTGAGTTATGGCTGAAAAGTTGATTATCTTCGATATAGTGTCTGAATTTTCGTTTCATACTACACGTTTTCAAGGGTTTGCCTAATAGCCAACGATTTTAGTAAGCACTCCTCGTACTCCTTTTCAGGGATGGAGTTGGCCGTTATTGCTCCGCCAACTGTACATGACAGGTACTTCTTAATCCGATTATAAAGAATGCTGCGGATTACCACATTGAAATCGAAGTTTCCTGTTGGTGTAATGTATCCAACAGCACCAGAAAAAAGCCCGCGTTTGGAGCACTCGTACTGCTCAATAAGCTGCATTGCCCGTATTTTTGGTGCACCTGTCATTGAGCCCATCGGGAACGTTGCCTTTACAATATCAACAAAATCAAGCTCGGGTTTCTGCCTGCACGAAATGGTTGAAATCATTTGGTGAACCTGCGGAAACTGGTAAATGCCAAACAGTTCGTTTACCGAAACGCTGGCGCGTTGGGCTATGCGCGATAAATCGTTCCTAACGAGATCAACAATCATTACGTTCTCTGAACGTTCCTTCTGGTTACTGTACAGATCGTTGGCAAACCTTTTGTCTTCATCGGTATTTTTGCCTCTTGGTGCTGTACCTTTAATTGGCTGGCTGGTAATTATTTCACCATCTTTTTGCAGGTATCGTTCGGGGCTCGCACTTACCAGAAACTTTTCTGAAAACTTTCCGAATGCTGAAAATGGCATTGGGGAAATGCTGTTAAGTTTGATGTATGTTTCGTAAGGATTTATGCTACAGTTATTAACAAAAAAATCCTGACAAAGATTCATCTCATAAATATCGCCACGGTGAATGTGCTTGAGCACATCCCCAACGGTTTCAATATATTCACTCTTAGTGTACCTTCCCTGGAATTCGATGTTCGAATCGTGATTCATCTCAACTTTTGGGGCAGCCATTATGCGGTCGAACATGCTGCCAGCAGTTTGCTTGGTGTGCTTCGCCTTATGGTAATGAATGGTTAGGGTTCCGTTGTTTACCTCGTAAACTATTTCGGGAATAACAAAAAAAACATCGGGGAATCCGAGGCCATCGTTGTTGCTTGAACTTAACTTTTCAACCTGGTTCTTTAAATCGTAACCAAGGAAACCGAAAAGCCAATCGCCTTTGCTTGTTGCATTTCGGAGGGTTTCGAAATGTGATTGAGTAGGAGAGAAAACCTCAACCGCTCCAGTGCAGGCAAGTAGCTCGTAGCGGCGCAAGCTATCTGTTACCGAATTTTGGTAGCAGTAGTGGTTGCTCCGAAGAACCAATCCGTAAGTTTCCTTGCGAATCCATCGGCAAAGCTGGTCGCCAAACCGATTTACATCAGAAATAGGTATGGAAATACTTCCTCTCATGTGTGCAAAGGTAGAAAATTGTTGTTACCCAAACGCTAGCCAGCAAGCAATGATTTCGAACTCAAAAATAAGAGGCTATATTTGCAGCTTATTTAGTTTGAAATGGATTTTACCAGCGTTATACTCTCTACGGCCTACCTTCCGCCTGTTCAGTATTTTTCTAAAATGCTGAAATATAAAACTATACACATTGAGAAGTTTGAAACATACTCGCGTCAAACCTACCGTAACCGTTGCGAAATATATACGGCGAACGGAAAGTTACCACTGGTAATTCCGGTTGTTCGTCCCAACGGGAACAGAACAAAAACTACAGATGTACGTATCGATTACTCCGTGAAATGGCAGCGTGAGCACTGGCGTGCCTTGGAGTCGGCCTATAAGAATTCGGCATACTACGAGTTTATTGTTGATGAATTCGCTCCGTTTTACCAGCAGCAGAACATTGAGCTGCTTCACGAATTTAACGAAAGGCTTCTCCACACAGTGCTTGAGATTCTTGGTTTGCCGATAGATATTCAACCGACAGATAAGTTTATAAAGGAGTATCCAGCCGATACGGCTGATTTTCGTTACACCATTCACCCCAAGTTGCAGCATGCATCGGAAGACGAAGAGTTCAACCCAAAACCCTACTTTCAGGTTTTTAGCGACAGGGGAGGATTTATTCCCAACCTTTCCATTTTCGATTTGCTCTGTAACTGCGGGAAGGAGAGTTTAGAAAAAATACTTTAGATTACATATCTGCTTGCTAGGCGAAAGTAAACGAAGAAAACAAATTTGAACCAAATTTCGTATATTTGTAAAAAAGCGTATATGATAATAGAAAGAACACCAAATGAAATCATTTTTAGATTCCCAAGAGGAATGAATCTGGATGATCTTCAAGATTTAACAGACTTATTTGAGTACAAAGAATTGTCTAGAAAATCAAAAGCATCACAAAAGGATGTTGATGATTTAGTCAAAAAAATAAAGAAAGGACGTTGGGATAAGTCAAAACAACAACTTGACTAATGAGAATAGTTGTTGATACAAATATTGCATTTAGTGCAATATTAAATACTGACAGTAAAATTGCAAGAATTATACTTCAACCAAAAAACAGGACTAACTTTTATTCAACGGAACAACTTTCTAGAGAAATAGAAGAGCATAAACACAAGATTAAAAAAATATCCGGATATTCAACCTTTGAACTTGATAGAATAACAACTTTAATAACGAATAAAATACGTTTTATAAATTTGAAATTAATCCCAAAAGAATCATATCAATATGCTGAATATTTAGCACGTGACATTGATATTGACGATTCAGAATTTATTGCTTTAACAGAACATATCAAAGGAAAATTATGGAGTGGAGACAAATATCTTCAAAAAGGGTTAATAAACAAAGGATGGAATAAATTTATAACAACAGAAGAACTTTTCGAACGAATTATTAAAAGATCAAGGTAATTAAACTTCGTTTAACAATATTTACATTAAACACTAATAACCAGCAGATTAGCAAATACATCTATTTTACGAGAATTCGTCTCGAGGGTGTCTCAAAAGTCAAAAAGGATTAGATTTACTACTCTGTGGAACTCTGTGTTTCCTCTGTGATGCACTGTGATACAATAAATTATAAATTTCACAGAGTTTCTCAGTGTCCCTCACAGAGTCACACAATGAACTTTTAAGAGACCCTCAGTTCACAACATACAGCCAATCGGTTTCTGCTTAATACACAATACAATCCGAAAGAGCAATTTTCAAAGTATTATTTCTTTATTATTTGCTAGTTTTGCAAATATTTAAACCGAAATGCAAACCGATTCAACCATAGCAGCCATTGCAACTGCCCCAGGAATGGGAGCCATTGCCGTAATCCGTTTAAGCGGACCAGAATCCGTTGAGATTTGCGAAAAAGTTTTTGTTCCTGAGAGGAAAGGAAAGTTGCTGAGTAAGCAGAAAGCCTACACCATACATTACGGTTCCATTGTAGAAAATGGGAATATAATTGACAAGGTTCTGGTAAGCCTTTTTCGTGCACCGCACTCATATACTGGCGACGATATGGTTGAAATTTCGTGCCACGGTTCACCGGTTATTCAGCAACAAATACTCGAGATTCTGGTGAATAATGGTGCGCAGCTGGCAAAGCCCGGTGAATTTACTCTTCGCGCTTTCCTGAACGGAAAAATGGATTTATCGCAGGCTGAAGCGGTTGCCGATTTGATTGCATCTACCAGCGAGTCGGGAAGGAGAGTGGCCATGCAGCAGATGCGTGGCGGGTTTACCAACGAACTTCAGCTTCTTCGGGAGAAACTTCTTACATTCATTTCGCTAATTGAGCTGGAGCTCGATTTTGGGGAGGAGGACGTTGAATTTGCCGATAGAACGCAATTAAATAATCTTGTTGAAGAAATCGACAGCAAATTAGGAAGGTTACTCGATTCTTTTAAACTTGGTAACGTAATAAAAAAAGGGATTCCAGCTACCATTGCCGGAAAACCAAACGTTGGAAAATCCACCTTGCTGAATCGTTTACTGAACGAGGAACGCGCCATTGTTTCTGACATTGCGGGTACAACCCGCGATACCATTGAGGATGTAATGGTTATAAATGGAACAGCATTCCGGTTTATCGATACTGCCGGTTTGCGGCATACAACCGATACCGTTGAATCGATGGGTATTGAGCGAGCCTACTCGAAAATTTCTGAAGCACTCGTTGTTCTTATGATGCTGGATACACGCGATGAAGTTGAGCAGTGTGTAAAAGAAGTTAGAACCCTTGCGGGGAAGCTGACAAAGGAGCAAAAAATGATTTTGCTGCTAAACAAAATTGATTTGGCAGGCAACGAAAGGGTATCCCAACTTGAAAAGGTGTTGAGTGATGAGTTTTCTGAATTTCAGCAGATTCCAATTTCCGCAAAGCATTCACAGCATATCGACAAGCTGGTTGAAGAGTTAGCTTCCTACAGTAAAGTTAAAAAATCCGATGGAGACGAGGTTATCGTAACCAATATTCGGCACTACGAATCGTT
>ERZ795048.4123-NODE-4123-length-10292-cov-4.646967_pt1 | contig 10292 bp, 7 predicted proteins | sample MGYA00375132_ERZ795048 | MGnify/ENA primary metagenome ERZ795048 (study PRJEB30177, sample SAMN05720225) | activated sludge metagenome | isolation source: Anaerobic digester | place: Hong Kong | collected 2014-12-17 ...
GGAGGCTGGCGGTGTCAACCTTACAGCATTCTGCCAAAATGATCCGGTGAACAGTGTTGATCCATTGGGACAGAAACGTTGTCGCAGAGATGGAACACCTGATGACGAGGGATGTTATTGGCTTGTGGAGAAAGGCGACAATCCATGGGTGATAGCTAAGTCAGTGACAGGAAGAGGGACGAGAAATGAAGATATCATGAAATACATCTCTGATGAAAAGAAAATGCAGATTGGCACAATCATTCCTATCCATGATTTGGTGTTTTCCAGCTTTACGAAACGAGAAGATGCTATAGCTGCTCTTAAAGTAACAAGGGATTTAGCTTTGTTAGAGGCTATGGGTGCAGATATTAATCCAATAACTGTGGCTGCTGTTTCAGTTTATCTTGAAAAATCCGGTAGTATTTTTGCTGGAGTTGGAGGAGTTGTTTCAGAAGCAAAACTGCAGGATATGAGGGGTTTTATAGATGCTTGTGGAAAGGTTAAGTGGAAAGATTTTCTAAAGTGGAGTAAAGGTAAGAATTTGGGGCAAGCAAAAGGTCAAGGCGGATATCTTAAAATGATGTCTGGTCAACGCCCCAAATACGAGAAGTTCTTCAGTCAATACTCCAAATACAGTAGATACTTTGATGCCCTTGCAGGTGTGGCTGCAGGATCAACCATTATCCGTGGCTATCTTGAAGACGACACGATGACAATGACCCAAGGGGGCACGGCCTTGGCAGCTATGATTATGAAAGTAGGTATTCAGAAATATGGAGGTAAACAATTAGTAGCCAAAGCTGTTCCTGGTATAGGGATTGCCCTTTTTGTTGGCGAGACAGGAGCTTTAGTGATTGATTATGCCGGACATAAGCATGCAAAAAACATCAGAAAAAAAGCAGCGAGCAAAGAAGTTGTCTTGATATCAGAATACATAAGGAGGATGGAGAAAAAATACGATAAGGTTTATGAAGGGAGGGTTCCATGATGAGTAATAATGCCAAACTATTGATAGTTTTAATAGGAGCGTTATTGGGTATGATCCTTCTGTGGTGTGGAAATGTTTGGTGGGGCACATTAAAACCAGGCCTCATCTTAATATGTATCTTGGCGAATATTATGTTCTTAATTTGTTGGGTAGATATCATAAAAAAAATACGCGCAGGCTCGTTTGAGAACTCAAAAGCACGAAATGATGAATTGTTTAATATTGTTATTTATACAATTGTAGTGATTTTGGGTGATGGATTGTTTGTGCCATATATTTTTAATTTTTAGATGTACTTGTAACCGACCAAATTGACTGTGGTGGTACAGTGTGAGGGTACAGCGATTTACGGGTAGCGGAAAAGGGCGTGTAACAGGTTGGGGATAAAGGGGTTTTGAATCGTTGAACGGAGGTCTTTTCCGGGATTTTAGGATGCCGTTTTTTTGTTTTGAAAATCGCTGAACCCGTACACCGAGTGGAAGTTTTATAAAAATGATGACTGGCTGGAAAAATACCCGGGATGGGATTCTGTAGAATCTAAAAGAGCATTAGGGCGAACGTGTGTTGTTCTTGAGTGTCCTGATATCGCTCTGGAAAAAGATGAGTAATTAAAGGTTGTTCTTATTCAGCATGGGGGAATAATCAATAACCATTAACCAATAACGAATAAACTTCTAATATCCTTCTCGATTAGTTCTTGCGGTTCGGGGTTGGCGCGTGTATATAACCCTGACTGTTAGGGGAAGCTGTTTTTCGCCGGAGGCGGATCCGCCTTGGCGGAAGACTATAGACTGTAGACTATTAGGGAAGAGTGCTAAGGGGAAACTTAACAACTCAACAACATAGCAACTCAGCAACTTGGAGCAAGGGGGAATGTGTGGGGGTATGGGAGTAATAACCCAATAACCAATAACTATTAACCTGCAACCCTTGTAACCTGCATCCTATGGGATGTTAATGGTTTTTATTATGAATAAAAAATTTGAATGTGAAATAAGAGTTCCATACGCGCATATAGACAAAATGGGATTCGTTTATTACGCCAATTACCTGATTTACTTCGAGATGGCACGCGCCAAGATGTTGAGGGAGGCCGGTTTGCCTTACGCCATACTGGAAGAGAAGGGAGTAATGCTTCCGGTTGTGAAATCGGTCTGCGAGTACAGAAAACCGGCGTTTTACGATGATCTTCTTGTTGTGTTGACAAACTGCGTTAAGCCGGATGGGACACGACTCAGAATAGAGTATGAAATAGTCCGCAGGGCGCGGGGCAACGATAAGACTGAAATAACTTCAGGGATGAATGAAGTTATAGCCACTGGTTACACCGAGCATGTATGTGTTTCGAATAATGGCAGGGTTTTAAGGCCGATACCGGAACTTATGAAAATATTTCGAGATGAGAAAATCTAATCTTCCTCGATTTCCTGGTCGTAGAAAGCCACGTAGTCGTCTGGAGTGGGACCTGCTCTCCATTTAATGGCGGTTCTCGGGTGCTGGTTGAGTTGACCCGTGATGGCGTAAGGGATGCTGTAGCCCCATTCTATTTCCTTTTTGAGAGGAGCGAATACGTCGCGACAGCACTTGAGTACCGGTCTGATCCGGAATTTCGGGTTATGCAGAAATCCTATCAGGAGTTCCAGAGGACAGTTTCCGGCTCCACGTCCGATACCGCTTATGGTGGCATCCACCCTGTTGGCTCCGGAGATTATAGCCTCGATGGTATTGGCATATGCAAGCTGTTGATTGTTGTGCGCGTGAAATCCCACGTCCTTGCCTGTTCCTTCGAGTATCTGAAGAAACATTTTTGTGATATTGCGAACCTGTTCTGAGTAGAGGGATCCGAAGCTGTCCACTACGTACACGGCTGAGGCCGGACATTGAGCGGCCAATTTGACCGCGTCGCGCAGATCGTGTTCGCTTATAACTGAAACTGCCATGAGCTGGAGAAGTGTTTCGTAACCTTTGTCATGCGCGTCCTTTATCATATCCATTGCCACTGGTATCTGGTGGATGTAGCAGGCGACTCTTATGCAGTCTATAACGCTTTTTTCTTTTTTGATTATATCCGTGTGATAATCCGTGCGTTCGGCGTCCGCCATTACGGATATTTTCAATCCGCTATCCCGATTATCACCCACCACTTTTCTCAGGTCATCTTCATCGCAGTGTTTCCATCGTCCGAAGTTATCGGGCGAGTAGATTTTTTTTGAGGCCTTGTAGCCGAATTCCATGTAGTCGACGCCGCATTCAACGAGGGTGTGGTATACATTTCTCACGAGTTCGTGATCGAACTGGTGGTCGTTGATCAAGCCGCCATCTCGTACCGTGCAGTCCAGTATCTTGATGTTAGGTCTGTACGCCACCCAACCGTCCTGTTCGCCTATATGTTTGTCTTTTGTCACAATTAATAGGTCTCCATTAAATCAGGGGGGAAGTATATTACTCTTGGTTGTATAGGTCAAGGTTCTCTATTGCGAGTGGCGAGTGGCGAGTGGCGAGTGGTCGAGTACCTCAAGAGAAGCCCACAGATCTGTTCCGCGAAGCCTTGGCGAAGAGGGGTAAACACGGATTATACGGATGAACACGGATATGGGTGATCAGCGGTATTTCTCTTTATATTAAAAAGGTGGATGACAAATCGTGGAGTTTCTGGTAAGAATTTAACTTACGGCCGATTTATATATTTAGTTATCCATTTACCGCGGCCTTGGGAGGATTTATCGAGTTGTGACTTCCAACGACGAATATGTTCTGCAGATACTTCGCGACAAGGAAATGGTCACGCCTGATCAGGTTGACGCGGCCCTGAACGCGATTAACAAGCCTGGCACCAGTGTTGTTGATTCGCTTATCGAAAATGATTTTCTTCTGGAAAGCGACATTCTGAGTGTTCTGGCCCAGGAGCTCGGCATGGAGGTTATAGACCTCGAAGATATGGATATCTCAGCCGATGTGCGCAGTGTGATAACCGAAGAGACTGCCCGAAAATACAAGGTCATTCCCGTGTATAAGACGGAAGAGACTCTGACGATTGCTCTGGGCGATCCTCTCGATTTCGATTCTCTTGACAGTCTGCGTTATATGCTCAAATACAACGTTGAAGCCGTTGTGGCGCCCAGATCGCAGATACAGGCCATGCTGAACAAGTACTACGCTTCCGAATCCAGTGTTGAAAACGCGTTGGATGATCTTGCCGAGGGAACGGTGGATGTCGCGGTTGCCGGGACAGAGGATACTGGGGCGGAAGGCGCCGAGGCGGATGCTCCGATAATCAAGCTCTGTAGTCTGATTATCATGGAGGCGTTCCGTAACAGGGCATCGGACATACATCTGGAACCGCTCGAAAAACGTTTCAGGGTGAGGTACAGGATAGATGGTGTTCTGCATGAGGTGGACAGTCCGCCCAAAAGGCTGCAGCCCGCTATTATCAGCCGTTATAAGATTATGTCGAACATGAAGATATCGGAAAAAAGGATCCCGCAGGACGGCAGAATACAGGTGAACGTGCTTGGCAAGGAGCTTGACCTTCGCGTGTCAAGTGTTCCCACGAATCACGGCGAAAGTATAGTCATGAGAATTCTTGACAAAACGTCTCTCTCTCTCGGTTTGCCCAAACTCGGTTTCTTCTCTGATGATCAGCAGACATTTGAACGCATAATATCTTCCGCTGACGGGGTTCTGCTGGTAACAGGTCCCACCGGTTCTGGAAAATCCACCACGCTGTACGCGTGTTTGAATGAGATCAACAAGCCTGACAGAAAAATCATTACCGTTGAGGACCCGGTGGAATATCAGCTCTCAGGTGTTAACCAGGTTCAGGTGCGTTCGGACATAGGTTTGACCTTTTCGGCTGCCCTGAGGTCTATTCTGCGTCAGGCTCCGAACATAGTGATGATTGGTGAGATTCGTGACATTGAAACCGCGAACATCGCGACGGAGGCCGCGCTTACAGGACATCTGGTGTTCAGTACTCTGCATACCAATGACGCTCCCAGCGCGGTGACACGTCTTCTCGATATAGGAGTGAAGCCATTTCTTGTGGCTTCGGCTTTGCGTGCCGTACAGGCACAGCGTCTTGTTAGATGTATCTGCGAAAACTGCCGGGAAGAACATGAGCCGACCGAGACGGAAAGGGGCGTTCTTATGGGAATCGCCGATCCCGGCGCGGAGATAAAGGTTTTTAAGGGGAGGGGCTGTAATAAATGTAATCTTACTGGATACAAGGGACGGAAAGGTATATTTGAGATTTTTCTGCTGTCCGATGATATTCAGAAAATGATTTTCAATAAAGAGGGTGCCGTTCAGCTCAGGCAGAAGGCCAGAGAGTCGGGCATGCGCACTCTCAGGGAAGATGGACTACGCAAGGTTCTCGCGGGTGTAACGACTATGGATGAAGTTGTAAGAACAACAATGGGAGATGCAGACTAATGAGTGATATGGTTGAAATGAATGAATTGCTTCAGTTGACAGTTGATGAAGGCGCGTCGGATCTTCATTTATCCGTTGGACTGCCTCCGGTATTGCGTATTCACGGAGGTTTGCACGCTATAGATACTCCGCCCCTTACGGGTGATGATACGGAGCGTCTCATGAAAGCCATCACGTCGGCGGATCATCAGCAGAAAGTCCGTGAGGGTGGTGGAACTGACTTTGGTTTTGGATTCGGTGATCAGGCCCGTTTCAGGGTAAGTGTTTTAAAGCAGAAGGGGTCAGTCGGACTTGTGCTTCGTCAGATTCCGAATGATCTTCTGACTCTTGAGCAGATAGGACTGCCGCCCCAGATTAAAGAACTTCTGTTCAAGCCCAGAGGTTTAATTCTGGTGACGGGTCCAACCGGTTCGGGAAAGTCCACGACTCTTGCCAGTATGATCAATGTGATTAATATGGAGCGTGATGTGCATCTGATTACCATTGAAGATCCAATAGAGTATTATCATTCTCACAAGAAGTCCATTGTGACTCAGCGTGAAATAGGGGTTGATGTTCCTTCGTTTCAGGAGGCTTTAAGAAGGGCTCTGCGTCAGGATCCCGATGTCATACTCGTGGGTGAAATGAGAGACCTGGAGACAATGGAGGCCGCGATAACCGCGGCTGAAACAGGTCACTTGGTGTTTGCCACATTGCATACCACGGGCGCGGCGGCAACGGTTGATCGTATTGTTGACGCTTTTCCGACGAACCAGCAGGAGCAGGTTCGAACGCAGTTGTCGGTTGGTCTTGTTGCCGTTATATCCCAGCTTCTATTGGCCAGAGTGGATAAGCCGGGGCGTGTCGCGGCATTTGAAATAATGATAACGACTTCATCTATAAGATCGTTGATAAGAGATAACAAGACTTACAGGATCACGTCTGACATTCAGACCGGCGCCAAGTACGGCATGGTTACGCTCGACGCTCACCTTATGGAGCTGTTTATTGCCAATAAGATAGGGTATGAGGATTTGATAACCAAGGCGGCGGATCCTGAGTCCATACAGCAGAAACTGCATGAAAGGGCTACGGGAATTAAGAAATAAAGGAAAGCAATGGAAGAACAGCATCAATTTGTCGATACGCTTCTTAATCTGGTTGTGGAGCAGGGGTTAATAGAAGTTCCTATGGCCGTGGAGCTTGAGGAGGAGCACAATCAGACGAGTAAATCCATCCGCAATATTATTGTGGACAGGGGTCTGATCGAGGAGGATCAGTTGCTGGAGGTGATAGCCAATTATCTCGGTACGAGAGTTGTGAATCTTCCTGCCCTGGATATTCCTCCGAACGTTGTTCATGCCGTTCCTGCCAGTGTCGCGAGGATGTATAATACTGTTCCGGTAGAGCTGGGCAGAAATTCCGTAGAAATGGCTATTTCTGATTTAATCACGCCGAATGCTATAGATGAGATGACATTTGTTCTCACCATGGATATTTCGTTTGTTCTGGCAAGGGATGCCGATGTGAAGGCATGTATTAACCAGTTCTACGGTGATGACAGTGACGCTGTTTCCGACATGCTGGCCGTTCTGGAGACCGAGATGGGTGATGTTGATGGAATGACCGTGGGTGGGGATAATGATATTGAAAACGATAAAGCCATAGAGGAGGCCGCGGAATCGGCTCCCGTAATAAGGTTTGTGAACCTTGTGCTTTATCAGGCGGTTAACGACAGGGCATCTGATATTCATTTTGAGCCTTTTGAGAAAGAGTTCAAAATCAGGTACAGGGTTGACGGCGCGCTATACGAAATGGCTCCGCCGCCTAAGCGTCTTGCCCTTCCTCTGATATCAAGAATCAAGGTTATGTCGGGTCTGAACATTGCCGAGCGCCGTCTTCCTCAGGACGGCCGTATTGAAATATCCGTCGCGGGCAAGCAGATCGATTTGCGTGTTTCCACTCTTCCTACTCAATTCGGAGAAAGCGTAGTGCTTCGTGTTTTGGACAGAAGTGTAGTATCTCTTGACGTTCATAATCTCGGTATGCCGGATGATATTCTAAAGGGTTTTATTCGGGATATAGCCAAGCCGAACGGTATTGTGGTTGTGACGGGGCCGACCGGATCCGGAAAGACGACAACACTTTATTCGGGACTGCGCGAAGTGAATACCATTGACGCAAAAATTCTTACGGCAGAAGAGCCTGTGGAGTACGACATAGAAGGTATTGTTCAGGTTCCCATAAACTACTCCGTTGGTAATACATTCCCTCTGGTTCTGAGGGCGTTTCTCCGGCAGGATCCCGATATTATGATGATAGGAGAGATACGAGACCTTGAAACTGCCCAGATAGCGGTTCAGGCCGCGCTTACCGGACATCTTGTGTTCAGTACGCTCCACACAAATGACGCGGCCGGCGCTGTGACGCGTCTCATAGACATGGATGTGGAACCTTATCTGCTATCGTCAACGCTGGAAGGCGTGCTGGGTCAGAGGTTAGTGAGAACAGTTTGTCCTAAATGCAAAACGGAATATATGCCGGACATGGAAATGCTTCATAGGCTCGGTTTAACCGAGAAGGATATTGAGGATAGGAAATTCTATTACGGGACAGGCTGTGCCAACTGTAACGATACCGGTTACCGCGGACGAAAAGGAATTTATGAGTACCTTGTTATATCAGACCCGGTCAGGACTTTGATAGACACCAAACAGCCTACTCTTATCATCAGGGAGAAAGCCAGAGAACTGGGCATGCGTACCCTTCGTGAAGACGGTATCAGGAACGTTCTTGATGGTTACACGACTGTTGAGGAGATTCTTAAGTACACATGATCAATTTTTGTTGTTGGCTGTGACATGGGAGAGAGAAAATCCCACAGATGAACACAGATGGGAAAGAAATTTCTTTTCTCCGCCCATAGGGGGGGGAACATTTTTAAACGTTCTTTTTATCCATGCTTTGTCTGTTACTGTGGACTAGGCAGATGGGAATGAATTGGATTTATTCCGCCAGCGGCGGGAGAAAAACGTTTCCATCCTCCCTGTCTGTATAATCCCTGGCCGACATGAGGCGTCGCCTCGGGCAGGCTGTGGTTTGTCTATGGGAGAAAATATTCAGGGTCGAGGGGTGTTTGGGTTGTTGGGGGTATCCACTGATTAACCAATAATTAATACTTCTTTTTTCGACAAGATCTTTTTATTCTTCGCCCTTGTCTTATGTCCGGCTATTCATGAATATAAGGTGGATATCGCGGATATTTTGTGGTAAAGGAACGTGATTATGGAAAAAGTAGTTATAATAGGAACAGGGCCGGCTGGTTTAACAGCCGCGGTTTATACCGCGAGGGCGGATCTGAAGCCTGTCATTGTGTCCGGCATGCAGCCCGGTGGGCAGTTAACAACCACTAATGAAATTGAGAATTTCCCCGGTTTTCCAGAGGCGATATACGGAACAGAGCTGATGGAAAGAATGCGTAAACAAGCTGAAAGATTTGGAGGCAGAGTAGTGAACGATGAGGTGGTTTCCGTTGATTTCAAGACACGTCCGTTTAAGGTAACACTGTCTGACGGGACGGTTATGGAGTCAGAAACCGTTATCATCGCGACCGGGGCAAGCGCCAGATATCTTGGACTGGAATCGGAGCGCGCGCTTATAGGGCACGGGGTTTCAGCCTGTGCCACATGTGACGGCGCGTTCTACAGGAATGTACCTGTGGCCGTTGTTGGCGGAGGCGACAGCGCCGCGGAGGAGGCGTTGTTTCTCACGAGATTCGCCTCAAAAGTTGTTATTATTCACAGGAGAGATGAACTTAGGGCGTCGAAGATCATGAGGGAAAGAGTTCTTTCGCACGAAAAAATAGAAGTGATATGGGATAGTGTTGTGGAAGAGGTCATGGATACGGCGAAGAAGACGGTTACTGGTCTTAAGCTGAAAAACGTGAAGACAGGAAAAATTTCCACATTGGAAGTCTCCGGTGTTTTTATGGCGATTGGTCATACCCCTAATACCGGTGTTTTCAAGGGGCAGATTGAGTTGGACGACAAGGGTTTTATAGTTACCCGGAGCACAAAGACCAATGTGGATGGGGTGTTTGCCGCCGGTGATGTTCAGGATCACACTTATAAGCAGGCTGTTACCGCGGCCGGGTCCGGCTGTATGGCGGCGCTGGAGGCGGAAAAGTATCTTGAAACATTGGGACAGTGAATATGGCATCTAACACGACAACGTTTTCCTCTTACGGGCGTCTGGCAAAATACATCGCGCGTTACAAAGGGCGGTTTGCCGTAGCAATTATTTCTGGTCTTGTATGCGGAGGATCCGTTTTTGCCATTCTCAGCAACATTCCTAACCTGATAAAGCCTTTTGAAGTCCGTTTTGAAAATTCTTCTGTGACTGCGGATGAAAAAAGTCAGGACTCGGATGCAAAGGATATTGAGCTCGGGGCGATTGGAGAAGTGTTGGACAGATTTGACGTTCCTGCGACAAGGGAAGATGGATCACTGACTTGGCAGTTTGTGGTGTTCAGTGTAATCATGTTCCCTCTGGTTGTAACAGTGTATGCCGTTGCGGTTTACCTTAACAGGTATTATTTGCGTTGGATAGGAGCGAGGTTGGTAAGGGATTTGCGAGATGAGTTGTTTGACAATCTGCAGGTTCAGTCTCTTTCATTTTTCGGCAGAAGTGATGTAGGGAAACTGATAAGCAGCTGCACTAATAATATTAACGTTGTGGAAGCAGTGATATCTTCAACAGTTTCGGATCTCGTCAGGGCTCCGTTTGAGATTATAGCCGCGTTAGTCTTTGTGGTCATTCTATCGGTTAAAGCTGAAATGTTGAGTTTTGTTCTCTTTATGTCGCTTGTTTTTCCCATGTGTGTTGTTCCTATCGTGATATTGGGAAGGTATGT